>Ga0126326_1000008_pt1 | contig 151442 bp, 141 predicted proteins | sample InaspJWI67metaG_FD_94485 | JGI IMG/M metagenome (GOLD analysis project Ga0126326, IMG submission 94485) | Marine gutless worms symbiont microbial communities from Oahu, Hawaii - Inanidrilus sp. 1 OAHU.JWI-67 metaG | ecosystem: Host-associated > Annelida > Digestive system > Unclassified... | reverse complement strand
TCACCTATGTCTCTGAACTTTTTGTTACCGAAGTTCTTGACTTGTTGAGCCCATAAGACGCGGCCCTGCGGGCTGCCCTGCGCTTCTCGGAAAGGGCGCGCTCAGCACAACTCGCTCCGCTCAAACACGCACTTCGCTCTGGTCGCCCTTTCCTGCGATGCTCGGCGCCTCTTAAAGGGGAGTTCAAACCCGGAAACCAAAATCAGCACCCCTTTAGGGGCTTCATGATGCCTCCCGCTCTGCGGGAGGAGCATCGCTGCCGTTCAGGCTTTTATTCGAATTTGCTGTGCATATGAAATCCGGGCGTTGATACCAGAGATGGCACAGGCGACGGGAAAATAGGGCCAACGGAAAGAACGTCAAAAGCAGACTTGAGAGCATCAGTCGGGCCGGTGAAAACCAGTCCAGCTTCCGAATAGACGTGACCGCCGGTTGATCCCGGATGACGCGGAAGCGTTTTCCGTTGCGCCAGGCCCAGAGGTTCATGTGGATCGAAAACCAGAGCTCTTCGCTGGCATAAACCCGTTGTGAAAAGCCGCCGATCGCCTCAAAAGCAACCCGCTCACAATACACGAAACAACCGGCCGCGATGTTGAATAGTTGGGAAAATCGATTCCAGGCATCGAAGATGGACTGGGCCGCAGGCTCCAGGGGCCGGTCCGCCGCCACGACCACGCCGCCACCGACGATGCGGCCGGATTTCATATTCTCAAGCGCTTTTGTCAGGAGTCCCGTGGTTACCTTTGTGTCGGCATCCACGAATATCAAATAGCGGCCCAGGGCCGCACGCGCACCGGTGTTGCGGGCCCGGGCTATCTGGTTGATCGGTTCGGGGACTACCCGGGCACCCATGATATGGGCGATTTCCGCGGTCCGGTCAGTGGAATTATTGTCTACGACAATGACCTCAGCTTTTCCTGGAACACCGGCTATTGAGCTGTTTACCGAATGCAAAGCCTGCGGCAGATAGGCATCTTCGTTGAAGGCAGGTATGATGATGGAGTAGTCGATTGGGAACATAAAAGGTCACCGTTGGCAGTTAGAACTTGACATCAACTTGCGCCGCCCGGTACGGCTCGTGTAATAACCATAATATGCGAAGCCCAAAAAGCGAATGCAACCTACCGGACTCCTGCCGGGAACAGTCTTAGCGGCCGGGTAATAGGTTTTACCCACCAATGGCCACATGATCCTCTGGTATTGATTTTCAACCAGTTTGGTCGAACATTAGGCTCGGACATGCGATCATTTACATGATTGCAGGGAAAACCTAATCCGTCACAAAAGGATACCATCATGAGAGTAGATGTAAAATGCTTTGCAACATTGGCAAATGAGAATACCTGCGATTACAGAGCGCCGATTTCGTACGAAATTGAAGACGGTCGGACCGTTGGCGATTTGGCTGATCTGGTGGGTGTCGCCCGTACGGACGTCAAGATCAGTTTTGTGAATGGGCGGAAGACCGAACGGAACATGGTTTTGTCCAACGGTGATCGTGTGGGATTCGTACCGGCAGTGGGCGGTATGTAAATCGGCGCATAAAGCCGGCGACCGGTAGTCGCAACCGATATGAAAACGCCACACCCGCGACAATTCAGGTCTTTCTTCGGAACCTTACCTGTTTGGGTACTGCCGTTAATACTGGTGATGCTCTTCGGGCGTTTTATTATTGCGTTTTTCTTCTATATCTTTTCCTGATTGGGGCATTCAATTGAACGACAGTTTTTGCTGATTGTCCTGGGTGCTTGTTTTTTTGTACTTTCCATTGATCCAGTCATCCAGCCCGGAGAGATACCATTTTGAAAAGCGCCGATCAGAAGGTCCGCCCGCCAGGTTCGAAAACACCTCATCAGCCCCCAGGTCTGTGACCATGCGAAAGGACGGGAAAAAGGTCGTGTCCCGGCCAGCACTGCGGTAGATTTGTCCCTGATGAATGGTGGCCCGGTTGCCGATGCCGACGACCGGTCCCCGGTCAAATCCCAGAAAACGCGGCAGCTTACCATCAAATAGGATGTTGTTCATAATGAACGTACGCGTAGAGCCCCACGCCCGGGGCTCCACATGTAGTGTTTCAACAGCAACCTTGCGGTAGATTTCCTCCCGGGGCCGACTGTTGAACCAGATGGATTCTTCGGCCAACAGGATACGGTCGAAATTGTCATAGAAGTCGGCAAAGACTCCGGTCTCCTCGGCCAGGTAATCGAGAATTTCTTCGCCAAATCCGTTTTTACCAAAGACTTCCCGGTACAGCCCCTTATAGAATTCCTCAAACAAGAAGGCCCCCCTGGAATCGGCCGTATAGTGCAGGTCCCAATTCTTCAAGATCCTGCCCTGCGAAGTGTCCGGCAGCAGCGGTTTAAGGATGTCCATGAACAGTTCAGCCTGGCGGGAATATACGTCGAAATGCATCTTGTAGATGTGTTCCACGGCCATATCGTTGTGGGCTTCGATGAGTTGATCGATCCGGTCGGACCGGTAAGAACCCATGGGCATGTTGATCGGTTTGGCCTTGCCGTAGTCATTCAAATTCTGGTTGGCGGTGGAAAAATAACCTTTCTCGGGATTGTAGCAGCGGGGCATCTCGGTGGGGCTGTAAAAGCCCTGCCAGTCGTTTTCTTTTTTCCAACCCGGAAGAGGAACCAGACCACTCACTCCGCCGCGACGCTTGGGAGCCAGGCCTGTCATCTGGAAACCGATATTCCCCTCTATGTCGGCTAAAACGATGTTCCAGCCGGTTTCGACAACGCCCAATGCATCCATTGCTTTGGCAACGCTTCGTACCTCCCACAGTTTCAAGAGGGAGCTGTAGGTTTGTGCCCCGGATTTACCCGCCGCCCATTTGGTAGCCAGGTAGTAGCCCTCCTCGTTGGGGTTGCCGGCCAGGACCCCATGGCCGTTTTCATAAAAGATCACCTCCACGGGATCTTTTTTCTTTCGCTTGATAACTTCCTTTCTTTTCTTAAAGGCCAGCCACCGTTCGCTATCCTCACGGTAGTACTTACCGTCTTTGCATTTTTCCACCCAAGAATCGATACTGTCGATAAAAGCGTAAGTGGCCCCCCAACTCAGGTCCGGGTTGCGGCCCACTAAGATCCCCGGTGCGCCCGGCATGGAACCCCCTATCATGTAGCGGCCCTTATGCTGCAGGGCTATTTCGCACCAGACATTGGGCAACCGGTTCACCTCCAAGTGGGGGTCGTTTGCCAGGATCGGTTGGCCGGAGGCGGTCTTTTTCCCGGAGATGACCCAGTTGTTGGAGGCCATCATGCGCGGCAGGGGCAGGTTCCAGCGCGCGCTAGCCGGGATAATACGTTCGGACAGGGTCACTTTTTTCAGCAACTCAATGTCGAGTCCGCCCAGGAGCCCCGGGAAGAGTTCCTCCAGATAATCGGCGGATACCCCGCCCTGGACCAGTTCCACAAACAGGCGTTCGACTTCCGCCTGGGATTGAACCAGGGTTAAATAGCCGATCATCCTGGAGATCATGATGATATCAGCTGGCTGCCAGTCTTCGTGACGGTAGCCCAAAAGTTTCAGTTCCCAGGGGCATTTCTTGGCAAAGGCCGCATTGGCGCCGTCACTATAGGCCGTGAGCGCGGCGTGATCTTCGGTAGTAAGTTTGTCAAGCTGCGGTGCGGTGTTACCCGACCAGTTGACCTGACGAAAGAACTTGTCGATTTCAAGCGAGGTGTCGCTGGCATCCAGGATTTCCGAGACCCGTCCCTGTCCCAGAATGCGCATGAGTAGCATCTGCATGCCGCGATCGGCGGCATGGACATATCCCGTCCCCCAATGCAGGTCGGCAGTCTGTTCGGCTTCCACGTGGGGCGTTCCGTTTGCATCTCTCCAGATGTTTACACCAGGTTTCATTGATCCTCCATTTGGATTCGATCGCGGGTGTCAGGGGCAGGTTGCCAGGTAGAATTGATGTAATTTAACACAGATACCGATCGTTCACAATCTCACCGGGAATAAATCAGCACCCCATGTAAATAGATTGGTAATTTAAGGTTTAGGGGCGTATAAGGAAAAGTATGGCAGACATCGGTAAGATGAATATACTGGTCGTCAAACGAATGACGGGCGATGGTGCCCACATGGACGGCGGTTCTTCCGGGAACATATTGCTCCCACGGCAAAACATGCCCCAACGCTGTCAGCCGGGCGACCGGCTCGAGGTTTTTGTCTATGTGGATCGGGACAAGCGCCTGCGGGCCACGATCCGAAAGCCGTATGTCACTGTCGGCCAGGTGGCCAGGCTGCGCGCCGTGGCTACGACAAAGTTCGGCGCTTATCTGGCTTGGGGCCAGGAAAACGATCTGTTTGTGCCCAATCGGGAACAGCGCGACCACATAGTGAAGGGTCGGACGTATATCGTGTATGTTTACCTGGATCAAAAAACCGGTCGCATCACCGCTTCCTCCAAACTGAACCGTTTTCTTGGCCATAGCCCCCCGGATTACAACGAGGGTGAGGCGGTGGAGTTGTTGATCTACGAGCAAACTGACCTAGGCTACAAAGCAGTGGTGGATCACGCCCACTGGGGCCTCATCTATCACAATGAGGTCCTTCAACCGCTTGAGCCTGGCCAGAGGCTGAACGGCTATATCAAGGCGGTTCGTGCCGATCTCAAGATCGACATCAGCCTGCAGCAGACCGGGAACAAAGGGATCGACGTCCTCTCCAATACCATATTAGATACCCTGCAGGCCGAGGGCGGACGACTGTCCGTTTCCGACAAAAGCCCGGCGGAAGAGATTTATACCCTGTTTGGGGTCAGCAAGAAAAGATTCAAAAAAGCGGTCGGGGCCCTCTATAAAAGAAGGCTGATTGTTGTTGACAAAAACGGTATCCGTCTTCCCAGAAAAGAACCGGGTCGGCAACCGTGATTCGGGGCCGGCCGGTGACAATCTATCCGTGATGTTCCCAGGCTAGGTTCACCAGCCTACAGCGGTGACGGACCAGGGTGCCGGATCACGCACAGGGAAATGATTCATAGGCTAGGCCGCATGTGCTATAGTGTCGGGTATAACCCATCACCATCGGGTGCCACCCATGATCGTAGCAACCAACCAGCCTTATTTTGCCCCCTATCCCGGCTTTTTTCTCAAAGCGCACCTGGCGGACTGTTTCGTTATTCTGGATGACGTTCAGTTTCCGCGGCGGACCACCTGGATAACACGCAATCGTCTCAAGAACGATCAGGGCACGCTGTGGCTGACAGTACCGGTACTCAAAAAAGGACTGGGATTCCAGAGGATCAACGCGGTTAAAATTTGTGATGTTGAAAACTGGCCGCACAAATTCCGGCGTAGTTTCAGGCATGCCTACGCGCGGGCACCCTATCTGCAGAACTATGTGGGCGTGATGGAACGGGCGCTGTCCCGGAAGCCGGAATACCTCCTGGATTTCAATCTGGAAATTATCAACGGCTTGATGGCCTATCTTGAAATCGACACCCGGGTCGTGCTGATGTCGGAGCTGGGTGTCAGCGGCAAAGGGACAGCGCTGATCATTGATATCTGCAAGGCCCTGGGCGCCGACCGGTTCCTGGTACAGTCTTCAGCGCAGGCCTATTATGATCCGGCCGTGTTCGAGCAGGTCGGGATTGAACTCATTTCTTTCAGCAAACCCCGGTATGTCTATCCCCAGCTGTGGGGTGATTTTATCGAAAACCTTTCGGTTCTGGACGTGTTGTTTAACTGCGGACCGAAAGCACGGGAGATAATCCTGGGGTAGGCCTCACCCTGACCAAATCTTCATCCCCATGCGGCGGTAAAATTCGGGCAGCTTATCCTTTCTGTAAGATGGGCACTCCTTGAGAACGGCCTGGGTGGCTTCTTTGGACAGAGGCCAGAACTCCGGCTTTTTGGCAGCAATGACATCGTTGCTTTTGTTGGCGTAGCAAGAGCAGCCCGGGACACAGAAATGGCGGCTGGTTTCTTCCCAGACCTCACGGATGGGGCGCTCGAGGATGTTGCCGAATGACATCATGGTGAAATCACAGGGACACAGGTTGCCCTGGGAGTCGATGAACATGTAATTGTAGCCGGCCCCGCAACCGTAGAACTGGGCACTCTCGAAATAGTCGTAGGCAAAGACCCCCGGATAGCCCGGGGTGCGGGTGCAGAGTTTCTGGATTTCGAAGATTGTCGCCACGTTTTCGGGGGACAGCTTTTCTTCAGGCCGCGACGTCAGGTGACCACTCAGGATGGGGGACGTCAGGCGCATGTCGTTGATGCCCAGTTCCCGGAAAAATTCGATGACCTTGAACAGCTCCGGTCGGTCATCTACCAGCTGCTTGTCCGGCACGAATGAGACCGCCACGTAAAACTCCTCCTCTTGGAACATCCGGATGGCATCCAGGGTTTGTTTGAAGATACCCAGCGTGCGCCGGCCAGCATCGTGTTTCTCGGCCGTGTAGTGGTCCAGGCTGAGGACCGGGATAACCAGACCGGCGTCTTTGAGGCGACGCACCCGTTCGATGGTCAGTCCATAACCGGTCGTAAACATAATCGGCATGGAGCGGTCATCCACTGCGGCGATAATCTCTTCAAGGTCCTTGCGCAGAAGCGGTTCGCCGCCGGTGAAGCCGATGACGCTGGCTCCCAGGGCCTGTACTTCGGCGATGGCATTTTGGAGCTGTGCCAGGGTCATAACATCGCTTTTAGACCGGTCGGAAAAAGAGCAATGCCAGCAGTTGCAGGGACATTGCGGCGTGATGGCGAAATTGGTCACCACCGGATAGGGCTGGCCGGCGCCCACAGCGACGACACCTTTCAAAAACCGATCATACGCCCGGGAAGGGTAATAAGGCGTAAAGGTGTTGGTGAATATCCGGTCGCCCAGTTTGGTGAGCTTGCTTTCTTTGGAGACGTAATTGAGCGCCAGCTTCTGTTTCAGCGGCAGTCCCTTGAGCGCCGGGTTCATACCCATTTTCAAAGTGGTCCAGAGCCTTTTCAAACCGTACAACTGTTCGCCGTTTGCTATCATCAGCGCTCCCGTAAAAGCAAAATTAGCCGCAGACACACCCAGACATCAGCCGGCCGACGTGGCCGGCTGAAACTCGCCATGCCCTGCGGGCATTTATGAGTATTCAAATTTCAATGTTAGCTTCCGTCTATCACAATACCCCTGGTTTTTTCACGAAGCGATCGAGGTGATTTTCCATTTTAGATTGCGGATTGTTGATTTTAGAGTGAAGGCATTTTGCCAATCTATATAAAAGTCTGAGCGCAGCGATTCCTTCAATCTAAAATCCGAATTCCAAAATCTAAAATTAAGTCCTGAATTTGTCTGCATGTGCTTGCCGGGCCGAAGCCGCGGCGAAGCGTCCGGCGCAGCTTGGAAAGCGAAGACGGAAGCGAGTAGGCGGCAAATCCCCAAATTGATACTGATATAGGTTCTAGTATAGGGACTTTACTTCCGCCATCACAAACGAACTGCGGGTCGCCTTGACACCTTTTGTATTAAATACATCCTGCAGCACAACGTCTGAGTAGTGCTGCATGTCCCGGGCCACAATCTCCAGCATGATATCCACGTCGCCCGACACCGCGAAAACGCTGACGACTCCGTCGATATCCGCCAGGGTGTGGGCCAGCTCTTCCCAGCCGGTATTCGTATCACGGACCACTCCGCAGTACGCCCGCACCGACAGCCCGAGTTTCTGGCGGTCCGTGAGGGCCCGATACCCGGTAATGACGCCTTCGCGTTCAAGGCGGGCAATGCGCCGGGAACAGCTCGAATGCGACAGGTTCACCAGTCCGGCTACATCGATATTGGATAGCCGCCCGTTGGACTGCAGGGCGGCGATGATTTTACGGTCGTAATCATCAATTTTAGCCATATTCACAACCTTTGCAGATAGCTGTTGATGGAATGAGTTGTGAGTAACAATCTGACAAAAATTGTTAAAAAGCGCAATGTCTTTGTAATTTTTAGATATTTATATAATATGTTTGCATTTAGTGTCGTTGCAGCTTTTGGTTAAAGCATGTCGACATCAACCCTAACCTTACTGCTGCGCTGCGTTTTCTTCTACAACCCTTAGATACCACCGCTAGGGAACCGATCCGCAATATAAGCTTGGGCATACCTAGAATACCAAGTGGATGCCACCCTTTATTGGAAGATCTGAAATCCACGGTCTGGATTTGCCTGGCGGTCCTAATCTCGTTGGCAAATACCAATTAAAATTAGAATTTGCATTGGCCAGCTTGACAATCATAATTCCAGGGGTATTATTTAACCAGAACGTTAAATAACTGAATGGTTAAATAATGGACGAACTGAAACTGACTTCTATATTTAGCGCCCTGGCCGATCCTACCCGCCGGGCGATCATAGCCCGGCTTTCCTCCGGGGAAGCCTCTGCCGGTGAATTGGCTGCGCCGTTCGGGATTTCCAGGCCGGCCATAAGCAAACACTTGAAAGTATTAGAAAATGCTAACTTGATCGTGCGCAAGAAGGATGCCCAGTGGCATCGCTTCCAGCTGCAATCCGAAACCCTGGATGCCGCCTCTGATTGGATAGCCAAATATCGTGAGTTCTGGGAGGACCGGCTGGAGGCCCTTGACGTTTACCTCAAAACAAAGTGAATTTTCATATAGGTGACACTATGAATATGCCCGCAACCAAAATCGAAGACTATACCCTGTCGCTTGACCGCGACTACAATGCCCCGCCGGAGAAAGTGTTCCAGGCCTGGACCGATCCAAATTTCATTTCCAGCTGGTTCGGGCCGGATGGAGCCGAAGTCCATTCCGCTGAGATCGATCTGAATGTCGGAGGAGAGTACCGTCTAACGCTCAAAGAACCGGACGGCAGCGTGGCGGTCCTCCATGGCAAGTACCGCGAGATAGACCCGCCCCATAAACTTTCTTTTACCTGGATATTGGATGGCCAGGCTTGCGAAGGCAGCGCCGGCCTGCACGCCGAGACAGTGGTGACGTTAGACTTCCAGGACCAGAACGGGGCAACCCGACTGGTCCTGACTCACGATTTTTTGCCCACGGCGGAATCCCGAGACAGCCACTTCATGGGTTGGACGGATTCGCTGGATAGCCTCGCAAAACTGTTTGTTTGAGACGGCCTAAATAGATGGATCCTGGCGTACAATTTTCAGCCGGGATCCATTCTGCGTTTGACCTGTACGCTGAATTTAGTTTAAGCTCATACATACTCATCCAATCAAAGTACCACAAAGCCGGAACATGATTATCACAAGGAGAACATAATGAATATTCTGGTGGGTTACGACCATTCCGGTGTCTCCGAAGCACTTTTAAAACTGGCCCGTGAACATGCCCTGGCATTTAAAGCCAAAATCTGCCTGATGACTTCATTGGAGCAGGGTTCGACGCTGAAAAGTGAGGACGTCCAAAGAGCCGAAAGCAGGCTGGACAGAGTGATGGCCCTCTTGAAAGCCGATGGTATTCCCTGCGAGACCAAAGTTTCGGTAAGCTACCTGGGTGCCGGGGAAGATCTGGTCAAGTACGCCAATGAGAATGACGTGGATGAAATTATCATCGGGGTAAAGAGAAGGTCGAAAGTCGGCAAATTGATGTTTGGGTCCAACGCCCAATACGTGATTCTCAAGGCCTCATGCCCGGTTGTTTCCGTTAAATAAAGGCCCGGCGCCCGCAACACCACCCGCCACTCAAAAAGGATCGCTATATACTGCGCAGGCAGGCAAAATATAGTAATAAAAACGGGTGGTTGTGCGCCATGTCAGTTGCCTGTGCAAACCGGGTCTTGACAGTCGGTAACGGGTGCCTATTCTGTGTTAAGAGGAGTTCAGATCCATCCCACCTCCTTTATGCTCTGAATTTCTCTTGTTCACGGGGTGGTTCCTGCCAGGGAACCGCCCTTATTGTTTTTGGGGCAATTTCTCGGGTCCCAAATATGTATTATTACAGGTCCCTAACCACGCTTGGCCTACTTGGCGAAATCAAACCGGAGGCAAGATGCATCAAGTGATGATACACCCGGCTACCTACGACGATTGCCGAGTCGCTGTAGAGCGGGCCTTCGAACTTTTTCCGCAGGATATGACGGGTAAAAAGGTCGTGATCAAGCCAAATGTCCTGCGGATGTCCACCCCCGATGAACATATTGTAACCCACCCGGCGGTCTTGCGGGCGGTGATTGCAAAGGTTGTCCAACTGAAGCCTCAGGAGATCGTTGTCGGCGATAATCCCGGACTGTTCAGTTATGGCGATAACGAGCAGGCCTTTGAAAAGACCTGACTGATGGAAGCGGCCGGGGAATATTACCGTAACCTGGGAGACTCCCCCCAACCAATAGCCTTTCAAGCTGATGTCATGGCGAAGGTTGGAATTTCCAGAGAAATCCTGGATGCGGACATCGTGATAAGCTTGCCCAAGTTTAAAACGCACGGCCTTACGGTGATGACCGGGGCTATCAAAAACAGCTACGGGTTCCTGCCTGGTGCCCAGAAAGCCCGGCTGCACCGGATTGCCGGTACACCGGAACGCTTTCATGAGCTGATCGTAGAAGTGTTTCGCCTGCGGGTTCCGGATCTGTTTATCATGGATGCGGTCGTGGGGATGGAGGGCAACGGCCCGGCCTCGCCGGATTTAAGGGAGATCGGGCAGATCCTGGCCGCCGATAACGCCGTGGCCCTGGACGGGGTCGTGGCGCGCATGATGGGGTTGGACCCGGGCCGCCTGCGCTTTCTGAAAAAGGCCAGGGAGTTGGGTCTGGGGGATTTTGACGAGCATGAAATCCACATTGACGGGGAGTTGCGGGTTGTCCCGGACTTTAAGCTACCGCCGTTAGGGGGCGAGGCCATCGCCTGTGATGCGACCGTTCAGGAGATCATCAAAGGCAAAACCCGGGTCAGGCCGGCCGTTGATCCCGACCTGTGTACAGCCTGCGGCCTCTGCGGGGAGCACTGTCCGGTAGCGGCCATCACCATGGAAAACGATTTACCTGTGGCGGATGCCGAAACTTGCATTACCTGTTTCTGCTGCCAGGAGATCTGTCCCGAGAAGGCCATGACGCTCAACTGAGGCCCGGTGTTTATGCAGTCCTAAAAACCTGGTCCTACGGGCCACGATTCTTTACAAATGATAGCATGGTTTGTAATCCAGTATACACAGGAGTCCAATACCGGTGAAGCGACTTTTACTGATTGCACTTGTTCTGGTTTTCATTGCCCTGCCTTGTCAGGCCAAGATCTACAACTATAAGAAAGACGGGGTTTGGGTTTTTACAGACACACCTCCCGAGGACAAGATCGGGGAAAGTGAAACCATCGAAGAGATCGGGCGGCCCGCATCCCGCTCAAAAACCGGCGGCACCCAGTTACTTCAGAATTACCCGCGGCGTTCACCCGTTGAGGCCGCCACGGCAGCCACTGTGGCCGTCAAAGGGGGTTTGGGTTACGGCAGCGGGTTTTTCGTTTCAACGGACGGCTATATCCTCACGAACAAGCATGTTATTCGGACAACCAAACACCAGGAAAAGCAGGAGAGCCAGGTTTTCAATAGAGTGGATGGCCGCATCGCAACCTTGCAGAAGCAGTTCACCACGGAAAAAACCAGGTTGGACAAGTATGCGGCCGATTTGAAACAACTTAAAAGCCTTGCGGACCGAGAGCGCGACAGCGGGCGGAAGCGGTCCTACAAATCGGAATATACCTATCGGCTCAAAAAATATGAAACTTGGAAGACAGATTACAATCAGCGACGCAAAAAATTCGATGCCCAGAAACGGGAGTACCGCAACAAGCAGGCGGACTACAGGTATAAAAAGTCCGTAGCCAACCTCTCTCAGAGCTTCACCATTATCCTGGCGGATAAGACCGAGCTGAATGCCCGTCTGGTAGCAATCAGTTCAACGCATGATCTAGCCCTATTGAAACTGGACGGTTACAAAACACCGGCTTTGCAACAGTTCAATTCGCGCGCGCTGGTTCCCGGTGGGCCGCTATATGCCATTGGAAGTCCGGCCCGGCTGAACAACTCGGTTACCGCGGGGATTTTTTCGGGTTATGAAAAGGGATTTGTCCAGACGAACGCCCAGATCTACCCTGGCAACAGCGGTGGACCCCTGGTGACCCAGACCGGGCGGGTGGTGGGCATCAACACCTTCAAGCAGCTCACCCGCAAATACGAGGGGCTGGGCTTTGCAATTCCTATCGAACGTGCCTACCAGGAGTTTAGCCGTTACCTGAAGTGATGACAAAAGCCAGCGGGCATCATCAACAGTAAAAAGCCTTATAGGACCTTCATCTACAGGCTGTTTCTTTCCTTGCATTTATTATCTGAGTATATAATTCACTCCGGCTAACCACTGGACAATCTGGGTTCCGCTTTAAGAAGACCGATAATCGTGCAGCCTTTCCTTGACAAATCTTTCTTTGCTAAAGTATTGTATCTAAAAGAGAATTAGAGTATATTGAATACCACTGCAAAAATTCTCCACTACGCCTTCGGATAACATACGACGCGGCGATACTCGACATCAGTTGCGTCTAGCGAGTCTAATAGTGAAAGATCTGACAATTTCGAAAACCAGTGCCATTACACACCTGCCCGACACCACAGATCAGCACTTATTCAAGGATGCTTTACCATGACGATGCCGCTTGAAATCATTCAGGAAATCCAGAAGCGGTTGTTGGAAATCGAGACCTACCGGTCCCACCAATTGTACAAAGAGGCCCACACGCGCTGCCGAGAACTGTTGGGTTTTATCGAGAGAACTCCGGCGGTCACCCGCAAACAGGCCTTTCTGGTGAAACTTTCCAAAAAGCTCGAGCAGATCGACGGTGAATTGAAAGCCTTCTTTGAATATTCCAAAACAGCGAAGATGACGCCAAAAGAACGCGAACTGGTTCGAAAATTGTTCACCACCGGCAAAGGCACAAAAGCGTCGGATGCGTTCGAGGAAGCGACGGCGCTGTTGGTCTTCGGCCAGCGGACGGAGGCTTTGGAGGCGTTTAAAGCCCTGCTTACCGACGCCAACCAGCGGATTGCGGCGGCCAAGAGCATCCTTCGCTGCCACCTGGGAGACGGCCAGGTTCAGGCCGCCGTCAACGAGTACCTGGAGTGGTTAAAAAATGATGGCCTGCCCCCCAAGGAACTGGATTCCGTACGCGGTTTTCTGCAGGCCGTGCTGACCAAAAAAGGCTACCGCCAGCAGCTGCCGGAACCAATGATAATCGAAGAGATCGAAGTGGAGGCGGAACCCGAAGAGGAAGACGGGGATCTGATTTCGATCCAGCTGCCGTATGTGGATAAACGTTTTCGCAGGAACAAGGTTCTCCTGGACGTCAATTTCCAAAGCGGGAACATGATCAATTGTATTCTTCCCAAATCCAAGGAAAACCTGGTCGGGTTCTTCAAACCGAAATCCATTTTTCATGACGTCCGGATCAACAGCACCAATACTGCTATCAATGCTTCTATACGGTTGGTTGAGGTGAGCAAAATCAGTGAAGGCGAGCAGGCCGGAAGCTATACCATTACCATGGAGGTCATGGAGGGGCGTTGAGTCGGAAATAATGATTCCGATGGCCCGTTACTGCCAGGCGCTGTCAGATACGTTGCGGCAAACCTGCCCGACAAGCGCCTGAGTGGTTGTATCTTGCCGATAATTGAAGTATATTTCGCATATCCATCCAATGCTCATATAGCGCGGCTGCCTGGCACCCCTCCTACCATAAAACCACATCTGGTTTTGAATTCGGGTAGCACCGTACCAGGTGACCATTATTTTTAAATTGCATCCTGTATTCAGGCCAAGCGATTCGCCAAACAACCCGAGGCAGTGTAATCATGACCGTGCCCGCAAAAATTCGCCAGCAGATCCAGAAGCGGTTGCAGGAAATCGAGGCTTACCGGTCCCACTCACTGTTTAAAGAAGCCCGCGTTCGCTGTCAGGAATTGGCCGCCTTCATCAAAAAGACCCCGGACATTCCCAACAAAGAAAAGTTATTGGGGCAACTGGTGAACAAGGTTAAAAAAATCGATGACGAGCTAAAGACGTTCGACGACTTTTCATCAGGTGTCGAGATGTCTTCCCATGAGCAGACGGTTGTTAAAGAATTGTTCACCTCTGGTAAAAAGGGGGACGCCAAAACAGCATTTGAAACCGCCACCGCAATGCTGGTGTTCGGCCAGTGGGCACCGGCCTTGAAAGCGCTGCGGAAATTACTCGGTGATGACACCCACCGGGTTGCGGCCGCAAAAAGTATCATTCGCTGCCACCTCGGGGCCAAACAATACCAGCCCGCTGTCAACGATTACCTGGCATGGTTCAAAGATGATAATTTCCCCAGGCAGGCCCTGGATTCCGTGCGGGCCTTTCTCCAGGCGGCCCTCGATAAAAAGGGGTTCAAGCAGAAACTCCCGGTTCCCATTATCATGGCAGAAATCCAGGCATCGGAGGACCTGGATACCGGCACGGAGGATTTTCTTTCGATCGTCATCACCGACGCAACCAGCGGTGAGGACGAAAAGGAGGTTGTCCTGGATGTCAACTTTCAAAGCGGTAAGCAGATTCACTGCATTGTACCCTGGACTGAAAGCGGCCTTGTCGATTTTTTAAAGCCGGGAATCGTCATCCCTGAGGTTCAGCTCAACGGAGTCGATATGATCACCTTCAGTTCGGTGCGCCTGAAGGAAGTCAGCAAAATCCGGGTGGGGCGCTATGCCGGTGATACCATGATTACTTTGCTGGTCATCGATGACGACTGATTCCCGGTGTGTCTGAGCCTGGTGACTGGAAAGATAGATTCCTTGGAGATCCATATGAGAGGATATGTGCTGCTCGTTGCGGCCCTGGTGCTCTTTATGCCGGCCTGCTGCCCAATGGTGTCCATCAACCCCCTATCCGAGCCGGACGGCATTGACGAGCGGCTCTTTGGCGTCTGGCGGCCGGTTACCCCAGAGGGCGAACGGGTTTACCTGCATGTCGGCAAAGAATCCGATACTATCCTGGTCGCTTTGAGTGTCGAACACATGGATAGTGGTCGGCTCGATACGGCCCGGATGCCGTTCTTTTTGACCCGCACGAATACAAACGACTACTGGAATATCCGCTACGAGGACTTGGAGGACAATCTGGCCAAGGGCTATGCCGGATTCTTTTTTATGAAATATACCTTGTCGGATGACGACACCCTGGTGGTCTACCAGCTTGATCGCAAGCCCATCATTGCCGCTATCAAGGCGGGGAGATTAAAAGGTCAGATAACCTACCAAGCCGAAAAGGGCCCCCAGGGGGCGAAAGTGAAAACACTTTCGGCTGAAAAAAATGTCGATTGCGTGACCATCACGGACACATCTGCAAACCTGCTAAACTACCTGGAAACCGAAGACAGCCGGGTACTTTTTCCGGAATCCATTCGGTTTGTCCGGATGCGAAGCGATCCGCAGCATTAGCGTATTAAGAGCCGCATACGCCTATGGTACTGCGGCGCGCCTGGTTTGAGGTTCAATCTCCCGATCCTGTTATTTGAAAGGCGGCCCAATAATATGGGTGGGGGTTGTAGGTCGCTTTGACCTTCAGTTGGGCGACGCGCAGAGCCTCGCGCTTATTGGTCCCTTGAAGGGCCGTATAGAAAGCTTGCATCAGCAGGGCTGTGGCCCGGTCATCCACCTTCCAGAGGCTCGCTACAATGGAATTGACGCCGGCGAAGAGAAACCCCCTGGTAAATCCGACGACATCATCACCGCCGGCAATTTTCCCCAGCGCCGTTTCACAAGCTGATAGGGTTACGAGATCGGCTTCCAGTCGCGTTTCGTAAATTTCTCCGACCGTAAACATACCATCATTTTCATTGTCGGCGGCCAATAACAATCCGGAGGCCATGGGGTGCGCCGGGTCAAAGGTACCGTGGCAGGCAAAATGGAGATATTGAAAAGCAGCCGCGGAACGCTTGACGGCAGTCTCACTGGCGTCTTTGCGGGTTAGCAATTGGGCATTCTGCCAGTCGGCGGCAATCACCTGAACTTCCTGCTGTGCATAGGGAAGATCCATGCGCTGCATTCCCAAATCAGGGTTGCCCAATGCGAGCAGGGGGTGTTTCCCGGGGACTCCCTGCGTTGATGACAGAAACTCCAGAACTGCCGCGCTGGGAAGTATGCGAATGCTATAATTGTCAAGTAAAAGGCTTCCATCATCGCTCTCAAGGGCGGCAAACGGCAAATAGTGCAGCACGTCATGGGGAACGATGGTTACCGATGAGGACGTAATCCAGGGGGATATCGATGCAACCAGTTGTTTATATAGCCGCCGACTTTCGGTTCGATAGCCATCCGATTTTGGGTTTTGGACTGCCTCGCGGAATCGGCGCACGGTTTCTTGTAAATCCGAGCCATCCAATTGAAGCGCGTGGACATCCCGGTCATTGACCACGAAAACAAAAAAGGCGTCTTCACTGCCAAAATACTCTATCAGGGTTTCACCAGGGGGTAGGTGCTTACGAATATCATCCAGTTTGGGGGTACTGACGGTGACCAGGGATGCTACCTGGGGTGATGCCGCTACTATTTTTTGTTGAATAGACAGGGCTCTGTCCCGGGCCGCCCGCTTTTGAGAGGGAAGCGCAACCCGGATGCCGGCGGTGGCATCATCCAGTTCGGCGACTTTCCAATTGTCCAACAACGGTTCCAGGTCTGTTGTTTCTCCCGTGGCAAACGCTTTTTTGCCGGCCAGCATGTCCACCAGGGCGCGTGATTTGCCGCGCTCGGCATACTCGAAGGCCTCTCCTGGTCGGCCGGTGTGAACCAGCGCGGCCACGAGGTCCTGGTAAACCGATTGTTTATTACCAATAAATCCAATACGCCCGGCCTCACCCAGGATTGAGGAGCGGTGCTGTTCTACCAGGTCGATGGCCCCTATCAATAAGGTAATCGCTTTTTCGGGCTGACCGTCCTTGACGTGTATAATAGCCCGATTGTGAAGCGCGGCCCAATGGAGACTTCCAAAATGCTCAATGGCTGGGTGGTTCAGTACGGCATCGAGTTCATGGCGGGCGGCATCAATGTTTCCGGTTTCGAGGTGCAGCTTGGCCAGCATGAAGGCATAAGGAACCGCCACCCGATCGTCATCACCGACCAGTAATTTCAACCCATCTTCCACCTTACCACCGGAGGCAGTTGCGACCCCGGCTGAAACAGCCGAGGCTACGGGATATGCGAGCGCCAGGGCCACGCCATAGAATCCTCTAGGCGAGGTGTCCTGCTCAACTACCTGCAGGGCCTTGTCATACTCTCCCAGCGCCATATAGATACGGGCAATGTAGCTGTTTTGGTCTTTGACCAGAATCGGATTTTCTTCTTCTTCAAGCTTCGCCAGAAGCGCTAGTGCCGTCTGGCGATCACCAGCCAACGCCTAGGTCAGAGAACGGATACCGTAATGGTGAATCCAGTAGTACCCCCTGCTCACGAAACCGTCGGGCATGACACTCGATTCAGCCACAGCTCTGGCTTTTTCAATTTCGCCCAGATCGAGCAATCCGCGTGCACGTGTAACTTTTGACATCAAGTCAAGGCCTTCGACCGACATCATCATTACTGAAAAGTTATCTTGCGCGATACGCGCGTCCATATTATCAAGGCAAGCGAAGAGGCGACCATAATCCCTGGTTTCCAGAAGTGCCTCGCAGACCGCAAATATCTGCATGTCATCGGCCTTTGCAAACGACTTAATTTCCTCATTAAATATCCGGACGTTTTCACCGTATTGTCCTACCTGGCTTTTCCACATCATATCCGGCCCGCCGCTAGGCGTCGCACAAGCCGATAAGAGGGTGGTTAGGAACAACCCAACTGAAAAAATGGATAAAAGACGCATGGCCGTCTCCTATCAGATTGGCAAGATGTTGTGACAGTTATCCAGAGGGTAAGGTTCGGTGCAAAATTCAGATCACCTGGGAGAGTGAACTGTAATTATCAGGCGAGGTAGTATTGATACAAGAATACGAAATCGAATGTGGCAAGTCAACACGGGATAGCCTGCCACGAGATGGTTGGCCCTTTAGGTAATTGGATGGCCGCCTGCTGCGGTCAAGGGCGGGCCCAAATGGCCCTGACATAAGGTGATCCCGCACCTCCCCGGCTGCCGCCGATAAGGTATTCTAACACGCCAAACAATCCGGTCAAAATCGGGGTGTCGAGGCCGATTACTCCGGTTGAATATACGTTGCCCGGTTGAAAATCGGCCGCTATTTTGCTTCTCAATCGTGAGCCTTTAGACCGTGTGCTTCCTTGAAAGCGTGCCATTCATCATGGTCTATCTGACTGTCACCATTGCCGTCGATGGCTTCAAACACTTTTGGTTCGGCGTGGGGAAAATAGGTTTTGAATTCTTCCCAGTTCACCAGGTCATCACCATCGGCATCCATGTCCCCGAAATGGGCTTTGAACGTTTTAGGATCCGGCATGGGCGTTTTGTGGTAGGGAGCCTTACCGGCACAAGCGGCCAGAAAGACCAGCAAGGCCAGGGTTGTGAACAGTGCAATTTTTTTCATATCTTCACCATGTCAATATTCAGGTTTAAGTAAGCTTAGCTAAACTAAAGCGAGCACCGCTGATGTCAAGAGTGGCAAACCTGGTGACAGCGTACCGTGTAAAGACAGAAGGTGTTGAGCCGCGGCGCTTAAGTTTTTGGCGGCAGTAGTTTGCGCAAAATGTTGGGGGAGAGACCGGGCCGGCCGGTGCCCCCATTGACAACGATGGATCGCCACTTTACCTTTCAATATGCAGGGCGTCCGGATTACCCGGTCTGCCCGGAAGTTGCTGCTCCCCGGGAGGTACCCATGACAGCGCGCGAGATTTCAGCCGACTTTCCTTACGAATCCAAGTTTCTCGATGTCCACGGATCGAAGATGCACTACATTGAAGCAGGCCGGGGAGAGCCATTTTTATTTCTGCATGGCAATCCCACATCATCCTATCTGTGGCGGAACATCATACCGCACCTGAGCCCCCTGGGTCGCTGCATCGCTCCTGATCTGATCGGCATGGGCCGCTCGGAAAAACCAAAGCTGCCTTACCGTTTTTTCGATCACTACCGGTACGTCGAAGGCTTCATCGAAGCGTTCGATCTGAAGAACATCACCCTGGTGATCCATGATTGGGGTTCGGCGCTCGGGTTTCATTATGCGATGCAGCACGAGGAAAACGTCAAGGCTATCGCTTTTATGGAGGCAATTTTAAAGCCGTTTACGTGGGCGGGATTCGCGCCGGACTACAAAATGGGTTTCAAGTTGATGCGCACACCGATCATTGGCTGGTTCATGATCAGTGTCCTGAACGGTTTTATCAAAGGGATGCTGCCCAAGACGATTGTCAGGAAGTTGACCCCGGAGGAGATGAAGGTTTATGCTGCCCCGTATCCCTCGATCGGCAGCCGCAAACCCCTGCGGCAATGGCCCTGTGAAATTCCGATCGATGGACAACCTGCGGATGTGGATGAAACGGTGCGGGCCTACACCCGCAAACTCCAGGAAAGCGAACTGCCGAAACTACTACTTCATGCCCGGCCAGGTGCCATTATAGACGAAAAAGAGGTGGCCTGGTGTCGGACGCATCTCAAAAACCTGGTTACCGTTGATATCGGCCGGGGGATCCATTTCATACAGGAAGACAACCCACATGATATCGGTGCCGCCGTGGCGACGTGGTACCAGGGGTTGGGCGGGGACGCATCTAATCAATCAGCCGAATAAGGATAGATGTTTATGGAAGCATGTAAATTTATCGATTTTCTTGAGGTTTTGAAACCTTGGCTGGACCGCGATTATATCCGTAAAGGATATCTGGGGAAGGACGGTACGTTCCGAATCTACTTCAGCGACGGTGGCGCAAAGCACTACGAAATAAACGACTGTTCGGAAGCCCGTTTAAAGGAAGTCTTCAACCTGATGACGGTTGCCGGTATACCTGTTGAAACAGACGGGTAGTACTTAAAGACCAAATTCCAGTTGCCGAACAACTGTGACGCCCCCATAACCGGCCATCTTCAGCAGGACACCTTCGCCTGAGGAAACGAACTCGCCGGTCAGGCCGGCGATGGTCACATAATGGGTCACCAGCACAATGAGGCGGTTATTTCTCGGCTGGTTGGCCAGAAAAGTTCTGAGGGCCGCTAGATTCGGTTCGCGATCCTGCGGGCGTTCGTAGAACGAATTCAGGGCCGCCAATTCCTCAACCGGGCCAAGATTCATGAGACGGGCCGTTTCCAGGCAGCGGCACCACTGGCTGGAGTAGACCCGGGCCGAAGAGATTCCGTTGGCCTGCAGCCAACGCCCAATCGCCCCAGCCTGCGCGCGGCCCTGCCCATCCAGGTTTCGTTGCGTGCTGCAATCACCGATTCTGAAATTTTCCGGGTCGCCCGAACCCGGTGCCAGCGCATGCCTGATCATGATAACATGCCCTCTCGATGGGATGGGGGCATTGGGATCATCTCCGGCCGTCACCAGACCTACGGCCATAAACGGCAACCCTGCCAGGATGAACAACAGCGTGTATACTCTCATTTGAACCTCTCGGTTGCATAAAATCAGATCAAAACCCTACGGTCAATTGGAGGCAGGCCTAAAGTAACGCGCCCGCTGGGCCTGTCAATGGTTGACCCATTCGAGAATTGAAGGGCGGGCATGATGGGCCAATGCTATCACAATGAACCCAATGACTGCTTATTGTCATTTGAGCTATCTGACTTAGATTGTCCGGTAGGCACGGCTAACCGGTTTATATTCACAAAGTTCAGGAGAGAATTGGATGTTACGTCTGGGTCTGTGTTGTATTTTCAGGGATCAACCGATAAAATTCCGCAAAACCACGGCTGCATATTTGCAGCGGCTGGCTCCCGCTGCCCGCCTAGCCTATGTTTCTGAAATCGTGACTGCCAATGCCGCTGCCCTGCAGGCGGCGCTCGGATACTGCCGGGACAACGGCATCGGCGCTTTTCGAATAAACAGCCAGATTCTGCCCCTCAAGACCCACCCCGAAGTCGGCTACGACATTGCCGATTTGCCCGGACACACCGATATCGTCGCGGCGTTCAAGGCCTGCGGACGTTACAGCCGGACGCACGATATCCGCACCAGTTTTCACCCGGATCAGTTTATTGTCCTCTCTTCCCCACGGCCGGAGGTGGTGCGCCGCTCGATTGCGGACCTGGCTTACCAGGCCGAGGTCGCCGACTGGGTGAACGCCGATGTGATCAACATTCATGCCGGGGGGGCCTATGGCGACAAAGCGGTAGCCCTGGGACGGCTTGAAGCGGTCATCGCACAATTGTCACCGACGATTCGATCACGACTGACGCTGGAAAACGATGACCGCACCTACACACCCCGTGATCTTCTGCCCCTGTGCGAACGAATCGACATTCCCATGGTGTACGATATGCACCACCACCGCTGTCTCCCAGACGGCTTGAGCGAGTCCGAAGTTACCGCCCGGGCGCTGGCAACCTGGCATCGCGAGCCGTTGTTCCACGTCTCAAGTCCGCTGGAAGGCTGGACAGGTCCCAAACCCGGCCGGCACCATGATTTTATCGACCCAGAGGATGTTCCGGTTGATTGGCTGGATATGGAAATCACCGTGGATGTTGAAGCCAAAGCCAAGGAAGTGGCGGTCCGCAGGTTGCTGAAGGAACTGAAATAAGGTTCCAGATACCTTTAAATTTGCTTCTATATCACCCGGCCAACTTCGACAATCTTCATCGAATTCGTCACGCCGACAACCCCGTCGTGATCGCCCTTGGTGATGATCGCCAGGTCGCCCATCTGCAGCAATTCCTGGTTTTCCAAGGTCCTGATGGCAGCCCGCTTGATTTCTTTCGGGGGATACTCGGTTACGTCGAAGAAAAGTGGATAGACATTCCGATATAGGGTCATTTTACCCAGGGAGGCCTCGTGGCGGCTTAAGCCGAAGATGGGGATGGCCGTGTTGATGCGAGACATCCACAGGGGGGTCGAACCCGATTCGGTCAGGGCTACGAGAACCTTGATATCCAGGTGATTGGCTGCGTACATGGCGGACATGGAAATCGCCTCATCCGCACGCTTGAAGCGCCTCTCGACGCGGTGGCCGGATACCTGGGTGGCGGGCTGCTTTTCAGCGGCCCGGCAGGCGCGAATGGCCGCGGCCAATACTTTTTCCGGGTACCTCCCCACCGCAGTTTCCCCGGAGAGCATGATTGCATCGGTACCATCGAGGACGGCATTGGCCACGTCAGAGATCTCGGCCCGGGTCGGAATTGGGTTTTCGATCATCGACTCCATCATCTGAGTGGCCGTGATGGCTGGTTTGTCCAGCCAGATGGCCCGTTCGATAATGTGCTTCTGGATGGCCGGCACTTCGGCATCGCCGATCTCTACACCCAGGTCACCACGGGCAACCATGATCCCGTCGGCGGCCTGGATGATTTCCTCGATCGCCGCCACAGCTTCCGCCCGTTCGATTTTGGCGATAATGCCGGCGGTTCCGCCCGCTGCGGATAGGACCCGGCGGGCCTCGTGAATATCCGCGGCCGAGCGTACGAAGGAAACCGCGATGAAGTCCACCGCCATCCCGGCCGCAGCGCGGATGTCGGTGCGGTCCTTGTCCGTCAGGGCATCAGCGGAAAGGCCGCCGCCCTTACGATTGATCCCCTTGTTGTCAGACAGAAGGCCCCCGGTGACCACCCGGCAGTCAACCCGTCCATCCAGGATCCCGGTCACGTTGAGCTCTATGCGGCCATCGTCCAGCAGGAGTACATCACCGGGACCGACATCTGCGGCCAGCTGCTTGTAATCTACACCGACCGCTTGCCGGTTGCCGCCCACCGCAGAGAGGGTGGTGTCGAGGGCAAAAGTGGATCCGTTTTCAAGGGTCACAGGGCCATCTGCAAACCGGCCGATGCGGATTTTCGGTCCCTGGAGATCCGCCAGGACCCCGATATGGCGGCCGTGTTCCCGGGCGCAGACGCGCATTTTCTCTATGCGGCTTTGATGCTCGGCCAGATCGCCGTGGGAAAAGTTGATACGGATCAGATCAAGGCCGGCGGCTATCATTTCTTCACGGATCTCGGCCGGGTCGGTGGCCGGACCGAGGGTGGCCATTATTTTCGTTCTGCGGAACATGGTATCAGCCCCATGGTGCTAAGTTACATGCGGGTGCCGTGCATATACTGCGGCTGTACCCTTTAACCATAAGATGTTAGCGCATCATTACAACCATAGAGCGAGAAATAGATGATCCTGGCCGTGCCGAAGTCCCGATGCCTGCGGCAGCTCTGCATGTTTCCCCCGCGTGTGCTTGACATCCACGGGGCGGCCCTTATTCCTTAAGCTATGGTCTTAAATTAAAGAATCCTGGCCTGGAGAGCCTGACAGTGGATTGCCCCTTGCAGGGACGTGCGAACACCACGCCCTGTTAAAGTGTCTCCGGATTAAGGTGTTCAGGCGGAAGCCTGAAGTCTGAAGAAAAATCTTGAAAACCGTGTTTGCCAATAATGATAAACATAAAACATTTGCTGAAACATATGGCACCGCGTACTTAGATCAACGGCACGCTTCTCACCGCGACCTTCAGAGTTCAGCCTCTTATTCTGGCTGACGCCAGCATCCTTTCAGGCATACCCCCTGTCTCCTGCGTATCCTGCGAACAAGGCTCTGTGAGGCCGGATAACCACGAGACGGCTGTTCATGCAGAAATCCGATGAACATAAATTAGACGGATCTACCTACTTCCTGATGGCCACCGCTTGCCTGCTGTTGCTGCTATCGTTTGGCTTTCGGTCGAGTTTTGGCCTTTTTATCAAACCCTTGACTGAAGCCAATGGTTGGGGACGCGAGGCCATATCCATGGCCCTGGCCATACAGAACCTCTTCTGGGGGATCGTGGCTGTGTTTGCCGGCGGTCTGGCCGACCGTTACGGCAACGTTCGAGTCCTGGTGGCCGGTACCCTGGTGTATGCCGGGGGCATGGCCCTCATGGCCGGGGTTGAGAACATCTGGGTTTTGCACAGTTCCGCCGGTCTGCTGGTTGGGGCCGGCATTGCCGGCACTTCGTTCGGCATCGTGCTGCCGGCCATGGCCCGCGCGGTGGGTGAATCCCGGCGTCAGCTGGCCCTGGGGCTGGGCACCGCGGCCGGCTCCCTGGGTCAGTTCGCGGTCGTGCCGATCGCCCAGCAGTTGATCAATACATACGGCTGGATTACGGCTTTGAACATCCTGGCCGTATCGGCGTTGACCATGGCCTTTCTGGCAATTCCCCTGGCGCCGTATTCCGGTAAAGCAGAAACTGTGACTGCCGCCAGAGACCAGTCAGTATCCGAAGCCCTGCAGGAGGCCCTGGGGCACCGCTCCTTTCTGCTGCTGGTGACCGGTTTTTTTGTCTGCGGATTTCACGTGGCGTTCATAACCGCCCACATGCCGGCTTTTTTAACCGACAACGGGTTCGATGCCCGTCTGGGGGCTTGGAGCATTTCCCTGATCGGCCTTTGCAATGTGGTCGGGGCGTTTCTCTCCGGTGTCTGGTCCGGGCGGGTCTTCAAACGAAACCTGCTGGTAGGGATCTACTTCGGGCGGGCTGTTGCCATCACCTTTTTTATGCTACTGCCGATGACTTTGCCATCAGTCTTGATATTCAGCGCCGTGATGGGATTTTTATGGCTGGCCACGGTGCCGCCGACATCCGGGCTGGTGGCCGTGATGTTCGGAACCCGTTACATGGCCCTGCTATACGGCATCGTTTTTTTGGGGCATCAGATCGGCAGCTTCAGCGGTGTTTGGCTGGGCGGCTGGCTTTATGACCGCACCGGCAGCTACGATGGCGTCTGGTGGTTGGGGGTTGCTTTCGGGGTGATGGCCGCCATCGTTCATTGGCCCATTGAAGAGAAACCGGTCATGAGATTGGCCGGACAGACCGCCGGTAATTAGAAGCTATCACAAACGACGTAAACCCTTTGATCACACTGAGGTGAGGCATGATAATCAAACAACTGGAAATGGATCCTTATGACAACTTCTCCTACCTGGTAGGCTGTGATCAGACGCACCAGGGCATGGTCATCGACCCGGGGCCCAATGTGGACTACATCATCGAGGAAGCGGACAAAGCCGGCCTTAAGATCAATACCATTTTCAATACCCATGCACATGGGGATTACACCGCCGGTAACGGGCGCCTCAAAGTATTGACCGGTGCCCGCATCATTATCCACGAAGCAGATACACGCGGTTATCCTCAGGCGGACCACTTTATAACCGATGAAACCACCCTTGCACTTGGTGAAATCACTTTCGACGTCATCCACACACCTGGTCATACACCCGGCGGTGTCTGTCTTTATGTGGAAGGCAACTTGTTTACCGGTGATACCCTGTTCGTTGGGGACAGTGGCCGGACCGATCTCATGGGCGGCGATCGGCCCGCCTTGGGCGCCTCCATTCGTCGTTTGATGCAGTTGCCCGACGATACCATTGTCTGGCCGGGCCATGATTACGGCCCGACGCCTTCATCTACCCTCGGATGGGAAAAACGCAACAATGTCAATGCCAAAGAGTATGGTTATTACGTAGATTAGAGTGGCCCTTTCTTGATTTTCCAATCAATTCAAATCCCCAGAGCACAGATCTTCAATCGGTAGCATTGTATTGGTGGGTTGACCCTACCAGATTACTCCAAAACAGGCCTCATTGCACCTGGCAGACACGGTTATAGAATATAGGTAAAGGAAACAACAACCCCAAGACGGAGGTGTTAAAATGGACGCGAATAGAATTGAAGATTACTGGGACGAAAATGACGATGGTCACGTGGATACCCGCCAAGCAAATTTTGAATGTGAAAGCCCTGACCCAAACCTGGGCTGTGACCTGGGAATCGATGTAATGGGCTGATTCAAAAGGAGGCCGATATGATAGGAACGTTGCTTGCGATCGCTACGATCGGATACTTTATAAATAGATGCATACGCAGTTCGAACGGCAGCTGCCGGATTTAACCGTAATAATTACAGCACGGCGCACCGTTGAAATTTTTAGATCTACAATAACAAGAAACCAGGCAGGGCAGGCACGCGGGCCCTGCCTTTTATTTTGGCCAGCGGCCCTAAACGTTGAAGAGCTGGTAACCGGAATGGATGTGATTATGAAAAAGACTGAGCATGCCCCGTTGACTGGAGGGCGAACCAAGAAAACCCATGATCCACAGATAGGCGCATGGTACCGGAACCTCAAGGCGCAGTTGCATAAACTCCAGCCTTTTCTGGTACCTGGTCGACTGGTCACGTTTCAACAGATCACGCCCGAGGAGAGCGACTTTTATCAGATGCTGATAGGCTCTATCCGGATACCGGAATCTGTCTGCGCGGTATTTATCCCGCCGAGTGTCGTCCAGGCGGCAATGTGGTCCGATTCCAGCGATTCCATTGCCACGGGAAAAGCCGGTCTATATGGTATTTCCCCGGATGCCGGCGCTGTTGTGGCGCAACGCTGTGGGTCGTTGCAGACAATCGTAAATGCGCTTTTTGCTTTTCCACCCCTTCATCCGGGAATCGACGTGTATGACGACGGCAAGTTGCTGGCCGGTTATACCTACCAAGATCAACAGGCTTGCGCGGACGAGCTGACCGATATCCTGTCCATATACCTGAAATGAAGGCCGACCTGACGAAAATGCAGATGCAAAAAGAGCCTCAGGACGCCTCAAAGGTGCAAGGCGCGCTTTACGGATTGTTCATCGGCGACGCACTGGCCATGCCGGTCCATTGGTATTACGATCGGCAAGCCCTGTTTCGGGATTATGGGCGGGTAGCGGATTTTATGGCCCCCAAGGCCGAACATCCGGACAGTATCCTCTGGCGGTCGAATTACACGGCGCCCAATGCTAAAGGGGAGATTCTACACGACCAGGCGCAATATTGGGGCCGGCCGAATGTCCATTATCATCAGTTTCTCAAAGCCGGGGAAAACACACTCAATGTAAAACTCGCCCGTTTGCTGGTGGATTCGATCAGTTTTCTTGAGGCCTACCGGGCCGGGGATTACTTACAGCGATACATCCAGTATATGACCACACCCGGCAACCATCGAGATACATACATTGAAGAAAGTCACCGTAAATTCTTCGAAAACTATACCCGCGGGCGACCCCCGGAAAAATGTGGCCGTGAGGAGAAGCACATTGGCGGCCTGGTCGGGATGGTCCCCATTCTGGTTCACTACCGGGGGCGTCCCAACCGTGCCCGGGAGGCGGCCCGCGAGCACCTGGCCTTGACCCACCCCGGCGATCGGATGAGAATCGCTGCCGATCTATTCAACGATCTGTTTGTTGAGGTATTGGAAGGCCGCTCATTAGAGCAGGCCATCTTATCTGCAATTGATTCCCAGCAGAACCCGTTTATGGGACACCCTTTCAGAAAGTGGGCCCAACAGCCCGATGATGTCGTTGTCGGGCGTTTACTGAGTACCGCCTGTTACGTGGAGCACGCTGTTCCGGCGGTCATTTACCTGGCATTGAAGTATCATGACGATCCGGAAGAGATGCTGATTGTCAATACCATGCTGGGGGGCGATAATGCTGGTCGCGGGGCCCTTTTAGGCGCTCTGGCCGGCGCAGCCGGCGGCATGGCATCCTTTCCGCCACGCTGGATCCGAGGACTCGCCGAACCGCCGCCCTACTTTCTATCAAGGTAGTTGTCCACGATTTTTAGCGCCTGCGGCGGTTTTTTTGCCCGGATCAGGCTATACACGCGGCGGCAATCCGACAGGGAAAGTTGCCCGACCCGCGCTAAAACCGACATTTCATGGGTGGCGTGGGGGAAGTCTTCTTGGGAAGCGGATATCTCGTCTTTATGCTCAAGTTTATGATACACTAGGCTTCGGGCGGCCAGCAGGTCTTCCCGGAAATCATGAGAATCAGGATGGAATATATAAATCAGGGTCAACAGATCGCCGGGTCCATAAAGACGTTTGTTTACCCCGGGTGGGATTTTCGGCAGGTCCAGCAGAAATCTTGGTTGCACATCGAAACCGGTTCCCAAGCCCTCACGAAGATAGCGCCAGAGGGCGTAGTGCATCTGTCCGGCTTCAATAAAGGACGCGGCGTGTTTCGGGACCACCTCAGTCAGTTCTGCAGCCCGCAAGCGGTCACGGAGTACAAAACGACGTGCGTCTTGGCGGGCAAACTTTTTTACAGTTTTTACCAGCTGGGAAAACGAACCGCGGGCTGAGGCTTCATAAAATGCGAGCAAGGCGCCTGTGGCGGCATGTTCCGCCAGATAGACACGCTGGCGGGGGGTGTCCGGTTGCAGATCAGCGGGGGCCCCCCCGTCTGCAAAGAATTCGTGGATGTCTATCAAGTGGGCTAAATACGGCTCAACGGCCAGAATCTTTTTGCCGTTTGCGTAAAGCGCCTTTAAGGCGGCAGCCATGCGGAAGCTGAACTCAGGATACTCGGTATCCAGCGTTGCCACATAGTCTCCCACGGGAATTTCACCCCGCAGCATCCCGTTCAACTCCTGCGAAGGCGGTTCCTCCAGGAAAATCGCCTCATGGTCAGCCATCAGCACGGCCGCAGTCCGGACAACTTCGGGGCGATGGTGGGAAAGGGCGACGGTTACCCGCGGTTTTGAAAGGCGCGTCATCCAGTCGAGACCTGCATAAGAGCTGGCTACGCCATTAATTTCTTGCGGAAGCCATTGAGCTGCACAATATGTTGACGTTCCTGATCAATAATTTCAAAAACCCTGTCCTGGCCAAGATTTGGCGGGACCAGATCCTTAAGGCCTAAGTAAAACAGGATAGACTCCTTTTCCAGGCCGATGGCGATTTCGATGATTTCAAGAATCGACTCCTGACCGGTGAGGGCATCGGCCGCTGAGGGACTGCCTTCACCACCGTGCATGTCGGCCATGGCCATTAGATACTGGGCCGAATCCCCCTGGGGGTCGAACACAGTGGGCATTTTTTCGGCGCTGGTCAGGCCGGCCTGCATTTTCTCAAATGTACGTTGGTGGACATCTTCCATGGCAGCCAGTTTTTCGAGGGCTGTCCGGTTTTCGTCGTCTGATTGAAATTCAGCCGCTTTGCGATAAAACCGGGCTCCGTTTTCCTCGATGCGAATGGCCAATTTGAAGACTTCGTCAGCATTGAAATCGTATGGCATAGGGGCCTCCTGGATTGATTTTTAAATTATTATATAGACTCGGTTTAAGCTGACATACTCGGCTGGCTTCGTCAAGACGTAGGTCCAGCGGCGTTGGTCTAGAAGCCAAAGGAAGCTAAGGACGCCACCCGCTTTGATCAATAGCGCTATCCAATAAAATTTGCTTTTTTGCTTGACAAGAGACAGGCTGACTCTTATTTTGGTGACACGGCGTCTCTAAAACAACAATTGAAAGGAAAACCGATGGAAAATAGCAATCAATTCAAGACGGCTATGATCACTGGTGCCACCGGCTATGTGGCCGGTTGGATCGTTAAACGGCTTTTGGACGAAGGGTACACGGTGCACGCCCCGGTCCGGGATCCGGAAAATTCTGAAAAGCTCAAATACCTGAATGCGCTCGCAGAAAATGCGCCGGGAGTTATCCGTTACTTCAAGGCCGATTTGCTGGCGGAGGGATCATATGACGAAGCCATGCAGGGCTGCGAAGTGGTGTTTCATACCGCCTCTCCCTTTGTAATGGCGGTAAACGATCCCAAAAAAGAGCTGATCGAGCCGGCGCAACTGGGTACCCGGAACGTTTTGGAATCAGCCAATCGAACCCCAACTGTCAAACGGGTGGTTTTGACCAGTAGCTGTGCGGCCATCTACGGTGACAATGCCGACCTGGCCCTGACCGCCAACAGTGTCTTTACCGAGGAAGACTGGAATCAGACGTCTTCCCTGGAACACCAGCCCTATTCCTACTCCAAAACCGTGGCTGAAAAAGAAGCCTGGAAAATCGCCAAGGCACAGGATCGTTGGGACCTGGTTGTCATCAATCCTTCTCTGGTGATCGGCCCGGGTATCAATCCCCGGGGGACCTCGGAGAGCTTCAACCTGATCCGGCAGTTTGGAGATGGTACCATGAAAGCCGGGGTGCCCGACTGGGGGATGGGCGTCGTGGATGTCCGCGATCTGGCCGAGGCCCACTTTCAGGCAGCCGTCACTGAGGAGGCCAAGGGCCGTCACATCACCTCCGGTCACAACTCCAGTTTTCCCGAGCTCGCCAAAGCCCTGCGGGCCCACTACGGTGATGCCTATCCGTTTCCGAAAAAAGCCCTGCCCAAGTGGCTGGTCTGGCTGGTGGGACCGATTATGGACAAAGGTATGACCCGCAAGATGGTCAGCTTGAACGTCAACCACGCCTGGCGGGCGGACAATTCCAAAAGCGTCAAAGACCTTGGGATGGACTACCGGCCGCTGGAGGAGTCGATTGTGGATTTTTTTGAGCAGATGGTACAAAGCGGGCTGGTGCCGCCTGCGCAGTGATCTTGCCAAAGGCGTCCGGGGTCAGGAGTCTGACAAGCTATAAGGTAGCAGGTATAAGGTATAAGGAGAACCCAGGAGTCAGGAATCTGGAGTCCGGCGTCAGAAAGTCCTCCCCTCCCTGGACGGGAGGGGTTGGGGGAGGGTGAACTTCAAGGGGGAGGAGCAAACCCGGTATCTACCGGGTAACATGATCCCGATGTGTGAGCGTTGAAAAAGATAAGGCAATTAAAGGAAGAAGATGACCTGGCAAAGAGCGCGGACCGATGAACAGAAAGAGCAGCGGGTTGCCGCGATATTAGAAGCGACAGCGCGGTTGTATGCAGCTTCGAGTTTCGAGAAGATCACCCTGGCGGCCATCGCCCGGGAGGCCAATTTTACCCGGTCGAACCTTTACAAATACTTCCGCTCCAAGGAGGAGATCTTCTTCGAATTTCTAAAACACGATGTCCGCCTGTGGCGTCGCGACCTGGTAGGTCACTATGCGGACATTGCTTCCTGCTCGGTGGACACATTCGCAGATATCTGGGTAAAGGTACTCATGCGGCACCAACGGCTGCTGCGGCTCGTCTCCGTGCTGTATGCCCACCTGGAGAAGAAGGCTTCCCGCGAGAGCCTGATCGGGTTCAAAAAGATGGCTAACCACGAATTCAGCCAGGTATCTGACCTCCTGAGCGGGCTCTTCCCGGGCCTGACCCGAGAGCAGGCCCTGACATTTTTACAGCAGCAGTTGGCGGCCTCCATCGGACTATACACCATGACCGATCTATCCACGACCCAACAGCGGGTGCTGGAAATGCCCGAATTCCAACATTTTCAGCTCGATTTTGCAGACAGTTTTCGCTTGGCCGTGACCTGCCTGCTGAAAGGACTGCTGGGGTTATAACTGTGCCGACCGGTCGGGCTGTGGCGCTGGCTTTGTTTCGGCGTGATTTCTCCCCTTTGTTGCGCGATCATTGTCTGGGAACGAGGCCTGATCGATTGCATTCATATCATCGCGAGGTTTTCCCTTCTGGAAGTGAAACCCGGCATCAAATTGCCGGTGAGCCACCTCCGACCTAAAGTGCCCGGTTTTAACAATTCGGTTAACGCGGTCTAGCGGCTTCTCCGAAAAATGTACGGATTCTATTTATTTGTTGTAATAACAGCCTGATATGGATACAGTCCTATAGTGACGTGTTTCCCGGACCATGCTTTTTCCATTCCTAACTGATATTAACGCTTACGTTCAAAACCAGATAGCCGATCTATTAGAAAGAAACGTGTACAGCCATGCGTCCGACCCTATATAAGGGCGGTCTATTTAGCGGGCACCTGTACAACGTGCTCGTCCGCATAATTGTAACCGGGAGAAATAGCCATGAAAATACAATGCCAAGCATGTCAAACTGCGTTTAATGTGGATGCGGCCAAAGTACCGGAAGCAGGCATTAAAGTCGCTTGTAAACAATGCGGCGCTCCACTGTCCATTACCAGGCAAGGGCTGGCCGGCGCAGAAAATGGCGTCGCGACTGCTCCGGCGCAAGCCGAGGAACGTGCGCCGGGTGGCGGGGTGGACCTTGCTTCACAGGAAGCGCGGTTGGGCGAGTTGATAGCCGCTGATGACCAGGACGGCGCTGCGGACCTGTTTCTAGAGATGATAAAGGCCTGCGCCAACCATGGAGACTTTGACGAAGCCGAGCGGCTCCATGCGCGCATGTACGATGAAACCCCCATGGCACTGAACACCATTATCGCAGCGGGGGAGGCCATTGAAGAATTGAAAAGTTGCTCGATCGATCCCGAGCACCTCGAACGCTGGGATGCGATATACGCGGAATTGGATCAGGAGGAGACCACCATCCTGTGCTTTGCCCTCAAAGATGTTTCTTATCCCGCCGATGCAGTCATTTTTAAACAGGGGGATATAGACGGACGCCTTTACCTGGTGGAAGAAGGTGACCTGAAAATGGTGTGTCCGGATCCAGAGGGCGAGGAGGACATCACGGTACAGGAAGTGCAGGCCGGCGATATCTTCGGGGCCGACCATTTTTTCTCTTTTTCCGTGTGTACCTATACCACCGTCGTTGTTACGGATTGCCGGCTGAAGTGCCTGGACAAGTCCAACCGTTTTAAGTGGATGGAGGCGCAGCCAAAGCTGGAGCATACGCTGCAGTCTTTTTGCAACACGCGGCCAAAGACCAGCGATCTCATCGTACAGCAAAATATTGAAAGACGAGGGGGCGAAAGCCGGTCATCCCAGGTGATTGCAACGATTGAGGTGATCGACACGGGCAAGGCTGCCGACGATTGGTCCCGAAGTGTGCGGTTTACCGAAGTGTCGCCGGGGGGTGCCTGCCTGGAACTGAAACTCAACAAGCAGGTTGAGGCGGAAGCGCTTTTGGGGGCGGTTTTAAAAATCAGTTTCAAACTCCAGGTCGGCGGCGTTGAAAAACCTGTGAAAATGACGGCCCGGGTCGTGGCCATCAATTTTATGGCCTTCGGCGGTTGCGAGATGCACATCGAGTTTACCAAAGAATTGAGCGAGAAAGCCTTGGCACTGTTTTAGTTGGCCCAAGCAGGTGCAGCCTTTCGCCGAGTCGTTGATATCAGGGGTGCGGCCAGTGGGGGCACCCATGATAGGCAGTGCCGGTATTCACGCCTGATACTGTTCAGTGAAGTTTCCCGCCGGTTTGATATTCTGGATCACATCGATGAGTATGCCGTTGGGGTCCGGGGTGATGAAATGGCGCTGGCCCCATTCTTCGGATTTGATATCCAGGGCCATGGGCAGGTCCCTGGCTTTTAGTTTTTTATACTCCCTATCTACGTCCTCCACTTCAAAATTGAGCAGCATACCTCTCGTCGGTTCGCGGAAGCCCTCCGGTACGCTGGGATGATGGTAATTGAGGAGGGCCAGCTCGTAATTGGGATTCTGTCGGGAGCGCAAGCTCACATACCAATCGGCTTCGAAGGTGGTCTCAAAATCGAAGTAATCTTTGTAAAAATCATGTGATTTCTGAATGTTATCTGTGCATATCACCGGGTAGCTGGATGTGAGTTTCATGGAGTTTTCTCCTATATGGGTTTGATCGCGTTTTGACATCGTGCTATACATACATACTGTCTGTATAAGTAAATATTAATACATACAGTATGTATGTCAACTCTGTAGGAGGCAAAATTGGAAAGAAAAGCAAGCCTCAGCAAGAAAGCGCAATCGGCGGCCACCATTCAACGCCTGCTGGCGGTGGCGATGCAGGAATTCAGCGATAAAGGTTACGCCGGTGCCTCCACAGAAGCCATCGTAAAAAAAGCCAAGGTTACGCGCGGCGCCCTGTATCACCACTTTAAAGGCAAAAAGGACCTGTTTTACGCGGTGTTCAAAGCGGCCCAGTTGGAAATCGGCAACCGGATCGAGGCTGATGCCGATGCGGCCGATGATCCCTGGGGCGGGTTGATCTCCGGGTGCAATGCTTTTTTAAAGGCTTGCTCAGACCCGGCCCTGCAGCAGATCGTGGTGATCGATGCCCCGGCTGTTTTAGACTGGAACACTTACCGTTCCGTGGACGTGAACCTGCCCGGCAGCGGGCTGTCCCTGCTAAAAGAATACTTGCAGGACCTGGTGGACCAGAAAATGATCAAACCCATCGCCGTGGATGCATTGGCCCATCTGCTTTCAGGTGCCATGGATGAAGCCGCGGTGTGGATTGCGCAATCAGCAAACCCATCAAAGTCTCTGGCCGAAGCTCAACACACCCTGCTCGCGTTGATACAGAGCTTGAAAGTATAAATGCCAGGTAACTCCCGAAATGCTAAAGCCTCTGGATAAGATAAACGAATACCGGTAATCGACTTGCGCGCTTTATTTCAAAGAAGGTTTTCAGCAAGGCGGTCCCGTCCGGACGTCCGGCATATGGCGAAAGGTAGACGGCCCCCTTGGGCGGCCGGATAGGTTCCACGCTGCTCAGCAGGTTGACAATCCGCTCATGATGCTTCTGCGAGAGGGGTGCCCCGATGAGGAAATTGGCCGTAATTTCAATGTTGGTGAAGGTCCTATTGAGGGCCAGCAGCTTGGCAAAGGCGGCCTGCATGTCGGCCACCTCCAGCGGTTTGCCGATGCGGGCCAGGGTTGGCCCATCCAGGGACTCGAGTCCGATGTTAATGTGAACATGATATGGTAACCGGTCCAGGGCCTCGAAAAGTGCACCCTTCGCTTTCAGGAGGGCACTGACACTCCCAAACATGAACAGCCTGGGATGACTGACGTTGGCATTGGCAAATCCAAATGCATCGAAGGCTTCTACCGCTGCGGTGCAGATCCGTTCCTGACCGGCGGCCAGGGCATCGTGATGACCCAGAAAAAGGGAATTGTGATTGGGGAGATCATGGTCATAGAGAGCCTTCAGGTCTTCGATTTGGGCGCGAATACTCTCCAGCGGGCGGGGGCGGTAGGTACGGTCGGATTTGACGATACAAAAGTCGCAATGGTAAAGGCACCCGTCAGCGATGGTGAGCGGGATCACATCGTAATCCACATGGCGGGTGTCCGGCGGCAGGACAGATACCTGGCCGCCGATAATGGTGTGCAGTCGATTGGCATGGGCCAAAAGGGCAGTATCATCATTGGCGGCGACACCATCCAGAAACGCGCGGGCGCTTTTGGAAAATTTTTCCAGCGGCGTGGAGCGAATGTCGGCGTATAGCTGCGCCCAGGCGGCCAGGGCACCTGGTACCGCTGGATGGTCATAGGGGGTAAAATTGACGATGGCGTTGCTCTGATACGCAAAGCAGGGCAGGTAGTACTCACCCAGCCAATCACGGATACCGTGCTGCTCGATCACCGCACCCACCGTGTAGTAAACCCAGTCATTGCCGGCAGTGCGTTTGAGCGCCTCGAAAGGGTGGGGCCAGTCCGGCCGGCGTCCGCGGATAAACTTAATCTGGCCGTTCAGGTTGAAATGGAATTCAAAGTCGCGGGTTTTAATTTCGGCATACGTTCCAAAGCGGGTCGGGTGGCTGGTTTTCGTGTATTGGCGGCTGCCGATTTTTTCGGCTGTGATGGCAAGGCTGCCCGGCCGAAACGGTTGCATGGCCGGATCCCTAAGCGGGGCATGGTGATTTATCATAATGGCTTCTCCTGTTAAATGAAAACAGGATCACGGTCAAGCCCGGCAGCCGAATGCCAGGAAATGGATCACACGCGCAAGTTTGACGCTAGCGGATTTCTCCGATATGTTGAACCCGTAAAACCCCGCATATCAGGATCAACGACAGCCATGCACAAAAACAAACTCATCCACCTTTCCAGGATTCTTCCCCTGCGCATTTTCCTGCCGGTGGTTCTCACCATATTGCTTTTCTGGGGGACCATCTTTTTAGTGATCTTGCCCCGTGTCAATGAGCGCTTGATGGAAGGCAAACGCGAAGTCATCCGGGAACTGGTGGAATCGGCCTGGAGCAGCCTGGCGGGGTATGCCGCCCGGGTGGAATCCGGTGAGTTAACCCGGCTGCAGGCCCAGTCGCTGGCCATGGATCACATCCGGCGGTCGCGGTTCGGACCGGACGCAAAGGACTATTTCTGGATCAACGACATGGGACCGCGGATGATCATGCATCCCTACCGCACGGATCTGGAAGGGCAGGACGTATCCGCGTTTGCCGATCCCAGTGGCAAACTGATTTTCGTGGAGTGCGTCAAAATCGTAGATTCGGCCGGGGCCGGTTTTGTGGATTACCAGTGGCAGTGGCAGGATGATCCCAGCCGGATCGTCCCCAAAATATCATACGTCAAGGGGTTCAAGCCCTGGGGCTGGATCATCGGTACCGGTATCTACGTGGAAGATGTCCGGGCGGAGATCGCCGCCATTACCGGTACCCTGGCCCTGATCTGTCTGGGTATCCTGGCGCTCATCGTAGGACTATCGGCCTACGCGGTCTTGCATGGGGCGCAAGTTACCCGGGAAAAGCAGCAGGCCATGGAGAAAGCCCGCCTGCGCCGGGAGCAATTGTTCCAAGCCGCCAAAATGGTCTCCCTGGGCACCCTGGTTTCCGGGGTGGCCCATGAAATCAACAATCCCATCACCTCGATCATGCTCAATGCCCCCAACCTCAATAAAGTCTGGGATGCAGCCCGGCCGGTATTGGATAAACACATGGACGCCGAGGGCGACTTTCCGGTAGCGGGAAGCAGTTATGCGCGGCTGCGGGATCGCGTACCGCAGATGCTGAAAAGCATAGATGACGACGCTCGGCGGGTTCGTGATATTGTTGCCGATTTAAAAGATTTCGCTCGGGAGAAACCGCCGGAGATGCGCGACCAGGTGGATATCAACGAGGTGGTGGAAAAGGCCATCGGGCTGGCCGCAAACCTCATCCGTAAATCCACCAAACACTTCTCGACAAATTATGCGTCCCAGGTGCCGGCCATCACCGGCAATGCCCAGCGCATTGAACAGGTGGTGATCAACCTGGTGGTCAATGCCTGCCAGGCGCTTACGGCCGATGACCAGCAGCTATCAGTTGCCACCAGCTGGGATCACGGGGCCGGCCAGGTGATGGTCACGGTTCGCGACGCAGGCGCCGGAATTCCCGCCGCGGTGGTACAACGCATCAAAGATCCTTTCTTTACCACCAAACGGGACGACGGCGGAACGGGGCTGGGGCTGGCCATATCCGACAAAATAGTGCAAGACCACGGCGGGACCCTTGAATTTGAATCTGAGCCGGGCCAAGGCACCACAGTGCGGGCGACGTTCTCCTGTAACCCGGCGCAGCGCCAAAATGCGGAGGTCGAGCAAAATGAGTAGTCTTCTGAGACAGGATCAACCCATTTTGATTGTGGATGATGAAGCTTCCATCCTGATGGCCATCGAGACCGCGCTGCAGATGGCCGGTTTTGCAAATACGATGACCTGCCAGGACAGCCGGGAGGTGATGGCACGCCTGGCTGATCAATCTGTTGACGTCATGCTGCTGGATCTCAATATGCCCCATGTGGACGGCCACCGCCTTCTGGATACCGTCAGCCGGGAGCATCCGGATATTCCGGTCATTATCGTTACCGGGGCGGTGGATGTAGAGACGGCGGTACGCTGCATTAAAGCCGGTGCTTTTGATTATATTCTCAAACCGGTGGAAGAGGAAAGGCTGATAACGGCCGTTAACCGGGCCCTGGCCTTCCAGGAGATTAAACAGGAGAACATCGCCCTGAGGCAGCACATCCTGGATGATACGCTGGAGCAGCCCGAGGCGTTCGAGCAGATTATCACCAGCAACAAGAAGATGCTGCTAATTTTCCAGTACATCGAATCCATTGCCCGCACTTCACAGCCGGTCTTGATCCGGGGTGAAACCGGGGTGGGCAAGGAGTTGATCGCCCAGACCCTCCACGAATTAAGCGGACTGCAAGGCAACTTCGTCGCTGTCAACGCCGCCGGTCTGGAGGACAACGTGTTCTCCGATACACTGTTCGGGCATGTGCGCGGAGCCTTTACCGGGGCGGACCAGACCCGTAGCGGACTCATCGAGCAGGCTGCCGGCGGCACCCTGTTCCTGGATGAGATCGGGGATTTGAGCCATGCGTCCCAGGTCAAATTGCTGCGATTGCTTCAGGAGAGGGAGTACTTCCCCTTGGGTTCGGATACCCCTCGAATCAGCGATGCCCGCCTGGTGGCGGCTACCAACCAGAACCTGACCAACCTCCAGGAAGAGGGCCGCTTTCGCAAAGATTTAATCTACCGCCTGCGCACTCACCGCATCTATATTCCGCCTCTGCGGCGGCGTTTGGACGATATCCCCCTGCTGGTAGACCATTTTCTGGCACAGGCTGCCCGGCAACTGAAAAAGAACAAACCCACGGTGCCCCGTGAGCTCATCACCCTGCTGAAAACGTATGTCTATCCTGGGAATATCCGCGAATTGCAGTCGATGATTTTCGATGCCAGCAGCCAGCATAAATCCGGGGTCCTTTCCCTGGAAGCCTTTAAATCCCATTTGGGGCGCGATAAGTCGGCGGCCGTGGCAATGCCCTCCGAAGAGCGCCCCGCAAGTCCGGCCATAACCTTCCCCGACCAGCTGCCGACAATAAAGGAGGCCACCCAACTGCTTGTGGAAGAGGCCCTCAAGCGCAGCGGCGGCAACCAGTCAATTGCCGCCGGGATGCTGGGAATTTCCCAGCAGGCGCTGAGCAAACGGATTAAAAAAATGAAATAGAACGCTTCAAACCCGTACAAATTTAGTTGTTTTCACAACTTTTGTTGTAAGCACGCATTCGCGATCTAAATCCTGACAGTTACCCGGATAGCCCCTGCCTATCATTTTGATGCACCAAATCCCACAACTTTGGTTGTGGGCTTTCCCGATCCTCCATCCAACTGGCCGTTTGAACAAATTATAAGAGAATTCGGCATGTTAATTCCAGGCTCGCCAAGTGGTACAGCCTTTGCAAAATTACCTACCTGAATACCATTCATTAAATTGCGAAAAACCAAAGTTCGAGACTCATTTTGACCCGCATTTAACAGGAGGATAGAGACCATGTCGGAAAGTGCTTCAGCCACTGCACCTGATTATCCTGACCTCACCAATGAATTCCTCAACTCCCTGGCCTCGGTTCGCTCTCTTTCGGAAATACTGCGGGACCATCCCGGCATCGATGGCCGCCAGAAACAGCGCTTTATCGATATCATTCTGACTGAAACGAAACGCATGGCGACAATGGCGGCAGAATTGCCGCACGTGCCCACATCGACCTGAGGATCAAGGAGACTACCTGATGAAGATCAGAGTAACGGAACCACAGAAGATCATCCGATCAATTAACGAAGTGCTGGCTTCGCCGGCACCCCGAAAAGATTATACACCTTCAAGGAGACCCGTCATGCAGGATATCAAAAACAGAGGTTGGAGCGTTACCATGGCCGGATTGGGCATCAATCTGGCACTGGGTATTCTATACACCTGGAGTATCTTCAAACAGGCCATCAAAGAGTCCGTCCTGGCCGGGGATGGCCGGTTTAACTGGGACATAGCGGCCTTAAACGACCCCTTCGCCGTCTGCTGTCTGATGTTTACCGTGGCCATGATCTTTGCCGGCCGGATCCAGGACAAACTCAGTCCGCGTGTAACGGCTATCATTGGCGGTATCCTCACTGGGGTCGGGCTGATGGTGATTTCCCAGTCCAATGCCCTGAGTGCCTGGATCCTCGGTTTTGGTGTCCTTACCGGCCTGGGCCTGGGATTCGGATATGCTTCGGCCACCCCGCCGGCCATCAAGTGGTTCCCGGGTTCCAAAACCGGACTGATCGCCGGACTCGTCGTGGCTGGATTCGGATTGGCCTCCGTTTATATTGCCCCCCTGGCCAATTTTCTGATTGACCGGTTCGGACTCAGCCAGTCGATGCTGATCTTCGGAGCGGCCTTTCTAGTTGTTGTGTGCGTGCTGGCAATGCTGCTGGTCAATCCACCGGCCGGGTATGTACCCGTCGAGACGGAGCCCAAAACTGGAACACCGGATGCCAAACCGGCCAAGCTGATCGATTTCTCACCCCTGGACATGTTGCAGACCGGGGCCTTCTACAAGCTGTGGTTCATGTACTTCGTAGGCGCCGGAGCCGCCTTGATCATCATCGGCGGCGTGGCCGGAATGGCTAAACAAAGCATGGGGGGTCTGGCCTGGATCGTAGTGGCGCTCATGGCCGTGGGCAATGCCAGCGGCCGAATTGTCGCCGGCGTCCTTTCCGACAAGATCGGCCGGACCCAGACCCTGCTGATCATGATGACCGCTCAGGCGGCGGTAATCTTCTCCCTGCTCTTCATCGGCGAGAGCCAGGCCGTGCTGCTGGTAACGGCGGCCACGCTGGTAGGCTTCAACTACGGCACCAACCTGTCGCTGTTTCCGTCAGCCACCAAGGACTACTTCGGTTTGAAGAATTTTGGTATCAACTATGGGCTGGTGTTCTCCGCTTGGGGTGTGGGTGGGTTCATCTTTCCGCGGGTTTCCCAGATGATCGTTGCCCAGACCGGCACCATGAACAGCGCCTATATCCTCTGCAGCATCTTGCTGATGGCCAGTGCGCTAATCTCCATGCTGACCAAAGCACCGGCCGAGCTGCCGACCGGCAGTTCCTGGATCGGGCGGATTGGCGCGGCGTTTGCTATGGCGCGCCGGTAGTAGCTGGATATATATACATGCGGGCCCACTCTTTATAGGGTGTGCTTCACACTAAGGGATGATGTAAGCAGACTAGTTGCACCCTCCTGTGCCGGCCGGGACTGTACCCCCGGCCGGTCCCCTTTTGATCTCGCCAGTTTTTCCTTGAATACGGCTCAGTTCCAGCCTATTCTGATCAGTATACCTTCACCTGAATTCTCCCGCCCGGCATTCGGCCGAGGGCTTGACTTGCTAAGTAGACATATCGCTATGCGCCGGTTACCGCTCTATCTTTGGTTGGTATTGGTTCTGCTTCTGACAAATTCTGCTTGGGCACAATTGCCGACCACTGTTAAAAATTCCCTGATCCGAGCAGAGAACCCGAAGGGCGCCAAGGAAAAACTGATTATCCCCTATGCCTTTTCATCGGAGACCATGGGGCTGACCTTCGGCGTGGGCGCCTTGGCCAAAGGGTACGGCCAGGATCAGCTGTTGGTCGCGGGCACAGCTTATTTCGGGTCCAATAATGAGGTGGAAGTCAAAGAAGATGCGGTCAGTGCCATAGCCGGGATGTGGGATTTGCGCCTACCGTACACCAAACGGTACTTCTTTACTGCTACCGGTTCAGTGGGTTATTTTCCCCGCAAACGCGCATATTCGGCCCCGTCCTTTGCCCCCAACGCACCGCGACCGGGAAGCAACGCATCCCGAAGCGACCAATTCCTGGAAGTGGGCGGAACCGACAACTGGACTGATTTTCGCCTGGAATATGTCCTGCCTACTGGGGCCGCCGAAGATGAAGCCATGATGACGTATCGCTTGAAAAACGGCATGCTGGTATCCAAGCCCACCGGCGGAGAGGAATGGAATCCGCTGACCTCCGGGGTCACCAATATCCTGCTGCGGCAGTTCAACCGCTACCAGACCTACCAACTAGATCCCGGTGACCTGGCACGGACCATCCATCCCGTCCAGCTGGCGATTGCCTATGACAATACGGACTTTCCCGGAAACCCCTCATACGGCAGCCGGCAGTTTGTCGGGATCACCCAGGATTTTGCCTGGCTGCAATCCGACCAGACCTGGACCTTCTGGGAGGTGGAGGCGGCCAAGTTCTTTTCGCTGGGCGATAGCCGCGGGGCCCGCCAGCGTATACTGGCCCTGGATTTCTGGACCGGGGACGCTCCTTCCACGAACGAAACAGTGTTACCCAATGGCTTTATCCAGGTCAACAACAGTCCCCCGTACTATGAGGGGGCCACCCTGGGTGGCTTTTATCGGATGCGGGCCTACCCGTTCTATCGGTTCAACGACCGCTCTGCCATCTACGGCTCGGCCGAGTACCGCTATACCCTGCGCTGGAATCCCATTGCCGATGTCAACTGGTTGAAGTTCTTGAAACTGGACTGGTTCCAACTCGCCCCTTTTGTCGAGGGTGGTCGTGTTGCCCGGGAATATACCTGGGATCAATTGACCTCCGACTGGAAGTTCGATGCCGGCTTGGGTATCCGCGCCATGGTGGCCGGTGGTGTGGTGCGCTTCGATATTGCCGGGTCCGAAGAGGGGATGGGGTTCTGGTTTATGGTCGGCCAACCGTTCTAACCGCATTGAATTGGTTTAGAACTATAAACATTAAGGAGATGGCATATGAAGATATTATTGATCGCCATCTGTATTTTGTTTCAACTCGCGATTTCTGCCTTTGCCCAGGATACGGGGCACCCTATCCGGATTGCCGTTAAAGAATTTCCACCCTTTGTCTTCAAGGATCTGCGGGGTTTCAGCATCGACATGGCCAAGATTATCTGTGAACGCCATGGACTCAAACCGGAATTTGTCTATTTTGACACGGTGCCGCAAGTTTTGAACGCTGTCCAAACAGGGGCCTGCGATATCAATTTTTCCGGGACAACCATTACGGCCAAGCGGGAAAAACTGGTCGATTTTTCGCATCCCTTTTTTGATTCAGGACTGATTGTAGCCGTCCGCGCTGATCCTGAAAACCGCTTTTTTGACCTGGGCCTGCAAATTTTGAAAGTCATCTGGTACTCGGCGCTGGTATTCCTGGTAGGTTTGACGGTAGTAGCCCACGCGATCTGGTTCTTGGAAAAAAATGATCGGGACCCAAGGAGCTTTCCCACTGAATATAGAAAGGGGATTGCGGATGCCTACTGGTGGGCCATCGTGACCATGACCACCGTCGGGTATGGGGACAAATGTCCGCGGAAAGTCATCGGGCGCATCATTGCCTCGGTATGGATGATCATCGGTATTATCTGGTTCGCCGCTTTTACCGCCACGCTCACCTCGTCTCTAACCCTCAAACGGATCGGTCATGATGAGATTAGGGGGATCGGTGATCTCGGCAATAAACGGGTCGCCGCCATAAAAAACACCACCAGCGAACATTTCCTGCGCTATCACGATGTGACCCTCATGCTGGTTGAATCGCTCGATGACCTGATAGCCAGTCTTAAAGCCCAGGCTGTGGAGGCGGTTGTCTACGATGCCCCGGCCCTGATGTATGCCGCCAAAAACGATGCAACCATAAAAGTGGTGGGCAAAATGTTTGATGAGCAGAAATACGGGGTAGCGTTTCCCCAGGGAGGGAGCCCGTTTAAGGAAATATTCAATATTAACATATTGGAAATGCAAAAGAGCGGGGAATACCAGCGACTTTACAACAAATGGTTTTAAAGCAGCAACGATAATTGTGACCATCCCAACCTATTCATAGAGAGGTAGGCATGCAGATTGAGATTAAGAAACTTTCCCGAGAAGAAGCGGAAAAAGAAGGCATCACCACCTGGCCGATCTGGGAGAAAGAGGTCTCCCGGTTTGATTGGCATTACGACAGCGTGGAAGAGTGTTACCTTTTGGAAGGACATGTAACGGTAGAGACACCGGATGGCGAGAAAGTCGAGTTCGGGGCCGGTGATTTCGTCCGGTTCCCCCAGGGCCTGGACTGTGTCTGGGATATCAGCGTGCCGGTCAAAAAGCACTTTGATTTTAAATAGAACGATGATGGCGGTATTTTTGTAAACGCGCATTTAAGCAAGCGTTACAATTGCCTACTTGCTTCGCTGTATATGATCTGGATTCGGGCATCAATGGCAGGGAAACCTATGCGCGGATTGTTGAGTGGCGCCCGGGTCAGAAGGCCGTCATCATGAGCGGGTTTGCAGAAATCGGCGAGGTGCGCGAGACGCAGAAATTTTGGGCCGGGCCACACGTCAAAAAACCGTTGAACTTAGAGAAAATCAAGGTGCCGGTAAAATAAGAATTAAGCTGCTAGCCATTCTGGGTTTACCAGGGAACTTCTTCATCAAAGTGGAAGAACCGACCCGTCGGTCCTTTTACACCGAGCGTCGCCAAGCGCACAGCCGTTTTGGCGCCCTCAACCACATCCATGGGGGCCTGATGACCGCCCAGGTCGGTTTTTACCCAGCCGGGGTGGGCAGAATTCACCTTGATGGGCGTCTCTTTCAGTGCCGCCGCCAGGTGAACGGTGAACTGGTTCAGGGCTGTTTTGGAGGCGTCGTAGGCCAGGGGTTTCACTTGGGTGGCATCCGAGGATTCGTCACTATGCAGAGATAGTGAGCCCAGGATGCTGGAGACGTTGACGATGCGGCCGGCGGCACTCTTTTTAATCAATGGCAACAAAGCCTGGGTTAGAGCGACCTGGCCGAAGAAATTGACATTGAAAGTTTCTTTTAGAGCGACCTGGGAAACCGTCTCGGTGCTGTTGGCAAACAGCGGTTCTTCCGGGTGGATCATACCGGCGTTGTTCACCAGGATGTCCAAGCGTCCGTACCGGGTCTCGATCATAGCCTTTGCGGCGTCTATGTGGTCGGTGCGGGTTACATCCAGTTCCACCAGGGTCACGTCCAGACCGTGCAACGCGTTTACGGCCTGGGCCCCCTTTTCGAGATCACGCACGCCCAGCAGCACGGTCATTCCTTTTTGCGCCAAACTCCGGCTGGTTTCCAGTCCGAGGCCCTTGTTGGCGCCAGTTACCAGTGCGATGATGTTTTCAGCCATTTGATTCTCCATTTAGACATTTATTTGATAAGATAGGGTGTATTAGTCGTCATGCCGGCGGAGGCCGGCATCCAGGGGATTTACCGGCCAGCTAACTGGATAACGACCTTCGCCGGTAGGATAAGGCTTAAATTATAACTGCAGCCCCCTCACTTGATCAAACATTAGTGAGGGGTAAAAAAAAGGCAGAGCCCCGGGGGGCTCCGCCAGTAATTTTCATGCTCAGGTTTTAACCGGCCACATCGATACCGGGGTCACATCCCAGATGCTCGTCTTTGTCATCACATTCGAAATTGGCCGTACGGGTATCAACATGCCCGTCTTCTCTCTCATCGTCATTTTCAACATAGCTGTCTTCTTTATGATTCGTCATGATGCACCTCTTATTATTTTAAAATTTCTGTTTAAATTATTTGCCCTTTTTTTCCAAGACTCTGCCTTTTAAATTATGTAGCCTAATCAGCCGGCCACATCTATCCCCATGTTACACCCGAGGTGTTCATCAGGAGTTTCACATTCGAAATTCGCAGAGCGGGTGTCTACGTGTCCATCTTCTCTTTCCTCATCCGTTTCAAAGTAATCTTGCGTATCCATATCGGCCCCCAATAATAGGTTGTGTTTTGGTTTGCGAAAGCTTTCATGCTTTCTTTACATATAACTTAAGCCTCGTAGGTCTCGGGGTCAATGTGAACCGTTTTGGTGTATAGTGGCAGTGCAAACCTACCATGGTCCGAGATTTAGTCCGACCCATTGCGGATCAGCCCATTGCGGCCGGATAATCCGGTGAATCACCTGCACCAATCAGGGGCAGTTCCCGGTCGATTTTGAACATTACGAGAAAGCGGATCGCGTCGGGTTTGTTATCGATCTTGCAGCGTCGGCAGAAATCCTTCACCCGGTCGGTACCACTCTCCTCGAAGGTTTTGGTCATGTGCAGGCGAACGCCCTTGTAGCCGCCGCCTTCTTCCCGGAACAGGTAGGCGGCCTGTGCGTTGGACTGCAGGTTGAGATGGGTTAGACGATCGCGCATGATAAACGCCAGGCTGCCATCTTCCATGACGTGTGGCCGGGCATATACGGCTGCGTTGACTCTTCCATGGTCATCAGCTGTCGAAAGCACTCCCAGCCCACGCGTATCCTCAAAGTATTTTTTCAGGTCCATTGCATTCCCTCTCTATTTCATATCAACGGAGTTAAGCCAGGCCTCGCCAAAGGCTAAGCCCGGCAGGCCGCTATTGGACTTTTAGCCCTTTCTGGTCCCCCAAACAGCATACACCGGATCAGATAACGCCAGCTCCCGGGCATACTTATCGCCATCCGGCCGCGGCAAGCCGCGCATGGAATAGGTTCCCAAATTTTCGAAGGCACCATTTTGAATGAAGTATTCCATTACCAGGCCGACCCGTTCAAACTCGTGCAGTTCTTGCCAGATGCGAACCACTTTGGGCGGGAACCACCGATTTGAAAACGTCACAACAAATACCCCACCAGGTTTCAATGTCCGGGCCACATCCTGGAACACCTCGAGTGGGCGCGTCAGGTATTCTACCGACACCGTGCAGATGACGACATCGAATGATTCGTCTGCATACGGCAGCTGCGGGTCGTAATTCAGATCGTGTACCTGAAAGTTATTCAGGCGGGGGTTTTGTTCCAATTCGGCCTGATTCATTCCCAGCCCACTGATGATTTCCGGTTTGACACCTTCCGGCAGATGGGATGTCCAACTGCTCATCAGGTCCAGTACCTGCATGCCGTCTTTTACAAACCGGCGGTATACGTCCGCCACCATGTCGCGGGCGGTCAGGTCGAGGTGGTTCACCAAGCGCGGCTTTTCGTAGAAAATACCATCCGCTCGTTCGTCCTGGCGAAGAAAGGGCGTGTCGCTGAAAAAATCCGTGGGCGTGTCCTGCCAGCGGGCCTGCATCCCCGGCCCCTCCGTGAGCAGTCCCACCCAGTCCACGCTGGTACCGCCGCGTTCTGTTTCCTTGGAAGAGATCTCGCCGATTGTCATCGAGAGTCCCAGGGGTTTTTCGGCCAAGGGATGATTCATGTCGATAGACATGTGGCCATTGTTTAAGCCCACAATACGAAATGGTTGTATGTTTTGGGGAAATACACCGGCCAGGCCGCTCAACCGCCCCTTGGGATAAAAGCGCCCGTTTCTGGGTTCAAGTGAAAATTGCCTTCGATTAATCTTTAGAGGACGGCCATTTTTCCCGAAAAGTTCGCCGGGTGTGAAGTTCACCGCGGCATTTTCCCATGAGTGTTTGCCCAGCAGTTTTATACGGACGTTCTCCGGAAGCCAGTCACGCCAGAGATTGACGCCTCTTGCAGCATAACCTTCCGTATGGGCTGCGTGTTCACTAACCCATCTCAGTTGAAAGGCAATGTCTACAATGCTGTCACTGTTTATGGTGTTCATGATCTCACCTCCAATAGAAGTGTTTTTTTCATAATGAATTCTGGAGAAAAGTTAACCACCGGGGGGAAAACGGACAATGTGAAATGGTAGGTGGGTGAGTGGGGGGATAAAACTATCAACACTCCGAATGCGCTGTATTGCGGTCGTTAAGCGATTGAGATGAGATAGGAGCGCAAGTTGGTTTGGCTGTTGCTGAGGCCGAATTTCTTGCGCAGGTTCTTGCGGTGAAAGTGGACCGTGGTTTCGGCAACGTTTAGGATGTCGGCTATTTCCTTGCTGGATTTACCGTCTTTCACCAGGGACGCTACCTGGATTTCCTGCGGGGTTAAAATGATATTGGCATTGGCCAATTTCTGCATCATGGGCGAAATGATGTCCTGCAGATGCGACTCGATGATTTCCACCACACGCTTGTCTTTGGCTTTCAAGTTGACCCGCTTGAGTTTTTCCACATACGGCAGGACCATCTCTTTGACGTTGGTGATGACTTTCTGCTCCAGGTCACCCTTATCCCCTTCGCGCTGTTTGAGCAGCACTTTCAAAGCAATGTTGGCCTCTTCCAGTTCGACCTTCTGATCGGTCAAGCGAGCTTCACTTTCCCGCAGGGCTTCCTCAGTAAGTTTCAGGGCCGTGATTTCCTCGTGGCTAACCACCATCCGCAGCGGCCCCTCACCAGACATCTGCAGCACGCGGGCGTAATACCAGTGGGGGCCATCCGTACTGTGGCAAGGATAGTCCAGTAGAAATTCATCCGAGCGTCCGACGATGACATCGCGGATGCCGGCGGCCACAGCCCGGGCATTCTCGCCGTCTTCACCGGTCGAAGCGTCGCAAATTTCAAGGTAGTTTTCACCAATGGAGTCATAGCCGACCGGCATGCCGCTTTTTTCGGCAAAATTGCGCCAGGCGCGGTTGGTGTCGAGAATAACCCCTTTTTCGTCGATGATGGCTATGTGGGCGGAAAGTGAATCCAATACAGTACGCGCATCCTCACTGGAGTAGCACAAGGGCGCCTGGCCGTTTTCGGAGGTACTGTCTTTCTTGCTCATAAATTGCTCCCTGGCCTCAATTAGATACAGGTTTTACCAAATTCTTATTGAAGTTAATGGCAAAGTGTATCAAATGCAACCGCTGTATGCAAATTACTGTTATCACAGAGCCATTGACACACAAAGACGGAATTGAGATAGTTTACCGACGCCCACCAAAAAGGACATTTGAAAATGCCAATTGAATCGGAGCGGATCACCGCTTTAAATTGGAAGCCGATCCAGACCGGTGAGTGGGTCCTTTACTGGATGCAACAGTCCCAGCGCCCGCACGACAACCCGGCCCTGGAGTACACCATTTTCAGGGCTAACCAGCTGGATTTGCCTGTTTTAGTCTTATTCGTCCTCATGGACAACTATCCGGAGGCCAATCAGCGCCACTACCGCTTCATGCTCGAAGGGCTCGCTGAAACCCGGCAGAAGCTCGTCCGGCGCCGAATTGGTATGGTCATTCGCAAGGGTGACCCCGTAAAAGTCGTAACAGATCTGGCCAGCCAAGCGGCAATGCTGGTATGCGACCTGGGCTATTTACGACACCAGCGCGCCTGGCGCCGGGACGTGGCCAACAAAGCCGCCTGCCGCACAGTTTCCGTTGAGGGTGATGTTGTCGTGCCTGTGGCCGTTGCGTCTCTAAAGGCCGAGTATGCGGCCCGCACCATCCGCCCCAGAATCAAGGTCCACCTGGAAAAGTTCCTTAAACGGGTACCCCGATATCGGCCAAAAAGGTCATCGCTGCAATTGAATGCACAGGGTTTGGATCTAAATGATCTCGGTGCCCTTCTCAACCACATGTCTATTGACCGCAGCGTTCCGACGGTTACAGGTTATTTTCGGGGTGGCCCGGGTGTCGCCAAAAAGCGGCTCCGGCGCTTTATCGAAAAACGCCTCCAGCGTTACGATAACAACTCCAATCAACCCCAGACCGATGATATTTCGCAGTTGAGTCCCTACCTGCATTTCGGGCAGATAGCCCCGGTGTTTGTGGCCCTGGAAATCTTAAATGCTCGCGACATTGCCCTTGAAAACGAGGATGCTTTTCTGGAAGAGCTGATAGTCAGGCGCGAACTGGCGATCAATTTCGTGTGGTACACGGACAACTATGACGCCTTCGACTGTCTGCCCGGATGGGCCCGTCAGACCCTGGCGGAACACGCGGCGGACAAACGGAGTTACCTGTACGACCGGGAAACCCTGGCAGCCGCCGCGACCCACGACCCATATTGGAACGCGGCCATGGAAGAGATGCGGGTGTCCGGTTTCATGCACAACTACATGCGCATGTACTGGGGCAAGAAAATCCTGGAGTGGTCGGCTTCGCCGGAAGAGGCTTATGAAACGATCCTTACTTTGAATAACCGCTATTTCCTCGACGGCCGCGACCCGAATTCATATGCTGGTGTGGGTTGGATATTCGGACTGCATGACCGCGCCTGGTTCGAACGGGAAATTTTCGGCAAGGTCCGCTACATGGCAGCTTCGGGGCTGGAGCGCAAGTGCGACATCCAGGCCTATGTGGATAAGGTCGCGCGGTTAAAGCTTTCCGCAGTTTCGGTATAAAATCGGCTATAGGGTAGGCTGGTTCTATTTTTCAAATTTCATAAATGGTAGGTTTCCCCCCCCATCAAGCTGTTAATCGGCTCGTATTGAAAAATACCCATTCCAATCCAATACTTACCTCAAGTCTGGAATCAAACGAATTATGATTTCCGTGAATTCAAAAAGAAACCATTAAATATATGGGTCTGCAAATGAGCAAACAATTGGATATAGCCGTAGTGGGGGGAGGCATCGCAGGGATTTCGGCTGCAAACCAGCTCCAGGAGAAGCACCAGGTAACGCTCTTCGACGCCAACGATTATGTGGGCGGACACACGAACACACTGACTATCCCGACAGGGCCGGATGCCGGAACGCCGGTGGATACGGGATTCATCGTTCTCAATGACCGCACGTATCCGGTCCTGAACAGTTTCTTCAAGGATCTGAATGTTGAAATCCGTAAAAGTGACATGTCCTTTAGCTATTTCAGCGAGCGGACCGGTTTCCAGTATGCCAGCCGAAATTTCAGCAGCCTGTTCGCCCAGCGTAAAAATCTGCTGGATCCACGCCATTGGAAAATGCTGGGAGAAATTCTGCGCTTTAACCGGAGCGTAGAGAATGGACTCCGGAAAAACACGCTGTATGGTTTGACCCTCGGTCAATTCCTGGCGCTAAACGGGTACTCCCGTCGTTTTCAACGGCACTATGTTTATCCCATGGTGGCGGCGATCTGGTCGGCACCGGATGCCCGGGTAGAAGAATTTCCCATGCTGACGTTTGCCCGCTTCTTCCATAATCACGGTCTGCTGAGCGTATCGGACCAGCCCCAGTGGTATTATGTGGCCGGCGGCAGTCAGTCTTACGTGCGTGCATTTCTGAAGCAGTTCAACGGCGAGGTGCAGACCCGTGCGGATATTGCCTCGATTCAACGCCACCCGGACAAGGTTGTCCTCAAGGATTCCAACGGCCATGGCCGCCGTTTCGACCGGGTGTTCATTGCCACCCACGCCGACCAGGCCCTTGCCTTGCTGGAAGATCCATCTGCAGATGAAAAGCGTCTGCTGGGGCCCTGGAGATACAGCGTCAACGAAACCTACCTGCATACGGACACAAGTTGGATGCCTACCAATCGGCGGGCCTGGGCCTCCTGGAATTTTATCCGTGAAGCAGGGGCCGGTGCCGGCGCTCCCGTGACGCTGACCTATCACATGAACAGGCTTCAGGATCTGGACACCCAAAATGAGTACCTGGTGACCCTGAATCCGTTCAAGCCCGTCGCGGAAGAGAAGATCATTGCCCATATCACTTACACACATCCAACGTTTTCATTTGCAAGTCTGGAGACACAGCAGCAGCTGCCGGGGCTGAACGGCTTGCGCAACACCTATTTTTGCGGTAGTTACTTTGGGTACGGTTTTCACGAGGATGCCGCCCGCTCCGGCGTCCAGGCGGCTGCCGCATTGGGGGTACAAGATGAACTCAATGCTTTACAAGGGATTCGTCGACCACGAACGTTATTATCCCAAGAGCCATCACTTACGTTATAAGCTGTACGTCTATGCTCTGGACCTGGATGAACTGGAGCAGCTGGACCAGCGTCTGCCCCTGTTCGGATATAACAGACGACGGCCGGTGTCCCTGCACGATGGTGATTATCTCGACGACAGTCCCGGGACCATCCGCGAGAAATTGACTGCCCGCCTGGCACAAGAGGTGGACGCCGAGGACATTGCACGGGTTGTGATGGTTACCTCACCCCGGCTGTTGGGCTATGTTTTCAATCCGGTCTCTTTTTACTACTGTTTTGACGAGTCCGGTGGCCTGCTCGCGACCGTGGCCGAGGTCAACAATACGTACGGTGAAAAGCACGTATACACATTGCCGGCTACCAACGGCAACCGGAACAGCTTTCCAGCTCAATTCCAGGCGGAAAAAGCTTTCCATGTCTCGCCCTACAACACCATGGGGGGCGCTATGATTTCACATTCGGGGATATTCGCCGGGAGCTGGACATTTGCCTCGATCTACACCGTGATGGCGAGCACATTCTCAAAGCACAGCTGCAGGGAAATGCCCAAGCTCTGACACCCTGGAACCACCTGAAAACGCTGGTCAAGAGTCCCTTCATCCCGCTTTTGACCATACCGCGGATATACTGGGAGGCTTTCAAGCTGCGCTTCAAACGCAAGTTGACGTTTCATGACAAACCGGTGCCCTCCAGCCAGATGACCATCCGGCGGCTGCCGGCGACCCGCATCCAGAAATTTTTTCAGGGATTGATTCAAGATCTTCTAAACGAGGCAAATCAGGGCCGTCTCAAGATGACCCTGCCGGACGGAAAACCAGTCGAGTATGGCAACAACGACATCGCCTCCCAGGTCCATCTGCGGGTCAATGATTACCGCTTTTTCTCAAGGGTGGCCCTGGGTGCTGATATTGGTCTGGGTGAAGCGTTTATGTACGATGAATGGGATACCGATGACATCCCGGGGGTGCTGAGCTTTTTTATCCAAAATCGGCCAGCATTGAATGACGGGAATCTAAAAGGCGCCCTTATGCAAAGGTTCCTGGAAAAAATGCGATTTCTGGCCCGGGCCAACACACTCATCGGCAGCCGCCGCAACATTCATGAACATTATGACCTGTCAAATGACTTCTTCCAAACGTTTCTGGACGATACCATGGCGTACTCGTGCGGGATTTTCGAAACCGCCGGAGATAATCTAAAGACGGCCCAGCTTAACAAGTTTCACCGCATTATCGCAAAGCTGCGGCTGCAGGCGCAAGACCACCTGTTGGAGATTGGCTGTGGGTGGGGCGGATTTGCCATCGAGGCGGTGCGGCAAACTGGCTGTCGGGTAACCGGTATTACCATTTCTGAGGAACAGTACCAGTTCGCGTCTCAACGTGTCCGCGAGGCCGGCCTGGAAGACCGCATAGAGATCTTATTCCGCGACTACCGGAAAATGGAGGGGCACTTTGACAAGATTGTCTCCATCGAAATGCTGGAAGCGGTGGGACACGCTTACTACCGCTCTTTCTACGAACAGATCGACAGATTGCTGAAACCGCAAGGCATCGCGGTCCTACAAACCATTACCATTCCGGATCAGCGTTACGACGCCTATCGCAAGAGTCACGACTGGATCCAAAAGCACATCTTCCCCGGTGGGCTGCTGCCTTCGCTTACCGTCCTGACCCAGACCATGACGCGCTACACGCGTCTCATGGTTGATCACGTGGAGAACAACGGGGACCACTATGCCACGACCCTGGCGCACTGGCAGCGCCGTTTCAAAGCCAACCGGGACCGGGTGACTGAACTGGGTTTCGATCGTGTATTCCAGCGGAAGTGGGCTTACTACCTGGGCAGCTGTGAGGCGGGTTTTCGTCAGCGCGTGTTGGGGAATCTGCAGCTGGTGCTGACCCGGGAGGGGAATCCTGCCTTGAGCCTGATCGAAAACACCTAAACCAAAACCATATCCTCGCGTGACCCACATTAAAAAAATCTAAAAGCGGGAAATGCCGCTTGCCGGCCAGAGACGCAAAGGCGCGGAGAAGGCCCCCAATTCATTCAGGGATCGGGGGGTTTTCTCACTACATGCCCGTCATCCCGGCGAAGGCCGGGATCCAGTCTACGCTGAGGAATCGCCACTGGATGCCGGATACGTCATCCCGAACGTGATCCGGGACCGGCATGACGACAATAACACCCCGATGTCTTAATTAATTCGGCTTCCGTCTTCGCAGAAGCTTCCTACTTCGCTCTATGAGCTTCGCAGGACAGGACGTCGGTCAGGTCGCCGGTCAAAACCGAAAGGTCCCTGGGAACAAGGCTTTGACCTGGTTTTGCGAACGACAGTTCGCCCAAATTTTGGTTTTGATTTTCTCAGCGCCTCAGCGTCTCTGGCCGGCAAGCGGCATTTCCCGCTTTTAGATTTTTTAATGTGGGTCACGCGAGGAATAGGTTTTGAAGTAGCGCTTCTACAGTCCTGCCAGCTTGTTCAGGGCTCTTACCAGTGCCCGGCGGTCAGTAGCGGATTCGCGGGTTCCGGGAAATATATGGGTGGCGCGGATTTTGCGATCCAGCCAGAAATGTCCGGACGCCCGCGCTGCATCGGGCGATGCCGCCAGCCAGACAATGGTGTCGGCACCTTCAGCGGGTGTGCGCAGCCAGCGCGACAGCTGCTGATGAAAAGCCGGCAGGGCCCGGGCAAGCCCGGGGGTGTCGACCCAGCCGGGGTGCATGGCATGAAAACCGATGCCCAGCGACGCCAACTGTTGGTCCCAGATTTCTGTCAGAATCACCAGGGCGCGTTTGGCCCGCGCGTAAGCGGTCGGGCCATCATAGGGCTCGTTGTGAAATTGCAGGTCATCTATCCGGATGCCCTGGGTGTACATACCCCCAGAGGCCACCTGTATGACCCGGCCCCCTTGGGATGCACCGAGGGCCGGGAGTAGCAGCCGGGTGAGCAGATAGGGGCTCAAGAGGTCGGTGGCCAGGGTCATTTCAAAGCCTTCATCCGTTTCCTCGCGCTGATTGAACAAAGCCCCGGCATTGTTGATGAGCACGTCAATGCAGGGATGTTGAGCTTTCAGGCGGTATGCCAGGTCTCTCACATCGGCCATCAAGCTGAGGTCGGCCCGCTCGATTTCAACAGACCCGCCGGGAAAACGCCGAAGTTCTGCGCGCAGATTTTCGAGTTTGTCCGGATTACGTCCCACCACCACCAGTCTGGCTCCCCGCTTGTAAAGCGCGTTGGCTGTCGCCCGGCCGATACCGGATGTCCCCCCGGTCAGCACCATGGTCCTGTCTTTGTAAAGAGCGGAGGCAACCGGCCGACGGTTTCGGGCCTGCCGATAGCCGACGCGGGTAAAGCCCAGCGCACCAGGCAGGATCGCCTGGTCGGCCATGCGGGTCAGAAAGCTGAGCCGGGGAAAAGGTCGGCTGCCGGACAGCACAACCTGGAGCCGTTTGACGGCCTGCTCGGCATTTAAGTGAAAGAGACGCTACCCCAAGCCGGCTAAAAGGCGGGAGGGTTGTTTCGGGAAATTTACGTCAGCCTGGTATTTAAGGCGGGTTCCGTCGGCGATGGCCGCGAACGTAAGGCGGTCCACGGCCGTAAAGGAAGATGCGCGGCCTTCCAGCACAAGTTCACGTTGCGGTAACAGGGAAGTAATTTCGTATTCCATGGGCACCCGGGCGAGGCCGAACATCAGGGTCAGTCGAAAACGGCTTCCCACGGCCGGTTTGCCCCCAGACAGGTCATGCGCAGTCAGGACGCTGGGATCCCATTCCCGAATATGGTCGAATTGGGCGAGGTAGTTAAACACCCTTTCCGGAGCTTGCGGGATGTCGATTTGTTTTTCTATGTGCCACATCGTTAGAATTTCAGTTGCTGTTTTTGGTGGGTGGAAATGCCTACCATTCGGACCCTGTTTTTCACACAATATTAGCGCCCTGCAGATGGTTGTCAAATCGCAGTGGGGACTTAAGTTATTGATTATCGGGATGCAAAACATAATCGGGCGAAGCTTACGGAAGAAAGAAAAATGAAAATGATAGCAAACACGATAACATTTTGTTTGGTTGCTTTGATGACAGTGCAGCCTGCCGCAGCCGTGGCAAACGTTGAGGTCGAGGGAGTGACCTTCAAGCGCGAGCTTTCCCATCGTGGTGAATCGCTGGAGCTTCAGGGTTACGGATTGCTCCGCTACATGGTGTTCATAAAAGCCTACGTTGGCGCCTTTTACCTACCACCATCCGTGGCAGCCACCGACGCGCTGGAACCGGTGGCCAAGCGCCTGGAGCTGCAATACTTCCACGCCATCTCAAAAGAGGACTTTGACCAGTCCACCCGGGCTAAGATCGCCGATAACACGACACCGTTCCAGTTTGAACAGTTGCAATCCCGCATGGATCAACTGGGGGCCATCTACCAGGACGTACAGCCGGGAGATCGCTACAGTCTCACTTTTGTGCCCGGTCAGGGAACGGAATTGGCCCTGAATGGTAAGCTTTTAGGAACAATACCCGGTAAAGATTTCGCGCGCGCCGTCTTCGGCGTTTGGCTGGGAGCCAACCCGATCGATGACGATTTCCGTGACCTTCTGTTGGGGGTTCGGTGAACACGTCCGCAAATGCCGAAAACCTGTCCCGCGGACTGAAGCTGGCCTACGGTCTGCCGGCTTTTGCCTTGGCCGTGGTCGGGATACCCGTCTATGTCCATATTCCAAAATTTTACGCGGACGTGGTGGGCGTCAACATCGCCCTAATCGGGAGCATCCTGCTGTTCATTCGGATGTTCGATGCCTTCACCGATCCCATTCTGGGTATCCTTTCCGATCGCACCCAAACCCGTATGGGGCGCCGGCGGCCCTACATCCTTTGGGGTGGTCTGGCCCTGGCCGTGTCCATCCTTTTTCTGTTCGTTCCTCCGGATCTGTCGGCGGCCCGGGCACCTATCTGGTTCACGGTATCCCTGTTTGCGTTGTTTCTCTTCTGGACCCTGGTAACAGTCCCCTACGAAGCTCTGGGTCCGGAATTGACCAGTGACTACACCGAACGGACCTCCCTGTTTGTGGTACGGGACGGCCTGTTGATATTCGGGACGCTGGTGGCCGCGGCGGCCCCGGCGGTGGTGGAAAGTCTGCAAAACGCCCTGGCCACGGGAGGGGACGAGCGGCAGAAATTCATGTGGATTGCCTTTGCCTACGCCCCCCTGTTGGTGGGCACCACCCTCTGGTGCACCTACCGGATTCGGGAGCGGGAAACCGGAAAACTGGCAAGCGAACTGCCGCGCCCGAAAGACCTCAAAGGCATTTTTCAAAACCGGCCTTTCCGGATTCTGCTGATTTCCTACACCATCAGCGCCCTGGGCAGCAATCTGCCCGCGACCCTCATTCTCTTTTATGTTCAATACGTGCTGGAATCCAGTCGCGCCAACCTGTTTTTGCTGCTCTACTTCGCATCCGGCATTCTCATGCTGCCGGCCTGGATTAAGCTGGCCGGCCGTTTCGGTAAAAAGACCGCCTGGCTCGGGTCCATGGCCTTGAATACCTGTGCCTTCAGCGGGGTTTTTTTTCTAGGCGCCGGCGATGAGTGGGCCTACGCTATTTTGGTGATTCTATCCGGCCTGGGATTTGGCGCCACCCTGGCGCTGCCCTCGGCTATCCAGGCTGATGTGATCGATTATGATGAGTACCTGACCGGCCGCCGGCAGGAAGGCTGGTACATCGGCGTCTGGTCGGTGGTTAAAAAGCTCACCGCCGCTGCCGGTGTCGGCGCGGGTCTCACCATTCTGGGTGCTATGGGCTATCAGCCCGGCGAGGCCCAGCCGCCGGAGGTCATCCAGACCTTGAAGGTTCTGTATGCCCTGGTACCCAGTCTATGCAATGCGGCCGCGTTTGCCATTGCTCTGGCCTACCCCATTTCGCAGGCCAAGCATGAAAAGATTATCTTTGGCATTGCCCGCCTGAAACAGGGCCAGCGTGTTCCCGATCCTCTCGGCGGCTAACGATAAATGCCGGCAGACTTGCTATTCAGGCCGATTTAATACTAATCTGAAGCGATAAAACCACAACGACCAAGGTAACTTCACATGGCTTCGATACAGCCGGAAAAAATCGGTACTGAGCTGCGGCAGAAAGTGAGCAACCTGCTGTCCGGGCAGGGTCTCGGGGTGCTGGCTACCACGGATATGGATGGACATCCTTATGCCAGCTTGATTGCCATTGCCGCCAGTGATGACCATACTGAACTCTATTTCGTTACCCCCCGGGCCACCCGCAAGTTTGCCAACCTAGGGCAGGATAACCGGGTGGCCCTGCTGGTCAACAACAGCATCAACCAGCCGGTTGATTTCCATGAAGCTGTGGCGGCCACCATTTTGGGGCAGGCCAGGCTGTTGGACGACACTGAGCGTATCCGGGTCCAAGATATCTACCTGCAAAAGCACCCTTATCTTCAGCAGTTTGCAGCATCGCCCTCTTGTGCGATGTTTGCCATCGAGATTACCGGAATCACCATGGTTCAAAAATTTCAAAGCGTTTCGGAACTGTCACTTGACCATGGACTGGATACGGACACCTGAAATTCTGGCGCCGGATGAGCGCCGCCTGGTGGGAGGCAAAGCCCTTCGGCTCGCCCAATTGGCGCAGCAGGGCTTTATGACGCCTCCCTGGGTTTGTGTCACCACCCGGGCTTATGATACCTACCTGGATGTCACCGGACTCAGGGAGCGCATTGCTCTGGAGGTCCACCGCAAGGCCTTTGAAGCCATGCGCTGGGAAGAGCTCTGGGACTGCGCGACCCGCATCCGCAACCTGTTTCTCCAGACACCCCTTCCGGAAGAACTCAGTGCCGACCTGGAACCGGCCATCGAAACGCATATCGGCCAGCGGGCAGCTGTTGTGCGTTCTTCCGCTATCGATGAAGACACGGGGCAAGCCTCGTTTGCCGGACTCCATGATTCCTATGTCAATATTCGGGGTGTGGCTGCCATTCTCCGCCACGTGCGACTGGTCTGGGCCTCCCTGTGGTCTGATGCGGCCCTTTTATATCGGCGTGAGATTGGGCTGGATATCAGTCGCAGTGCCATGGCCGTGCTTGTGCAGGTTCTGGAGGTCGGGCGCAGTTCCGGGGTGGCTTTCACCGTCGATCCAACGGACGAACACCGGGCTGTTATCGAAGCAGTGCATGGACTCAACCAGGGGCTGGTGGACGGCACCATCGAACCCGACCGCTGGATGTTAAGCCGCAACGATGAACAGATCATGACCCATACACCGGCCAACCGCCGGTATTACCTGCTTCCCGGGCCGGAAGATGTTCGCAAAGTGGAACTGCCTTCCGACCTGGCGGGCAGCCCGCCGCTGTCCCCTGATCAGGTTCGGGATGTCTACCGGCAGGCCAGTAAAGTTGAGGCTGCCTTAAACCAGCCCCAGGATATCGAATGGACCCTGGCGGAAAGCGGACTTTTTCTCCTACAGGCCCGGCCGATTACCACCCGACCCGGCAGTGGCGCTGATAAGCGTGGTTGGTACCTGAGTCTGCACAAGAGCTTTGACCAGCTCGTAGAGCTGCGCGACAAAATCGAAAACGATCACATCCCCAAAATGATAGAGACCGCCCGTGAATTGAGTGCTATGGATTTGACGGTGCTCTCCAGCAAGGCACTGGCGGTAGAAATCGAGCGGCGCTGGGAGCTCAACCAGCACTGGTCGGCCGTTTACTGGGACGATTTCATACCCTATGCCCACGGCGTGCGGCTATTCGGCCAGTATTATAACGATCGGGTGAACCCCGAAGATCCGTATGAATTTATAGATTTGCTCACCCAGACCGCGATGGAGAGCCTATCCCGCAACGATCTGCTTGCCCAGTTGGCAGAGATGGTCCGGGATGACGCCGGTCTGATGGAAAATCTGTCCCCGCAGCTGGACAAAAACGCCTTTGAACGCAAGCTGAAAACGTTTCTGGAGCGATACGGAGACCTTTCCACCGGTGTTACCGGCGGGCGAGCCGCAACCGGTGATCTTTCCGCCCTTACCGGGTTTATTGCCGAAATGGCGCGGCATTCGCAGCTACTTGGCGATGGTGCCGACGGTAAAGAACCGGCCAACCTGAAGGCCGACTTTTTGGGTCGCTTTGAGGGTGATGAGCGCCGGCAGGCCGAGGCCCTGCTGGATCTGGCCCGCAACAGCTATCAACTCAGGGATGATGACAATATCCATCTGGGTCGGATCGAGGCGCAGTTTCTGGCCGCTGTGGATGTGGGTCGTCAGCGCCTGGCGACAACGGAGGATACCGGCCAGGCAGAATTGAAAGAAATGCTGGACCAGGTCAATGCCGGCGATAGTCCGAATTCCATTAAGACGACTGTGGATCAGCCGCCCAAGAGTTTTCGGCAGCGCCAGTTGGTCGGCCAGCCGGCCGGCCCCGGTCTCGTCAAGGCCCGGGCACGGGTGGTGAGCGCGGCGGGTCAGTTGCTGAACTTCAAATCGGGCGAAATACTGGTATGCGATGCCGTGGACCCCAATATGACCTTCGTCATTCCCCTGGCGGCCGGGATCGTGGAACGCCGAGGCGGTATGTTGATTCACGGTGCCATCATTGCGCGTGAATATGGCCTGCCCTGTGTGACCGGGGTCCCCCATGCCGCAGTCATGATCAAGACCGGTGACATGCTCACGGTGGATGGGTATTTGGGGATTGTCACCGTCGACTAGTGGAGAAATCAGGGCGTAGAGCGCACTTCCAGCAGCCGCTCAGCCATCATACTTTCAAAGACTTCAGCGGACGCTTTTTCAACTTCTGTTTTTGAAGTAAAACCGGATCCCCTGCGGTTGCCAACCCCTGCCAATTGCCTTATGGTTTGTAAATACGGCGCCGGCTGTGCGTGGCTGCGCTGGTGAAACAATAACCGATTCGACCCAACCAACAGGAGAGTCAGCATGGGAGTGAACGCGACGACGATGGTACGGGCTTTTTTTGTGGCCGACGCCCTGGCCCTGGGCGGACACTGGGTGTATAATGCCGGCGTGATTTCAAAGAAATACGGACGCCTGGACAGCATGCGGGACCCGCTGGGCAAAACCTACCATCCTACCAAAAAAGCCGGTGATTTTACCCATTACGGTGACCAGGCGCTGGTCTTGCTGGAGTCCGTCATCCGTGACGGGCGGTTTGACCTGACGGCGTTTGCGCGCGACTGGCAAGCCCTTTTTGACGGCTATGACGGTTATTTCGACCATGCCACCAAAGACACGATCATCAACTTCAAGAATGGTAAAGGGCCGGAAAAATCGGGATCTGATTCCACTGATTTTGCAGGTGCGGCCCGTATCGCACCGGTGGTTCTCATTCATCACGTGGACCGGGACGCCCTGGTGACGGCCTGCCGGGCCCAGACCGCCATGACCCATAACCAGCGGGATGTGGTGGCGGCCGCCGAGTTCCTGGCCCGGGTACTCTGGCACGTCTTGCAGGGCCAGGCGCCCACGGCGGCCATGTCGCAGGTCGTCAATGACGAAATGGAAAATCCGACCATTTCCGATTGGGTGTCCCAGGGCCTGGACAGTGCCGGCGAGGAGACCCTCGCGGTGATTGCCGATTTCGGGCAAGCCTGCGCTATCGACATGGCCCTTCCAGCCACCGTGCACCTGGTGGCCCGCTATGAAAACGACCTGGAAACCGCCCTGGTGGAGAACGTGATGGCCGGGGGTGACTCGGCGGCGCGCGGGATGGCGGTTGGCATGCTGCTGGGTGCCTGGCTGGGTGCGGATGCCCTGCCGGCGGCCTGGCTGGAACAGATGAACCAGACAAAGAAAATCAATGAACTTTTAGCCGCGGCAGCGTAGGAAACGGCGGTGTTTAAGCTATACTGAATGCCTCCAGCTGTTGGAAAGGTCCGCATCTCGTGCACCGACTCCTTGATAAATTAGAACCCCAGGCGCGTGCGTCCCTTGATAGACTGATTTCCAAAATCACCGCCGCCCACGCTGCCGAAAGAGGGCCGCGGGTTCTCGACTGTCTTGAAGGTTGGCTGTTGGATGATGAGCAGCGAGACGTTCTGGGATTGCATGGTTGGAACATCTATTTTCTATATGCCGCCGCCCATCTTTATACCCCGGCCGCCGACTCGGCTGATTCGCTTTTAGAGCGATGGTCGTCCCTGGATGGGGAAGATGCGGCTATGACGGGCATTCTGGCCCGGATCTGTTACCTGGCTGCCGGCGGCCACGAGAATGATCGCACCATAGACGGGGCCGAGAAACAGGACTATGCCGGCGCGCCCGTCAATGTCGCCCTGGTTGCCACGGCAATCCAACTTGCCGCAGCGCTCGACCTGCAGCACCCCGACACAGCGCGTACCATCGCGGCCGGGCTGTCTGCTGAGGGCGACATGCCCCTGGCAGAGTTCTGCAAACATTATGCAGTGCAATTCGTGGGCCCTCACGCCTATGCCCCCGGTACGATCCAGGTCAAGATTCAGTGCACCCACCCGGAGGTTCACCGGGCTCTAAAACACCATGAAAGCAAAATGCAAAAGCTGCTCCACCAGGCCAATGGGCAAGTGAGTCCCCGGTTTCTCTTTTCTGAAATCGTCTATGAAATCGATGCCGACGGTTACACCCCGTTGGATATGAAATTTTCCGTGGATTCCACCGCCGCGCTCCAGCTGTTTATGGGCAACCGGCTCTACGCGGACAAGCGGGTTTTCCTGCGCGAATTGATACAGAACGCGGTCGATGCCTGCAACCTGAAGAAATTGTTCGCCCCTGATTACACCCCTGAAATTTCGGTCGAGTTCGATGACAACATCGACGAGATCACCTTTCGGGATAACGGGATCGGCATGGATCGCCAGTGGATTGAGAAGTACTTTTTAAAAGTTGGAATTTCATTCTACCAGTCCGGCGATATCAAGGCCATCAACCGCAACCGGATTGATTTCAACTTCATCAGCCAGTTCGGTATCGGCTTTCTATCTGCTTTTCTCGTTTCCGATAAGATCGTCATCAAAACCCGTAAAAACAACAACCGCGGTCTGCAGATCACCATTACCAATCTCCAAGACTATTTCGACGTTCGCTTCGCTCCAGAAGACTGTGCGCCCGGCACCGAAGTTACGCTTTATCTGAAACAGTCCAAGATCAATTACTGCCGCAGCCTGGAGTATATCGGTTATCTCAAAATCAATATTCGCTATCTCAATATACCCGTGCGTCTGCTGGATCACGAGGGTCGGACCACGATTCTCGGGCAGAATAAGTTAGCCTACGATGTGGATGAACGGACCGGGTGCGATTTTGTGGCGAACCTGGATTTTACCGATTCCAAAGGCTACCTGTTCCTTAAAGCCAAGCGGAATTCAGAACATATCCATGCCCTGGAGGCCGCCAGCGGCGGCGTTTCGATTTTTCAAGATGGGATCTTTGTTACCCAGACCGATGCCCTGCTGCCGGAAGGCGCCCGGCAAAACGTGGTGGGCCGGATCAATCTCACCGGCAGGGATAAGTGCGAACTGAGCATGGACCGCAACCGCATCTTCTGGACGGGCAAGCAGCTACAGAACATCAAACGCACGATACGTCTGGGCATGGTGGACCTGGCCAACCAACTTTTGACAGCCGCCCTGGTTCTGGAGCCACCGGTGCATACCGAGCGCAGCCTGGTCAATCACCTGGCTATTTTCTTCGACTTCAACGAGATCGATGATGAAATGTATCACCGGTTGGGGCAGCCTGTCCGGGAAATAGTGGCCAAGCGGTTTCGGGATTTTGTACGCGTCAACTTTGCCCACACCCTGAAAAACAGCCGGGTGCCTGAGGCCGATGGTTATAATGAAAACTGGCAGCAGGCTATTCTGGCCTCTTTCGCCCGTAAGGGCCGGCCGGCGCTGCCTCTAAACTAGGGGCTGTTTTTAGCCTAATTTAGAAACGGTCCCTGATGATTGCTGTAAAAAAGATCCGGGGCCGAAAACAGCGCACCTTATTCCTCTTGCGCTGCTTGCTCGACGGCATCATATCCTTCCGGCGTCAGAAAAGCCGCATTTTCCAGCTCGCTCATATCCACCAGCCCGTCTTTGTAAAGACGCTGCAAGGCATCGAAAGTATCACCGGGCGCCTGGTCCAGAGCTGCTACAATCCGGCTGATATCCAATAAGCCGGGTGGTCCGTTGTAATCCCACTCTTTGGCCAGCAGCCTTAGTATCCTGATTTCAGACGGGTCATGTTCCATGTTCCTATCTCTCTCGCCCGATCGGCCGAAAACCTTGGCTACCGGGCGTAATACTCAATTACCTTGGAAAATTCACAATGTACCTGCACTTCTTCGCGGGTGGGCATTCGCGTCAGGCGTGCGCTCAGCCCGTCTTCCCGGCGTTCGAGGTAAGGGGGGGCCGGTCGGGCCACGAGTTCTTCTACCGCTGAAACGAAAGCCGGAATCTTGCGGCTGGCCGCTCTGACCGCAACCACATCACCGGGTACAACCGGACAGGAAGGTATGTCGACCTTCCGGCCATTGACCTGGATATGGCCGTGGCTGACGAACTGACGGGCGGCCGGCATCGTGCGGGCGAAGCCACTTCTATAAACCAGTGCGTCCAGGCGACTTTCCAGGGCCCGGACCAGGTTGTCGGCCGCATTGCCCGATTTGCGTACAGCTTTACGCGCGTAATTGCGCATCTGTTTCTCACGGATATTATATTGCAAGCGCAACCGCTGTTTTTCCAGCAACTGCTGTTTATAATCTGACACTTTCCCACGCCGGATTTTCTGAGGACCATGTTCGCCCGGCGGGTAGGGCCGTCGGTCCATGTATTTTGATGACTTCGGCGTGAGCGCGATGTTCAATTTGCGGGATAGTTTTACCTGCGGATTGGCAACACTCATTGATCATTATTCCTTATATTTCATCAGGCCGGTGGCCTTGACGCTTATCGGTTTTAAGCAGTCATCTGACGCAGCCTTTTTGTTGATATTCCAGACTCAGATAATGGCACCGCTTTATTGTTTGTCAAATTGACCGGGTATTTTGGGCGTGATATTACTTTTGAACAATAGCATGCATCGAAAAAGGGGAGGGTGTACCGTGTATATCAATTGCCATGCCCACATTTTCAATTTTCAGTCGGTATTCACCCAGCAATCTGTCCAGACACTGGTAAACAGAATTCTGGAAATGTCACCACCGGTCCTGGCAGATGATTATATCCAGCGCCTGGTCGAAGATTTTATGACGGCCCGGATAGATCCCGATCAACCCGAAAACAGACTGGCCGCCTGGTTAATCGAATTTCAGGAATCCGACACCCTGGCAGACTTTTTCCGGCGGGCCAGGTCGGAAACCAGGACGAACCTGGAGCGGGCCAAAGAACGCCTGGCGGCCCTGGTTAATCGTGAGAATCTGATAGATAACAGTCGCTTACTGGACCAACTGATTGCCGAGGACGACACAGCGGATGCCGGTACGAAAAGTGTGGCGGATTTCATCGATTTCATCAGGATCGGTTTTATGCCATCCATCAAGGACGTAGCCGACGAGATTATGGCGCAAACCCCGGATAGTGCGGGCATTGTGGCCCTGACCATGGATATTACCCGCAGCGATCTGTTCGAACGTCAGTTTATACAGCAATTGGAGGATACGGCTGCCTCGGCGGCACGTTATCCCGGACGGATATTTCCTTTCGTGGCAGTGAACACAAACCGTTCGAACCACTATGTACACATGCTCAAGGCGCTGGACACCTTGAACTACACCGGTGTCAAGCTCTACCCTTCCCTGGGTTACGAGATCGATTCGCCGGCCATGCGGAAGGTATATGCTTACTGCGAGCGCAACCAGGTACCCCTGCTCATGCACTGCAATCCGGGTGGATTTTATTATGCGCGCCAATACATCAAGCACTCATCGCCAAAGCATTGGAGAACTATCCTGGCGGCATTTCCACGGCTCAAGATCTGTTTTGGGCATTTTGGGGGTGGGGAAGGCATGGCCGGTCCAAGACTGCCGGATGAAACCACCTGGACCGGTCAGATATTAGATCTGATGAAAATCCATTCAGGCGTGTTCGCGGATATATCATACCACGACGAGCCCATGGCAGGCGGCCCCAACGAAACCAGCTACTTCGCAAATCTGCTAGCCCTGCTGCAAAAGGATCTCATCAAGGAGCGGATCCTGTTCGGCACTGATTTTTTCATGAATCGTGTGCGTCTGCAAGATAAGAACTACTGGTCATATTTTGAAAATCGTCTAGGGACCGATTTCGAGACCATCGCTGGTGTTAATCCACAGCGGTTCTTGTTTTCATCCTGAACCTTTTTGAGTTGGCCACTAAGATACTTCCGTCCGTGCCTCCTTCAACGAGGGGAAAAATCCCACCCGGTCTCCATCTGAAAGTTGAGCTGCCGGGATTGCCTTGTGACCATTGATAAAGACGCGTGATACTTTTTCTTCCGGGAAGTCGAGCCGGTCAATCAGGTCGCTGACCTTGTCGCCGGGATTGATCTCGTAGGGCGTGGCATCAAAAAAATTACAGCTATCGCCATCGTCAAGCGGCGGGAAGCATTTGACTTTCACTTTCATATTTATATTCCTTTTAAACCGGCAGGCTCAATCAGCCGGGTTTGGGTCAAGGTTATACTTGTAGGGTAAGCATCAGAGGGCGGCCGTCAATGTCCATTGGCAGGGATTTATTAGACGACGGCTATTGCACCAACAGTTTGAATTGGTTATAAAGAGGCATACGGGGATGTAGCTCAGATGGGAGAGCGCAGCGTTCGCAACGCTGAGGTCGAGGGTTCGATCCCCTTCATCTCCACCAGATTAACAAGCCTACTGCGAGAGCAGTAGGCTTTTGTTATTACAACAAAAGTTAATATGTCAAAGCGCAGTCGGGCAATTCATGACATCATGACTCATAAAGCCACTTATAGGCGACCTTCAGGTCGTTGAAAATCAACACGGTATAGGTCGCCCCTTGTAAGTTGCTCTGCATGGCCAGTGATCTTGAAATCCCATAGAAGAAATCATCGTGGGCGACGATGGCGGTCTTGCCGGATCCTTCTTTGCCAGCATATCGCTGCTTTAGATACAATATTTTCTCTGCCTGGTCCAAGGTTATGCGGTTTTTGGTGACATTAAGTAAATCCCACAGGACACACTTTGTGGACTCGCCGGCATAAAACTTCTCCACCAGCGGCATCACCATTTCAATCGTGAGTACCCCTGTGGCAGTGAAGGTGGTTAGCTCTTTAGCTTTGTCTATATGGGTTGTGATTGCCATGTGGCGTTGCGGCCCAGGTACTATTTCAAGTTTGGACTTTCTTTAGGGACAGCACCTGTCCCGTCTACCGGGTTCAGTTGGTATCTTTCGATAAGTTGCTGAAATATGAGATACCATTAAAAAGGCCCCGATTCGGTTCGAAAGGTTGAGCGGTTTCCCGGTGGCAGCTTGGACAACAGGCAAGCCGGTCTTCTTCGCCGCGCAGAACCACCCTACTGAAGCTTTGGTTACACGCCCGGCAATGGTAATCGATCATGGGCATGTTTAACCCTTAACGCTGACCAGTGGGCAAGTCAAGCCGCTTCCCGCTTGAGCAGAAGTGATTTGCGCGTTGCCGATATCAGTTTGAACTGAACACCCCCGATCCGGAAACCAGCATAGGCCTGGTCGATATCCAGTTGATAGTGATATACTGATTCCGGATCCAACTCCGGTATGATGACATCCACCCGGATAGTGTGACCTTTTTTACCGCGGTAGTTGAATCGGGCTCTGGCAACTGATTGGGCCACGCCCCGGTGGAAAGCATACAGTTGGCGGGCTGGGTCCGAAGGCAGGGTTTCAGTGAAGAAATTATCGGTAGCTGCAGTCTTCAAGAAGTGTTCAAAGCTGGATTCCTGTCCAGTCAGTTTCAGACCGATATAATAAAATCCTGTTACGGCGGCAAATCCTACAAACAAGAAGATAATGAGGCTACCGATTTTTTGAGTCGTGTTGTTTTCCATGGCATTTCCTCCCTATAAGCGGTTATTGGGAGGTATTCAGGACTGCCTGCCGGGCAAGCTGAACGCCGGAATGCCCTTCGTCATGATAGCCGCCATGGCAGGCCGATTTGTAAGCGCTTATAGAATAAATATAGGTACGTACCTGCAGGTGGTCAAATGTTGATGCTCGGCGTGTTGAGGGCCGGGAATGCTCGCGGCCGGGGCATATGGCCAGAATCAAATTGACAATTCGAAATATCAAGGAAATAAAATGAATAGCGCCAAGCCACGGTACCAGGACCACGATTTTTAGCCAATATAGAAACCAGCCAAGGAGGGATCATGGAATTTGAGGCCATCCGGAAAGAGACAATCATGCTCAACCCCCAAGAGGACATGGCCGAGCGGCGGATTCCCAGTGAAATCCGTATCGATCCGCTCACGGGCCGCACCGCCCGGATTTGCCATTTCATGAAGCTGCAATGGGAAAAACCCGACTTCGAGGCCCTGGTGGCCGGAACCGATGCCTGGTGTCCATTTTGCCCGGAGAAGGTATTAGCGGTGACGCCCTGCTTTCCGGCTGACCTGATCTCCGAGGGCCGGATGCAGAAAGACGATATGGTCCTCTTTCCGAATATCGCGCCCTATGACAGTATCGGGGCCTGTGCCACGTTTGGGGCCCGGCATTATGTTCCCATGGCTGAATTCAAACCCGACCACATGGCGGCGGCTTTCAGTTTTGCCCAAGATTTTTTCGAACGCGTGCAGGCTACCGGTCATCCCGAGGCGGTTTACCACATTGTTAACTGGAACTATATGCCGCCGGCCGGCAGTTCTCTGATTCATCCCCACTTGCAGGTATTTTCAACCTCGTCCGCGCCCAACCTGATGTGGTCTGAGCTGGAGGCGGCCCGCTATTACCAGGACAGCCAGGGCACAAACTTCTGGGAGGACCTGGTAACCGTCGAAAAACAGACCGGGGAACGCTACCTGGGCCGGATCGGGCGTACCGACTGGTTGACGGCGTTTGCGCCCATGGGGGTGGCCGGTGACGTGCTGGCGGTGGTGGAGGGGGCGCGCTGTACCCTGGAATTGACCGCGCAGGATTTCCTGGATATTGCAACCGGTTTACAGAAAGTGATGGCGGAATATGATCGCCTGGGCGTGTACAGTTTCAACATGAACTTTTTTACCGGCGCCCAGGATGATGACCACACCCGGTTTCACCTGCTTTTCTCGCCGCGGACATTTTTCAACCAGGCCCTGGGGACACCCGATATCGGGGCGCTGCGCAACCTGTTCAATGAGACCCTCTGCATGGCTTACCCGGAGGAGATCAACGACTTATTGAAAGGGGCGTTTGATTAATCTGCACCCCCACCCGGCCTTCCCCATCAAGGGGGCGAAGAAAACCGCTCTCCCCTGGCGGGAGGGATACGATGGAGGGGAATTCGGACTATTATGCTACGCTACTCGATTAACCCCTTCTTGCGGATGTCCTTCAAAACGGCTTTGCACAGAGAGTCAATGATCTCTTCGACCGATTCCATCTGCACGGTTTCGGAAATTCCATTCCAGACCAGCTTTTCCGTTTTGTGCTCGAAGATGTTGGTGGAAAGGCGGACACTCTCCGTTTTGGTATAGGTGATCGGTTCGGAGGCGTAGGTGTTGACCCAATTCCAATTGAGCTTGGCCCGCGTGGAGCGCTGCACGTTGGCCGGGTCGTAGGTGAGGTATTTGTCTTTTACGCCGATGACAAATGTGACCAGGACGGCGTCCACTCCCAGGTTCTCAGCTTCGCGATCAATCCTCTCCTTGGTCAGATCTTTGGGCAGGATGATGACCTTATGGCTGGCGGTTGCGGCAACGCCACGCTTGCCGAACTCCTCGGCGAAAATCCTTTCGAACAGCAATCGGGATCTGCGTTCATTGGCAACGCCCACAATCAGGATCTTTTTTATGGGGCCGCCGGTATAGGTTTCATCCATCGAGACCGATTGGAATTTGGTGACGGCACAAGCCGGCAAAAAGGAAAAAACGAGCAGAAACGCTAAGAACTTATACATGTTGGGTATAGCGCGCATGTTATTCTCCTCTGGTTCTTGGGCAATATCTGTGAGCTGTTACAGGCAAGTGCGTTATGGTAACGCCATTTTGGGTCAGACTCAAGGAGTAATTTTCATGGGGTAAGCACAGCCACCGGCGAAATGAACATCGTGAGCAGGCGTTGGCAATTGACAGACCATTAAAAACGGTTAAAAATGGAACCTGCTGCTTGGTTCTAGATTACTTTTCTAAGCGAGGAAAGGATGCACACGTTATTCAAGCTGACCGTTCTTGTCTTATTCATACTAAGCCCCCTGGGCACCCCGTATCTCTATGCCGATGAAGCCGAAATTGCCCGGATAACCGATTTTACCGGGACTGTGACCCTGGTGAAGGCGGACGATAGCGAACAGCTCGTGATGGACCTGGTCCCGTTGTACCCGGGCGACACACTCATCACAGACCAAGACGGTTATGTGGAGTTTACCTTTAATCGGGGCGACCTGTTCAAATTATACGAAGACTCCCAGATCACCATCGATGAACTGTCCGGGCGTGAAGCGGATGAGCAACCAACGCTCCGCTTGACGCTCGGATTCCTGTGGACCCGGATCAAGTTATCCATGGCGGAATCTTTTCGGCCTTCTTTTCATACCCCAACGGCTGTCTTGGGTATCCGGGGAACCGAATTCGAAACCGTTGTTTCTATGGATGCTGCCTCGACCGTGACGGTCGATGAAGGTGCGGTGGCCGTTGAGACCGAAAAGGAGAGTGTGGTCGTGGACGCCGGCAAGGCTACCGAGGTGGAGGTGGATGATAAAGTGGCCCGACCATTTGCAGCTACCCCGCGGGAAAAACGGGACTGGGCCCAATGGCGGGCGCAACGGAAGCAAAAACTTCTCAAGACCCTCCCAAAACGGCTGCCGTACATGCGGCGCCGGTTTGAAACAGCCGCGGACCGGTTTGCGCAGTTTAACAAAAAGGTCAACACGGTGGCCAGCGTGCTGGATGCCGAGATCGAAACCGCCCGGGCTGCCATTGCCCGACGCGACCGGCGGCAGGCGCGTAGATCCATTAGAAAGATCAATACCATCGAAAAGCGCTTTCGACAGAACTCGGCGCGATTTCGCAAGGGCCTCAACCGGCTGCGCGTAGCCGGGAAACATTCCGTCCGACTGGAACGATTTGTCCAGAACAACCTTGGCCGGCTGCCGTCGGATAAAGTCGGGGCAGTACAGTCTGATCTGACGGCGATCAGAAAGCTGCGGGAACAGCTGCGGGACACTGCGCGCAACGCGGTACAAACAGTAAAGGCCATGATGCGAAAAGTGCGGGAATTTCGACAGGAGGTGAAGCAGATGTCCCGCGCGAAAAATCGTGGTAAAAAGTGATGGGGGCCCTTCTCTAGATATCCGGGCCCTAGTCCGTATAGGCGGGCCAGGACATCACAACCTCCCTTCCAAAAATTAATTTTCACAGAATTCCATTCCAACCGAATGTGAAAAACTGCCGCTTCAATCCAGCCTCAGAACAGAAATCTAAAATCGGCCGGCCAGCTGCATTTTTTAGGGGTTCTGAATCCGGCTGCGCAATGGTCGCAGATTATTTCAACTAGAACTGGTTTCAAAACCTCCCTTCGAACTCAACCTCGGCGTTGGACAATTGGTTCAGCACGAAGTGAAGCTCCCGCGCTATCCCCGAAATACCTGATGTATTTACCACGTTAGGCATTGGCTTCGATGGCACCTCCGGTTTGAACCTCGCGGCCGCCTTGACCTTGAGCCCGATTGAAGGTTTTGACACCGCTTCTATAAAAAATCGCCGGCGCGGCCCCGCTCGAAACTTAAGATTGGAGTGCTTTCAGACAAGGCTCAAGCAATCTCACGAAACGTCACGTGGAATACAGAAAAACAATCAGGATCTAATATTCCCCCAATATTTTTAAGGCAGATTCCCTTCCTTGGGCCGCTTCCCGATGAATCATCAAAACTACAGGAGACTTCAAATGGAAAAAAGCAAGAATAGGATAAAGATTGGTTTGCTAAACAAATTTAAGGGGTTGGAGGAGGTGACGGATGACCGCTGCCGCCGGTCTGGTTGCGTAAGAATTACCTGGGGCAACTGAACAGCCATGAGAAAGTGGTGTTCGAAAGGGCGGTTGGCGAATTGGCTGCCACTGGGTTAGTGGAATATGTACCAGGGATGGGCCAAGGTAACCCTGACCACCAAGGGGGAACGATTGATTCACGGGTGATCTTGATTTGCCCCCCTGATTGACAGGCGGGATGAAGTCATTCAGACGGCGTTAGTCCATGGCGGGCGTCTATTTGCATTGCAAAGCTTCTACCTGTGCATTGTTGAACTTGTCCCCCTCAGCCATGATGCCATGGTAATCGATTACGGCCTTGATATTCGTCTGGCCGCCAACTTTCAGACCGGACACATAACGCGCCCGACCATTGACATCCTTCAGGCGTTGTTTGGGGTCGATGACGGTCAGGTTTGCGCCGCCCCATGATTTACCGTTTCGATAGAGCATCAATGTGGGGCTGGTTTTCTTCTTCCAGGCACTGTCGGGCAGCAGGCCAGGGCCCTTGTTGATTAGGGTCACCATGACCCGGCAGTCTTCGGTCAGCAATACCCGATCGATAGTGAGGTCCGGAGGACTGGCCGTTGGTTTGGGTTCTTCAGGCCCGGCCGGATAGTTGATGGCAAGGGTGCCGGTGGCGTTGTGTTGGGTACTGATATTCCCGATAGAGACGATATAGTTTCGTCCAATTTTCAATTCTTGGGAGTCAACAGTATGGCGCAACACGGCGCCTTTGTCCTTGGAACTATAGAGGGCCGTCGTGCGGATCTTTCTTTTCCGTTTATTGGATATACCCAAAAGCAAGGGCTTTTTCATTTTACGATCCACAGTGGCTACGCTCACATGCACCCGAATAAGGCCTTCCCGCTCCAGCGCGATTTCATATTCCTGGATGTACGGTTCGGCCAGACTCTCACTCGGATGGAGGGTAAAATCGTGGGATTCTCTTTTGGCCAGGCCAGAAGGCGGCAGCATGAAAACCAGCAGGGCGGTTCTTACACAGGTCCACCTAAAGCGTTTAAGGCACATGATCTTTACTCCTTGAACCAGATTAGAGGCCATCTCAAAAAAGTCTTCACGTCGGCCGCCTTGCTTTCCGGCGTCTTGTCCGGCGTAGCTTGGCAAGCGACGATGGAAGCTCTCAGAGCGAAGACTGAATTTTCAATCAAAACCCTTTCTTTGAGATAGGTTCTTGGTAAGCCCGATGACTGATTGGGATGCAGGCATAGACGGCATGGCCGGTCGAAAACACCTCACCATGTGATCAAGTGCCCCGCTTGATCGCCCCGGATCCACTTTTTGTTTTGAGTATTGGCGCGTTTTTGTCGGGAAAGCGAATGCTTACACGCGGTTCGCACTATAGCGCAGGTCTAATAGCCGTGTCAAAGGGATACTTGACAAAGGCATCTATGATTCACAAGCTTTGGGTAAAGGTTGCTTTAGAGCGCCTTTAACAATGATATTTACTGAAAGTCGCAATATTTCAGATGGATAGCCCACTTGCCGTGGGCGGCTAACATAGAAAATATGCGGGAGGATTCCCATGAACCATATACTACCAGAAATACCCTATGCGTACGACGCCCTCGAGCCATACATCGATGCGCGTACCATGGAAATACATCATACCAAGCACCACCAGACCTATATAGACAAACTAAACGCAGCCATTAAACCCCATGAGCAACTGCATGATATGGCGGCCGATCAACTGGTACGCAATCTAAGTGAGATACCAGCGGATATTCAAACGGCCGTGCGCAACCATGGTGGCGGCCATGCCAACCACAGCTTTTTCTGGCCGCTGCTCAAAAAAGGCGTGTCGCCGGCCGGGCCGGCTGTAGACGCGATCGTCAATACATTCGGGAGTTTCGAAAAGTTCAAGGAGGACTTTTCCTCCGTGGCGGTCCTGCTGTTCGGCAGTGGTTGGACCTGGTTGACCGTAGAGGGCGGCAAACTGGAGATTGTCACGACGCCCAACCAGGACAGTCCCCTCAGCTTAGGCAAAACGCCCATCGTGGGTATTGACGTCTGGGAACATGCCTATTATTTGAACTATCAGAATCGTCGGCCGGACTACGTCGAGGCCTTTTTCCAGGTGATTAATTGGGATACGGTCAACGCCAGTTTTGAGGCGGCTACCTGAGTTTGGGTTTAACCTTTGTGACCAACGCCCCGACGAGAGATCGTGCGTCTCGCCGGGGCGCTTTATTACCTGCAGGCCGGCGGTCCGCTCGATAATTGCATGCACAGCATGAGGAAAAACGATGGGCTTTGATTATCAACCTTTGAAACAGTGCTTCAGTTCGGACGTGATGAATCAGGCCGGCATTGGTCTCTACCAGACTTGCGGCTTCACCCTGGCAATTGCCAGCGCTCCGGAAATCATCAGCCCGCTGGAATGGCTCCCGTGCCTGTTTCATGAGAATCGGTTGCCGGAATTCCCCAATGAAACAGACCGGGAAGAGGCCATCGGTTTGCTGGTTCACCTGACTGACCACTGGACAGCTCAGATAGCCGGCCGGGCCCCGCAGGGTGCTCTGCTTGAATTGCCGGGCGACTGCTTTTTTGTCAGCGGTAAAGGGCCATCGCAAGCTGTCCGCGATTTTTGCGAGGGGTATTTAAAAGGGTATCGCTGGCTACAGCGGGCCTGGGACCTGGCCCTGCGGGATGTTGGAGATGAAGATCGTGAAAAACTGGTTTTCAACGCCACCATCATGGCCTGCCTGACCTTGCATTATTCCGATGACAAGGGTGAAGTGGCCGCTATGCCGGACCGCGCGTTGCCCATGAAGCCGGCCAAAGCCTGGCACCTGCTGCCCGCCCTATTGATCGAAACCGGTGGATTTGGACTCGACCGGCAGCGAGCCGCGGAAGAAGCGGAAGCAACTGATTCGGAAAAAATTGGTCGGAATGAACCCTGTCCGTGTGGGAGCGGCAAGAAGTATAAGAAGTGCTGCTTGAACTAGCTTTAGCGTATCACAGCCTGACGCTACGACCCTCCAGCCCCCTCCCTCAAATCTCTCCCGCCAGGGGAGGGAAGCCTTCTGATGGCCCTCCCTAGTGGATCAAACCTTGCCCCCTGATTTGCCGGATGAATTCGTAATCCTCGGGTTCTCCCAACATGAGATCATTGTCCGGTATCCAGTGGGCCCGCAGGCGATACGCGACCCAGAGATAGTAGGCCGCCCGGGGATGCCGGTTGCGCTGGTAGACCTGGTAGACCCGGAGATAACCATCGGCAAGCTGTTGGAACTCGTGTTCTGATAATTGGCCTACCAGGCCGGCGAAGGCCGGAATAGACAGGCGCATGCCGATCAGCAAGGTGTCAGGGTGCTTGAGCAGAGGCTGGTTTTCCTGGAAGATCAGCGGCCAGAAATATGCATCTTGGTAAATATCGTTAGAAATTCTCCAGAGGCTGTCGCCGGCGGCAACCGTGTAAAACGTTACCTGGGCAAGTTGTTCCTCAGCCTCGCTGGGGGTTGTGGTCGCTGGCTGGGCGGCCATAGCTGCTGGTAAAACGCTTATCGGGCTGGGCATCGGCTCTGATTCTTCCGCTTCCGATTGAGCCGCCGTTTCTGATACCGGCTTTTCAGCCGGCCGGGTTTCGACCGGGGGGGGGGCGATCTTGGGTTGCTACCCGGATCGGTTCCGGTTCGGGAGGGATGGGGGTCTTGGCGCCCGGCCAGAAGATAAACAGGGCCGCCGCAATCAGCAAGATCACAAGCGCGGCCAGCAACGGTGAGGTGCGTTTTCGAGCGCTCTCTGCAGGCGGTGCCTTTCCCTGGATATCGGCCGCAAGCGGCTTGGGGGATTCAGATTCAGGGGCGCTCGGGGGCGCGGATACCGCTTTAACCGTGGTGTTTGGCAAAGCCTGCGGTCTTTGATTTTCTGCATGCGGTGGCTGTGGTTTCCGATCGGGTTCCGGTGCCGGCTTTGCAATGGTCTCAGACGTTTGGTGCGGTTTCCCGGTGTCAGACACCGCGGGCGCGACCGCGTCCGGTGCCGGCACAGGTTCCATCTTTTCAAATTCACGATTTACCTGACGGCGCCACTGGGCATCCGGGAGAAAATGGACCCGCTTTTTTTCCGGGATCTCTATTGGTTCGCCGGTGCGAGGATTGCGTCCCCGCCGGGCACTTTGAACCTTCAGGCTGAAACGGCCCAGACCGGCCAGGTTGACCTTGCCATCCGCTACCAGGCCGGTTCCCACCGTAGCGGATAGTTCCTTGAGAAGCCGGTCGGCTTCTCTGCGACTAATCCCGGCTGCGGCCGCCACCTTTGCCTGCAGACGGGCATAGGTAATTTTAGCTTTCATGTGGACCTCCAGGCTTGTTTACCCGGCGTTTGAGGGCGGCACCGGGGCTGAAGGTTACCACCTTTTTGGGCGGCAACTGCATTTTCTGCTTGTAGCGGGGAATGTAGGCCGCCCGAGCGTCGCGCATGCGAATCCGAAAGGTACCCAGTCCGGGAATGGTAAAACCGCGGCCATCGTCCAGGACCTTCTTCAGCTCTGCAATACACGCCGCCAGTAATTTCCGGGTTTCAACCTGAGTTTTACCGCTTCTAAGCGCGAGGTGTCTGACGATGTCTTTCGTGTTCATGTGAGGCTCCGTTGGCACCACGTATCCTCAGTGGGGCGCAAAATATCCCCCCTGGAAACTGGTCAAACTGGCCCGATGACTGGATGCGGCGGGGCGGTCAGGTAGGTGAGAGCTGGGGCCTGCATCTGCCAAACCATATTACCTTCAGCTGGTGTTTGTCAAATAATGCCCCGGTTTCCGATATCTCCCATGGGGCCCAAAAGCTTGCAATGAGGGGGGGATTTAGCCAAACAAGCCGGTTTTGTTGATAAATCAGCCATCATTGGATATAAATACAGCAGGCGGCTTAAAACGTGGGATGGCTATCTGGCCGGAGGACATCTATGAGCAATTTCATTTCGGAATACTGCCCCCACTGCGGCGCGGAAGTGGAATGGCGTACCGGCCTGTTTACGAGAAATACCATCGGTCCGGAAAGCGAAATCTGTCCTGACTGCGGACGGGCGTATATGACCGGCCGTAAAGAGTGGGTCCACATGTCCAATGCCGAGCGCCGTGATTATTACCGGCGGGTTGCCCTATGGTGTATTGTCACTTTCCTGTTCTGGGTCATGGGGCTCATGCTGGCCGCCTTCTTTGCTACCGGGGCAATTTTTAAAATGGCTGAGCCGGCGGCTTTACAGCTTAGCCTTATTTTGAGTCTTGCCGGAGGTTTCCTACTGGCTGCTCGCGTTTTGCAGCTGGCCCTGCGACGAATCAAACAGTCCCTCGAGCGCGTGCCGGTTGGCCGGGGCGCTGGGTCGGATTGATGACATCGCTCAAAGTGTGTTCTGGTCAATGATCCCGTGGACGGCCTGACGCAGGTCTCTGAGATGGAACGGCTTGGCCATGTAGTTGAGATTCTCACTTTTCAAATAGGCCCGGGTCTCTTGATTTAAAGACCCCGATATGAAAATGAACCGCCGGCCTACATCCCCATGATCCTGTTTCAGTTTTTTATAGAACTCCAGGCCATTCATGATCGGCATATCGATATCTGAAATGATGACTGCGTAGTATTGTCGTGAGGCCTTTTCCAGGGCGTCCTTTCCATTTCTGGCCGTGTCTACCGCGCCGTCTTTGCTTAACAGGGAACTGACCAGTTCCAATATCGGTGGGTAATCATCAACGACCAGGACTTTTTCTTCCCAGACCGGTGACAGATTTTCGAATTTGGCCAGGAACGCTTTTGCTTCCGGACGATTTTCCAGAAAATCAGCGATAGCACGCAGATGATTTTGAATACTGGGGCCCATCACCTTGAATTGGAGACAATTATCTTTTAGTACGTTGATAACGTAGAGAAAGATATCATTCCACTCGGAAAGCTCGCTTTCATAGATTGCTTCCATGATAAGCTGCTGGTTCATCTTTCCGTTATTGATCGCATCTTCAATTCGTCGTAGCGGGGTCGCTACATTGGCCATGGTGTATTTGTCTAGCCGGATTTCGGCGGCCAGGTCCGGGTTGTTCTGCAGGCAAACCAAGGCATCATTCATAAACTGAAAATGCATGGTTTCGTCCTTTGCTAACCGATTGACAAATTCATGGAAATCATCATCCGAAATAAATGCCGCCGCCAGACCTGTGTAATTACGCCTCGCTAGATCCTCGATATCGATTAACCACTCAATAATCCGCTGCATAACAAGAACCCCGTTTCAATTTTTAAGGTAGAGATCTATCGAACGATCAGGACTCAGTCAGAATTCGGGTGCTGATGCCGCCTCCGTTGGCCTAAATCCGGGCAGGTGCACCCGGTTGGTTGGATATTTTTAAAATTGCAACGAGTCGGTTGCTTGTCAAATACGGCATTTCCGGGCAGCTAAATCAGGGAAAGCCGCCTGGCGCAATCAGCCGGTTGATTGGCGGACAAGGTCAAGAAAGGCCGGCCGGCAGGCATTACATTGGGATGCAAGTCGCATGAGGTCCAGGATGCGGCAATCTTGAAACGTACATAGGAGGATATCGTAAATGACCGGCAGATTTGTTGTCTTAGCGGCCCTGCTCTCCAGTATGGCAATTCCCGGGACCGGTTTCGCGGACAATCAAAGAATTTTAAATTGGGGAAGCAACGGGGCTGGCAATTCTCTATTTCAGGCCTGCAGCGAGACGGATTCCAGCAATCATTATCTGGTATTCCAGAAAGACGGTAACCGGGTTTCCATACCCGGAACAGTTTCCGTGGAACTTGATCACTGGGAGGCGGTCTACATCCCGATCGATGTTGAGACCAATTGGTTCAAAAGCACCCGTAGCACCCGCAAGCCGGTTTTGGTTCAGATGACGGCAACACCGTGTACCTACCTGCCCTTTTCAGATAATGATGAATTCATGTCACTTATGGAAGATTCCGCTGCCCGGCGTGATTTTATTTCCGGACTGGAGCAGGCCAACGGCCGGGAAGTTGAGACGGTCGATAGGGTCAAACACGATGGACGGGATTATATCGGGACGCGCTTCAAAAGTGATTCCGGCGGAAAAATCCTCTTTACGCTTGGATCCATTGCCAAAAGCGGCCTCATGGTGGCGTTTACATTTTGTTTCGACCAAGCCGACGACAAGACCGTTACAGATCTGGAAGGGACTTCGATTATAGCGTCTTTCCTGGAAAAGGTCACCTTTGGGCCCGAGGTGCGGCTGCAATTTTAAAGTTGTCGGGATGTCTTGATAAACAGCGGAACGTCATTACCTTATTGACTATCATGGATGCAGTCTGGTCGTTACCAAAACATCAATAAATCTGTTAAAAGGGGGACAGCATGGATAGAAAGCAAGTCATGAAGATGTTTAACAAGGAAGCACGTATCGGTATTCTGGCCACCGCGAACAATGATAAAGATGTGAACGCAGCTGTTTTTGGTTCTCCCAAAATGATAGATGAAGATACGGTCATCATGGCCATCGGTGATAATCGATCCGCTAATTATCTGAAAGAAAATCCCAAGGCCAGCTTCATCGTGGTCGAACCAGGTGATGCGCCGGCCACCTGGAAGGGTGCCCGCTTGTATCTTGAGGTGGAAGCTTTTGAGGGATATGGTGAGGTCCTGGATTCCTTTCGGGCGAACATCCGCAAGATTGCCGGGGATAAATCCGCCAACGCTATTAAAGCAGCCATCCGCTTCAAAGTGACTGATGTCCGGCCGTTGATTGCCCCATCGGCCTGATATGACTACCAGATTGAGCTCTTCCCGGAGCTGGTTCTCACTGCAGGCCGGCACCGGGGAGAAAAAATTTTAACTTGACATGTGCATCTGTGTGCATTAATGAATGTGCATGGAAATGATTTACACCCAGAAGCAGCTTGATATCGCCAACCGACTGGTAGATGTACTCGATTCGAAGTTTTTCAAAACCTTGAGTGAACCGGTACGGGTCCAGATCTTGCGCTTTATCCTGTTGAACGGCCGGGCTGACATCGGCACGATTGCGGAAAACATGCCCCAGGACCGTTCGGTCATTTCCCGGCATTTGAATCTAATGCAGGAGGTGGGGATCCTGAACGCCGAGAAAGAGAGTCGGCACGTGTTTTATAATATCAACGCGCGCATGTTTCTGGACAGATTCATAACCATTACTGAATTAACGAAGAAGTGCCTGGAGGAGTGCGGACCGGACTGCTGCAAGTAAGGGCGCATATTTTTTTATCTCAAAATGTGCAAATGTGTGCATATAATCATGTAAATCTATAGAAAGGAGCCACTTATGAATACCCGCTTAAACGAAGACATTCGTAGCAAGATTAGAGAAAGCTATGGAAACATTGCCCGGGATGCCGGTGCACAAACACCAGCCGGTCAAACGACCGCTTGCTGCGGGTCCGGACCTGAACCGGATCCGGTATCTAAAGGATGGGGGTGTGGGGCCGGTAACATCAGGGCCGATCAGATTGCGGCCCTGATCGGCTATTCGCAGGTGGAACAGGACAGCGTGCCGGAAGGCGCCAACCTCGGGCTGGGTTGTGGGAACCCACAGACCATTGCTGCACTGCAGCCGGGCGAAACAGTGGTGGATCTGGGTGCCGGCGGCGGTTTCGACTGTTTTCTGGCCGCGAGACAGGTTGGCGGGGACGGTCGGGTGATCGGGGTGGACATGACCCCGGATATGATTTCCCGGGCCCGCCTGAACGCTGAGAAAATCCAGTCGGACAATGTGGAATTTCGCCTGGGAGAGATCGAGCATCTGCCCGTGGCGGATGAACAGGCGGACCTGGTCATGTCCAATTGCGTCATTAATCTTTCTCCCGAAAAACTAAAAGTCTACCAGGAGGCCTTCCGGGTTCTCAGGCCGGGCGGCCGGCTGGCGATATCCGATATCGTAGCCCTGCAGCCGCTTCCGGATGAAATCAGAAGAGATCTGGAAATGGTATCGGCCTGTATCGGCGGTGCCGCCACTGTTGCTTATACTGAAAATATGTTAAAACGAGCCGGGTTCGAAAACATCCGCATTGTGCCGGAAAAGGTGAGCCAGGAGATCGTGGATGAATGGCTGCCCGGCAGCAAAGTGGGCGAATATGTGGCCCCGGCCAGTATTGAAGCCCGAAAACCTTTAATGAATTGTTCTTAAAGGAGTGCATCAATGCCACATATCAGAACTGATGAAGAGCTTATCCAGCGTATGATGGAACTGGCTGACCAGCGTTATAACTGCAGCCAGATCTTGATGCTCCTTGCATTAGAGCAGGCCGGTCGAGAAAACCCCGACCTGGTCCGGGCCATGTCCGGCCTGGGAGACGGGTGCGGCTTTTTCAAAGAAACCTGCGGGATCATGACCGGGGGGGTCAGTATCCTGTCCCTGTACGGGGCCAAAGGTACTGACAGTGATGACGAGTCGGACAAGCTGCTATTAATGGTTGAAGAATACAATGACTGGTTCGAGGCGGAGATCGGGCAGCAATACGGCGGTACCCGGTGCATTGATATTACCAAGGAGTTGGCCGGTACGCCGGAGGTGAAGCAGATCTGCGGCGGACTGGTCTTTGCGGCTCACAAGAAAATCAATGCGATATTAGATCGCCACGGTTTTCTTACTTCCTGAGAAAGGCCAGCAAACAGTATGTCAGAACAATCCCAAAAGCCGTCGGAAAATTTCAAGACCAGGGTAAAGCGCAGCGTGGCCGATAACTTCGACTGTAGCTATCGCAAGTACCAGGCTTTCGAAGACCGCCACCGGTTTTTCTATGCACTGACCCTGAAGCTGGCGGAGAACATCCAGCTCCAGCCCAACTCGGTGGTGTTGGATGTGGGCTGTGGCACCGGGATATCCGCCCGTGCGCTCAACGAGCGCTTTGCCTGCCGGGTCCTGGGAGTAGATCTGTCGGAAAAGATGGTGGCTGCTGGCTGTTCCATTTCCAGCTGCCCGGATATCCGCCTTGAGGTTGGAGATGGTGAGTGTTTGTCTGAACTGGCCAATGGACAGCTTTTCAATTACGTGCTCTACAATGCCTCGATTTTCATCATGCCTGATGTGGACAAGACCTTCCAGGAGGCGCATACCTGCCTGGAAACCGGTGGCATGATCGCCTACTCGTTCTATCCGGAACTTGAAGACCCCGATGGCAATGATTTATTGGCAGTCGCTTTCGATCGACTGGGTGAACCCATGCCGCGCTACAAGGTGGTTACCGATTACGGCCGAGCCGGGTCGGCCCTTAAAAAGGTATGCGGCAATATCACCCACTACCGCTGGGAGCATTCCCTGGATCTTGAATTTATCAAGGATTTTTTTTCTATTCCGGCCCAGTCTGCCAGTTTGTTTCCCGGTTTGGATTACGAAAGCCGCGTGGAGAAAGTCAAAGCCCTGCTGGCGACCCTGGAAAGTGAGGCTGAAACCAGCAAGGTTGTCTGGCGCATGGCGGCAGGAACGAAGGCCAAAGAACACTCCCCTCCCTTGACGGGAGGGGCTGGGGGAGGGTGACCGCCGTTGAAGCGATTCGTCAAATCAGCTTGAGGTACCACCAACAGAACCCCCACCCGGCCTCCCCCGTCAAGGGGGAGGAGAAAACCTCATCTCTTGGCACGGCAGTAGACTTATAACAATAAAAAATACCCCCTGATTCTCCAGGGGGTATTTACATGCTTGCAGCTTTCTATAGGTTCCGGCATCAACCCTCAAGCAGGCAATCAATCTTGCACATGATCTGATCGTCCTCGTAATTGCTCAGGTCGATGGTCTGCCTGGGACAGGCCGCCGTACAGACGCCGCAGCCCTGGCAGAGGGCTTCATCGATCATGATCTCATGGCGCGCCTCATCCCACTGGGGCACTTCGAAAGGACAGGCCCGGACACAGGTCAGGCATTTCACGCATTCATCGGTACCCACTTTGGCCGTAATGGCCGACAGCTTGATCTCCGGTTTGGAAAGGAAGGTAACCGCCCGCGAAGCCGCCGCCTGGGCCTGGGAGATGGTTTCCGAAATCAGCTTGGGGCCGTGGGCCGTCCCGCAGAGGAAAATACCATCCGAAGGCATGTCCACCGGCCGCAGCTTGACATGGGCCTCTATGAAGTAGTCGTCCGGGTTGCGGTTTAATTTCATAATGTGTGAAACCGCGGTGGTTTCCGCGGCGCGCATGCCGGCACTGAGGACCAGCATGTCTGTATGGATTTCAATGTCCTGTTTGAGGACGTGATCTTCCACACGGACGATCACGCTATCTTTGGTTGAGCTTACCTTTGGCGGCTGGGCCTGGTCGTAGCGGATGAAAATGACACCGTTTTCACGGGCTTCAGTGTAGTAGTCTTCCAACAGTCCGTAGGTGCGGATATCCCGGTAAAGAATAAAGACCTGGGTAAGCGGGTTGCGCTTTTTGATCGCGAGTGCATTTTTAATGGCGTTCTGGCAGCAGATGCGCGAACAGTTTTCAAAATCTTCATTGCGGGATCCCACGCACTGGATCATGGCCACCGTGGAAAGACCGTCGACATCTTCTTTTTCCAGCCGGTTGCCGAATTCAACCTGGGTAACCACCCGGTCGTCTTCGGGGTAGAGGTATTCTGTCGGCTGGTATTCCCCGGCCCCGGTGGAGACCACGATGACGCCATGGTCGATTTCCTGGCGGGTCTGGTCGGGGCCGACCGCAATCTCCGTTTTAAAGTTGCCCTTGTAGCCGGAGAAACCATCGATCAAACCGTGGGTGATGACGTCGATGCCTGGGTGACCTTCAACCTGACCAATCAGATCTTTGAGGTAGGCCGGGACGTCGGCGCCTTCGATGGTGTGATACAGGTTGCGGGCAAAGCCGCCCAAGGCGGCCTCCTTTTCAACCAGCGATACCGGGAATCCCTGGCGCGCAATGGTGAGGGCCGCGTTCATGCCGGCCACGCCGCCTCCAATGACCAGGGCGCGCTTGTTGACCGGGATCGCGCGCTCTCCCAGGGGTTTCAGGGTAGAAGCCCGGGCCACGGCCATGGCCACCAGCTCCTTGGCCTTTTTGGTAGCCGCCTGTGGGTCGTTCGAATGGATCCAAGAGTTCTGATTGCGGATATTGGCCATTTCAAACAGGTACTTGTTCAGGCCCACCGCCACCAGGGTATCCATGAAGATGGGCTCATGGGTTTTGGGCGTGCACGCAGCCACCACCACCCGGTTGAGCTGATGTTCCGCCATCATCTCTTTGATCTTGTCCTGACTGTCCTGGCTGCAGGTAAACAGGTTTTCGCCAGCATAGGCCACGTTCGGCAAGCCGGCGGCGTAATCCTTGACGGCCGGCACATCCACCACACCACCGATGTTGATACCACAATTGCATACGAAAACGCCGATGCGCAGTTCTTCGGCCATCACATCACGTTCAGTCGGGATGACCACTTCCTTGGTGTCGCTGTCGCGACCGTCTGCGAGCAGGGCACCGGCGGTGCCGGCGGCGGCGCTGGCCTGGGTGACCGATTCGGGGATATCCTTGGGGCCCTGGAAGACACCGCAGGCATACACCCCGGGTCGCGAGGTTTCCACGGGGGCGAACGGCTGGCTGTCGAGAAAGCGGTATTTGTCCACCGCGATCCCCAGTGTCTGGGCCAGTTCCTTGGAAGATTCCGGGACCTGCAGACCCACGGACAGGACCACCATGTTGAAGATTTCATCCTGCATCTGGCCGCTGTCATCGGCAAACCGGACAATCAGATCATCATTATCCGGCGCAGGGTCGATGGTATGCACCCGGGCTTTGACGAAGCGGACCCCTTCACGCTCTTTGGCGCGCAGGTAGTAGCTTTCGTAATCCTTGCCGAACGTCCGGATATCCATGTTGAAGACCGCGCAATCCAGGTCGCCCGCGGCGTGCTCCTTGGCAATCATGGCATCTTTGATGGCATACATGCAACAGACCGAAGAGCAGTAACCGTTGCCGCAGCGGTTGGTATCCCGTGAGCCGATGCATTGCAGCCAGGCAATTTTCTGGGGTTCCTTTTCGTCGGTGGGGCGCACCAGGTGTCCCATGGTCGGTCCGGAGGCGCTGAGAATGCGTTCGAATTCGAGACTGGTGACGACGTTGGGATTGACCTTGTACTGGTAATGCTCGGCCAATGGGGCGGGGTCATACGGCTCACTGCCGGTTGCCAGGATGACGGACCCGACGGTCAGGTCCCGTTCCACGGGCTGCTGGTCATGGTCGACGGCTTCGGCCAGACAGGCTTCCACGCACTGGTAGCACTCGGAGCAGATCCCGCAGCGCAGGCAACGGTCGGCTTCCTGCTGGGCTTCTTCCTCGTCGTAGCCGAAGGACACTTCCAGAAAGTTGCACTCCCGGGCCTCTGGATCGAGGCAGCGCACCGGAACCCGCGATTTGTGGGTCTCGCCCGAGATGTCCGGTTTTTCGAACAGCCACTCTTCCTCCCGGCCCGCGGCCAGATCCTCGCCGTTGATAAAGCGGTGAATGCTCTCCGCAGCGGTTTTTCCGCAGGCGACCGCGTCCACGACTGATTTGGGTCCGTAGACGGCATCACCGCCGGTAAACACCCCGTCCACGTTGGTTTGCAGGGTCACCGGGTCCGCCTGGAGGCCGCCGGGGGGCGTGACGGCCAGACCCTGGCCTTCGGCAAAGCCCAGTTGGGCACTCTGCCCGATGGAGATAATTACCGTGTCCCCAAACATGGCTTCGCACTGGCTTTCATCGTACTGGGGATTGAAGCGGCCGTCATCGTCGAATACGGCGGTGCAGGTCTTGAACTCAAGACCGGAGAACTTTTTAGTCTTGTCGATAAAAAATGCTTTGGGCCCGAAACTGTTTACGATTTTGATATCGCCCTCGAGGGCCTCTTCGATTTCGTGTTCCCAGGCCGGCATTTCGTCCCGTGCTTCCAGGCACACCAGGGTGACATTCTCGGCACCCTGGCGCTTGGCGGTCAGGGCCACATCGATGGCCACGTTGCCGCCGCCAATGACCAGCACGTCTTCACCAAGGTCAAACTCCTTGCCCATGGCGGCCTCACGCAGAAAATCAACGCCCTGGAGAACCCCTTCAGCGTCTTCATTTTCAACGCCCAGTTTGCGGCCCCCGTGCAGGCCGATACCCAGAAAGATGGCGCTGAAACCATCTTCCTTGAGGCTGTCCAGTGTAATATCAACACCAAAGGCCACATTGGTTTTGATGGTCACGCCCATCTTCTCGATAACGCTGATTTCCCGGGCCAAGATGTCCCGGGGCAACCGGTATTCGGGGATGCCGTAGGCCATCATGCCACCGGCCACCGGCATTTTTTCAAAAACCGTCACCCGGTAACCCTGGCGGGCCAGGAAGCCGGCCGTGGTCAACCCGGCGGGACCGGAGCCCACGATGGCCACTTTTTCGTCTCTTTTTTCGGCCACATCCGGTACGACCAGTTCACCCTGGGCCAGTTCCCAGTCGGCCAGGAAACGATGCAATTCCCGGATGGCAATGGGCTGCTCCACATCACCGCGGGTGCAGACCTCTTCACAGGGGTGGTGGCACACGCGTCCGCAGATCGCTGGAAAGGGGTGATCATCTCGGAACAGCTTGAGGGCCTCGGCGTATTTGCCCTCATTAATGAGGGCAATATATCCCTGGACGCTCACATGGGCGGGACAGGTGGCCCTGCAGGGGGCCACGCCGCGCTTGGAAATGCCGTAGGCTCCGGGAATGGCCTGGGGATATTTCTTGAAAATGGCTTTGCGCTCATCCAGGTCCTCGTTGTATTCATTGGGAATCGCGATGGGGCAAACTTTTTCACAGTCTCCGCAGCTGGTGCATTTGGACATGTCCACAAAACGCGGATTTTCACGAATTTTCGCGGTAAACTGCCCGGGCTCACCTTCCAGGGCCAACAGGTCCGTGTTGGTAAGCAGTTCGATGTTTAGATGCCGGCCGACCTCGACCAGTTTCGGCGAGATCACTCACATGGCACAATCGTTGGTGGGAAATGTCTTGTCCAGTTGTGACATCAGGCCGCCGATGGCGGGCTCCTGTTCCACCAGGTAGACATAATAACCCGACTCGGCCAGGTCCAGCGCACTTTGCATGCCGGCAATCCCAGCCCCGACCACCATAACCGATCCGCTTGTCTTGTTGCTCATTGAAGTCCCTCACACATCTTTACGTTAGAGGTTAAGGGGCGAGGGGCCGTTGCGGGAGATCTGCGGCAGAGAGGAGAGTGTGCTGTTCCGAAGGAAACAAACCCATCGCGCCCAGGAGTCAGAAAACCAGTTCAACAGGTGTCTGAGAAATAACTGTGTATCAAATCCGGGTTGGAGGTGTCAATTGGGGATAAAGGCCTATCACCCCAAAAATATCCCGGTTAAACGCGTTGCAGTCTCTCCTTTATCGGATGGATCTGGAAGGGAAACCCCCCTTTTTCGCGGTCGGCCAGGTAACAGCGCAGGGTTTTTTTTATAACGGGAAAGGCGATTTCCTCCCAGGGGAGGTTTTCGGCTTTGAACAACCGGACATCCACACTCTCACGGGTGGGGTGGAACGAGGGGGCTGTCAGCTTTGACCGGAACATCAGGTAGATCTGGTTGATATGGACGATATCAAAGAGCAGGTAGGGCTCCAGCGCTTCTATGCGGGCCCCGGTTTCTTCCGTGGTTTCCCGGTGGGCACCCTCTGTGACGCTTTCTCCGTTTTCCAGGTATCCGGCCGGCAGGGTCCACTTGCCCCTGCGCGGCTCGATGTCCCGCAGGCACAGGAGAATCTGGTCCTGCCAGATGGGGATGGAGCCCACTACCAGTCGAGGGTTCTGGTAGTGGATCCGGTTGCAACTGGGACAGACATAACGCGGCCGGTCATCGTCCGGCGGGATGATGTGGTTTACCGGGTTTGCGCAGTGCGAGCAATAATTCATATGCCGATTCTCAAATCTCCAAGCGGGTTACTGCTATCCGGCCGTTGAAGCAGACATCCACATCGCTGCCGCTGTTGCGGGGGCGGTCATGGATAGTGCCGTCATAGTGGTACCAATCCCCTTTTTTTACAAAGCGGTAGGAGTGCGCATGGCGGTCCCGCGGACAAAGCTGCCAGGGGATGTCACCGTTTTGCGGCAGCGGGCTGGGCAGGTTCACGTTCCAGAATTGCCCCGGAGCCAGATCTAGATCGATGATGGTGGCCAACACCCGGGCGGTATGGTAACGGGCAGCGTCCCAGTCAATGGTTTGTCCCGGGGCCACATACTGGGACACCGCCAGGGAACGTTTGCCCAGAATAGCGGCTTCCCGGGCAGCGGCCACGGTGCCGGACTGGTACACATCGTTTCCCAGGTTGGCGCCGGGATTGATACCGGCCAACACCCAATCCGCATCGGGGGCCAGGCTTTTCAGGGCTAGGCGGGTGCAATCGGCCGGAGAACCGTAGACGATGAATCGATCGGCTTCCGGCTGGTCCACACGGAGTGGCGCCTTTACCGTCACCCGGTGACTGATGAAGGATTGGGGTTCTTTGGGGGCGGCCACTATGGACGTACCCAGGGTTTGGGCGGCTTTGAGGAGGGACTCCAGCCCGGGTTCACCGTAACCATCGTCGTTCGTGATGACAAATTTCAAAAGTTCAAGATTCCAATTTGGTTCGGGGGCCCGGGGTTCTAATTAAAGCGCTAAATCAAACGCGATACGGCCGGAACCCGTAAGCACCGGTGAAAAGCTTATTCGTGATGGTTCTTTCAATACAACCGCGGATGAGAATGACGCAAGAAGTTTTTAATTGGATCCCTTACCAGACCTTAGCGTGGGCCGGGCCGCCGCGCCATACCCTTACGTGGACAATAAGACCAAGAGGTATTATAATCCGTACATTGTCGTGCTGCTTCCGCCACTTTGAAAAGGAGTGACCAATGGCTTCCCCTCCAGACCCACCCCAGGATGTGCCTATCGATGACCTGGAATTAAGGGAGTGGCTTGAATCGCTAGACTACGTCATTGGGCAAGGCGACCCTCAGCGGGTTATCCGATTGCTGCAGGAGTTGCAGGAACGTGCCCATGTCCATGGTATCAAGCTGCCCTTCAGTGCCCAAACACCGTTTATCAATACCATTCCGTCGCAGGCACAGCCGGTTTACGGCGGCAGCCGGGAAATCGAAAGGCGCATTAAAAGCATCATTCGCTGGAACGCCATGGCGATGGTGGTCCGCGCCAACCGGGTCGAAAATGGTATCGGGGGGCACATTTCCACCTATGCCTCCATTGCAACGCTTTACGAGGTTGGATTCAATCACTTTTTCAAAGGCCCGGATGCACCCGGTGGTGGCGACCAGGTGTATTTCCAGGGGCACGCGGCGCCGGGAAACTATGCCCGGGCGTTCTTGGAAGGGCGGCTGAACGTAGAAGACCTGAAAAACTTTCGGCACGAAATGCATCCCGGGGGCGGCCTGCCCTCCTACCCACATCCATGGCTGATGCCGGAATTCTGGCAGTTTGCCACGGTGTCCATGGGGTTGGGGCCGATTATGGCGATCTACCAGGCCCGTTTCAACCGGTATCTTGAAAACCGCGGATTAAAAACACCATCCGATGCCAAGGTCTGGTACTTCATGGGGGACGGCGAGTCGGATGAACCTGAATCGCTGGGCGCCATTTCCCTGGCCGCCCGCGAGAAACTGGATAACCTGATCTTTGTCATCAACTGCAACCTCCAGCGCCTGGACGGCCCGGTAAGGGGCAACAGCAGCATTATCCAGGAACTGGAAACAGTCTTTCGCGGGGCCGGTTGGAATGTGATCAAGGTTCTCTGGGGCAGTGCGTGGGATGCCCTGTTGGAGCGCGATCACGACGGCCTTCTGGTCAGACGCATGGGGGAAGACGTGGACGGCGAACGGCAGAATTACGTCGTTCGGGGCGGCCAGTATGTACGTGAACATTTCTTCGGGCGCTATCCCCAACTTTTGGAGATGGTATCCCATCTTTCCGACGACCAGCTCTGGCGGCTGCGCTTGGGCGGTCACGATCCCGAGAAAGTATACGCGGCTTACCAGGCCGCGGTCAATCACACCGGGTCCCCGACCGTGATCCTCGCCCGCACCATCAAGGGTTACGGCCTGGGCGAAGCCGGCGAAGGCAAGAATATCACCCACCAGCAAAAGAAATTGAACGAAGCCGAGCTCAAGGAATTCCGCACCCGGTTCGGTATTCCGATTTCAGACGAAGAAATTGACACGGTACCTTTCTACCGCCCGGCTGATGACAGCCCGGAAATGGAATATTTGTGCGCGCAGCGCGAAAAACTGGGCGGTTTCCTCCCGGCACGTTCAGTGAAAGCCGGGCCTTTAAGCCCACCCGAGGCGACCCTGTTTGCCGAGTTTCACGCCGGGACTGGCGAGCGGGAAGTGACCACCACCATGGCGTTCGTGCGCCTGATCGCCAAATTGCTGCGGGATAAATCCATGGGGCCGCTGGTCGTACCCATTGTCCCGGATGAATCGCGGACGTTCGGCATGGAAGCCCTTTTCCGGCAGGTGGGTATATACGCCAGCGGTGGACAGGTATACGAACCGGTGGACCGGGAGAACCTGCTTTACTACAAGGAAGCCAAGAACGGGCAGATCCTGGAAGAGGGGATTACAGAGGCGGGTTCGATGGCTTCGTTTATTGCCGCCGGCACGGCCTATGCCACCCACGGTATCAATACCATCCCCTTTTACATTTATTATTCAATGTTCGGACTGCAGCGCGTGGGTGACCTGATCTGGGCCGCGGCTGATATGCGAGCCAAGGGATTTTTAATCGGGGCGACGGCTGGCCGCACAACCCTGGCCGGGGAGGGATTGCAGCATCAGGACGGCAACAGTCACCTGCTGGCCTATCCCTATCCCACCTTGCAGGCCTACGACCCGGCCTTTGCCTACGAGTTGGCCGTCATCATCCAGGACGGACTAACCCGAATGTATGTGAACCAGGAAGACCTTTTCTATTACATTACGGTGACCAACGAAAACTATCCCCAGCCTGCCATGCCGGAAGGTGTGGATGAGGGCATTACCCGGGGGATGTATCTGCTTCGCACCGTGGGCGGCAGCCGTGCCGAGGCGGTGGTACAGCTGCTGGGCAGAGGCGCTATTTTGAACCAGGTCCTGGCAGCGGCCGACCGGCTGTCCGGCAAATATGGTCTGGTTGTGAATGTCTGGAGTGTAACCTCCTACAAGGCATTGCATCAGGATGCGCTCGATTGCGAGCGCTGGAACATGCGTCATCCGGACCAAGCACCGCGGCGGACGTACCTGGAAGAAACCCTGGGCGAATCGGACGGCGTTTTCGTGGCCGCTTCGGACTACGTCAAGGCCCTGCCCGAAACCATCAGCCGCTGGTTGCCGGGTCGCCTGGTGTCCTTGGGCACGGACGGGTTCGGGCGCAGCGACGGTCGGCGGCACCTGCGTGACTTTTTTGAAGTCGACGAAGCCCACATCATTCTGGCAGCACTTTACGCATTGGCAGGGGAAGGCCGCATTGAGCAAAAGGTCGTGGTGCAAGCGATCACGGAATTAGGCCTGGATCCAGAGAAAGACAATCCCCTGAATCACTAATCCATCCTACCAAAAAGGAGAAGGAAGCATATGAGTCATGACCTGATCCTGCCTGAGCTGGGAGAAAACGTAACCAGTGGTACCGTGGTGGCTGTTCTGGTAAAGGTCGGCGAGGTTGTCGAAGTGGAGCAGCCGGTCATCGAGATTGAAACCGACAAGGCCGTGGCCGAGGTGCCGTCCGATGCGGCCGGCCGTGTCGCGGCCATTTATGTCGAAGAGGGTCAGGAAATCAAGGTAGGGGCCAGGATACTATCGCTTGAATCTGCCGAGACAGCCGAGCTCCCCGCGCCGGAAGAGGGGCCGGCAAAAGAGAAAGCCGAACCCGAGCCGGCGACAATTAAAAAGCAGTCAACCGGGGAATCGAGTCCGGATAGCGTCCCGGCCGCGGCGGCGGTTAAGCCCGCAGAGCACCCGCAGCCGGCCCTTACGCCTGAAAAAGCCGCCCCGGCCGCCCCTTCGGTAAGACGCTTTGCCCGGGAGATCGGGATCGACATCAATGCGGTTCCCGGGAGCGGTCCGAGCGGACGGATTTCCAGAGAAGATGTGAAGGCCTATTCAAAGCAGCTGAATACGCAGCGATCGCTGGCCGCCCCGGCCGTGGTCCAGACTGCAACCGAACCATTGCCGGATTTCAGCCGTTGGGGCACTGTCCAGCGCAAGCCCATGAGCACGGTCCGCCAAAAAACCGCCGAACATCTCTCCAACGCCTGGACGACCATTCCGCATGTAACCCACTTCGACAAAGCCGACATGACCCATCTGGAAGAGTTTCGCAAAACGCATGCCCAAAAGGTGGAAGCGGCCGGCGGCAAACTGACGGTGACCGCGATTTTATTGAAAACCATTACCGCCGCGTTGAAGATCTTTCCCCGCTTCAATGCCTCTGTGGATATGCAGACAAATGAGATTGTCTACAAACAGTATTACAACGTGGGGGTGGCCGTGGATACCGACCGGGGACTGCTCGTGCCGGTTATTCACGATGCGGATAAAAAGAGCCTGCTCGAACTGGCCGTGGAATTGAATGAATTGGCGGAATTGGCACGGACGAAGAAGTTGCCTCTCGAGAAAATGCAGGGCGGCAATTTTACCATTTCAAATCTTGGGGGGATCGGCGGGACCGCCTTTACCCCGATTATCCACTATCCGGAAGCGGCGATTCTCGGGGTGGCCCGCGGTCAGAGGGAAATGCGCTACCGGAACGGGCAATTCGAGCCGCGTCTGATGCTGCCTTTGTCACTTTCCTATGACCACCGCCTCATCGACGGTGCCGATGCGGCTCGCTTCACCCGCTGGGTTGTGGAGGCTTTGGAGCAGCCATTGTTATTGTCACTTTAGCTTCAATATAGATCTTCTGCTGCTGAGGATTTGGAGAAGTTCACTGCCCCGGGAATCAAAACGCTCTGAATGTTTTTGATCATGGAAGTCAAACAGATTAGGCCAGCAACCCAACATGTTCATTTTCTTTCGCGTGAAAGAAAACGCCCATAAGACGCGACCCTGCGGGCTGCCCTGCGCTTCTCGTAAAGGGCGCGCTCAGCACAACTCGCTGCGCTCAGACAAGCACTTCGCTCCTTCGCCCTTTCCTGCGATGCTCGGCGCGTCTTAAAGGGGAACATCAAAACCAAAGGTTAATCTGGCCCTATTCGCAATTCTAAGGTAAGGATATCCTATGACCGAACAGAAAAATACCCAGTTGCTGGTGATTGGTGCCGGCCCGGGCGGTTATGCCGCGGCTTTTCTAGCGGCCGACCTGGGCATGCAGGTAACCCTGGTCGATCCGGAGGAAAATCCCGGTGGTGTCTGCCTCTACCGCGGGTGCATTCCTTCCAAGACGCTTTTGCATGTGGCCCACCTGCTCCACGAAGCCAAGCGAGCTGAGGCCTATGGTATCGATTTCGCGCCCCCAACCATTGACCTCGACCGTTTGCGGGGCTGGAAGGAAAAGGTCGTGGACCAGTTGACCGGTGGTCTCGGGCAGCTTTGTTCGCGTCGCAAGATAGCGCATATTCGCGGCCTGGCCCGCTTCAAAGGGGCTGACACGATAACGATTGCCACGCCGGATAATCAGGACCTGGAGCTGGCTTTTGAAAAAGCGATTATCGCCACCGGGTCACGGCCGCTGGCCGTGCCGGGTTTGGGCGGAGACAGTCCCCGCGTGCTGGATTCATCCGGCGCCCTGCAGCTGGATATCCTGCCCAAAAGCCTGCTTGTGATTGGCGGCGGGTACATTGGGCTGGAACTGGGCAGTGTCTATGCCGCCCTAGGCAGTGAAGTTTCCGTGGTTGAGATGCTGCCCGGCCTGTTGGCTGGGGCCGATAAAGACCTGGTCAGGATTCTTAAGAAACGCCTGGACGCTGATTTTGCCGCCATCTGGACCGACACCCGGGTTGTTTCCGTTGAGGATACCGATGAGGGCGTGGCGGTAGTCCTGGAAAACAAGGCCGGGGAAACGTCACAGCACCTGTTCGAGCGCGTGCTGGTTTCGGTCGGCCGACAACCCAACACCGAATCTCTGGGGCTGGAAAACACTCGGGTGGAATTCGATGAACAGGGATTTATCAAAACCGATGCCCGCCAGCAGACTGCTGAATCCGCTATCTTCGCAATCGGGGACGTGGCCGGGCAACCCATGCTCGCCCATAAGGCTTCCCATGAAGGACGCGTGGCCGTGGAGGTCATCGCCGGTCACAAGGTAGCGTTTGATCCGGCGGCGATTCCAGCCGTGGTCTACACCGATCCCGAAATTGCCTGGTGCGGTCTGACGGAGAGCGAGGCTAAAAGCCGCGGTATCGCCCACAAAACCGTACGGTTTCCATGGGCCGCCTCCGGCCGCGCTCTGAGCCAGAACAGCGGCGACGGTATGACCAAACTCATTATCGATCCGGACTCAGAGCGGATTCTGGGCATGGGCCTGGTGGGTACCGGGGCCGGCGAGTTGATCGCGGAAGGGGTCCTGGCAATTGAAATGGCGGTCCTCGCCAGCGACCTAAAATTGATCATACATCCCCATCCAACCCTGTCGGAAACTATCATGGAGGCGGCGGAGGTGTTTTTTGGACAGGCGACGCATGTCTATCGTCCCCTGAAGAAAAAGAAATGATCCAGGATAGAATTGCCATTGACCGACCTTTAAAAATATTAACGTCGTCGGTCTGGTTGACAAAGTAGACTGCAATCTTTAAGTGATATAAGACTCTATGTTAATTTTTTTTCGCGTGAAAGAAAACGATCTAAAAGAAAACGCCTAAAACGCGACCCTCCGGGCGGCCCTGCGCTTGTCGGAAAGGGCGCGCTCAGCACAACTCGCTGCTCTCAGACAAGCACTTCGCCCCAAGCTAAATTATGGCCGCCCTTTCCTGCGGTGCCCGGCGCGTTTCAAAGGGGAAAGTCAAAACCAATCTAACTCATTTTCATTGCTAAAAATCCCAAACCTACACGTTACCAGCCATACGATAATTCTCATTCGCTGTGCTTACCTTGTAAAGTCCCTTGAGATGCTTATGGTGTTTTATCTACCTGTTCTAGATATTGATACAGATAGCGATTTCAAAAGGAGAATGCCAATGAAGTTACAGGATAAATTGGATAAATATAAAAAGAGTTTTTTGGAAAAAGCACCGGCTGACGCGGTTGAGACCATGCAGCGCGCCACCCGTGAGCTGGCCGATTCCGGCCAGGCGGAAAAAGCGGTCAAGGCCGGCGATTGTGCCCCGGACTTTACCCTTGAGAACACCGCCGGCGAGAAGGTGGGCCTGGCGGGCATGCTGCTGAAAGGACCGGTGGTGCTGACGTTCTATCGCGGCAAGTGGTGACCGTATTGCAATATGGAGCTGGAAGCTCTGGCGAAAGCCGCTGGTGAGATTGAGGCGGCCGGGGCCACCCTGGTGGCCATTGCACCCCAATCGGCGGCGTTGAATGCGGAGATAAAAAAAGAGAAGAATCTGAAGATCGATATTCTCAGCGATCCCGGAAATGAGGTTGCCCACAAATTCGGACTGCGGCACGCGCTGCCGGATTACCTGACGCCGCTGTATTCGCAATTCGGCATCAACCTGCCCGAGTTCAACGGCGATGATTCCTGGACCCTGCCCCTACCGGCCCGGTACATCATCGACCAGGGTGGCAATGTCTGCTACGCGCAGGTGAATGCCGACTATACGCAACGTCCGGAACCGGATGAAACCGTGGCAGCGTTGAGAGAACTGAAGTAGAATCAGTCTCACCCTGACAGGAAGCTTTATTCTCCTCCCCCTTGATGGGGGAGGTTGGGTGGGGGTGCAGACACACGAACCACGTTGGTGACTATTTTGCCAGACGGGCAAGTCACCCTCCCCCAGCCCCTCCCATCAAGGGAGGGGAGTTCATTTTGAAAGCGCGGAAATTCCTGAATAGGAAGGGTTGGTTTGAGAGGGGCAGGTTGCTTGCTGCTCCGGTAACTTAAACCCAGCGTATCGGATTACACCAGCCCTCTCTCCTGGGCCATTTTCATGTAAGTCTCAAACACGTTCTGCGGTGGCTCGTAGCGCTGCTCTTCATCTTTCTGGTGAAATTGCAGGGCGCCGGTGGGGCATGCGTCGATACACACGCCGCAGCCGATGCAGCGGTTTTCCAGGACCCGGGCTGTTTCTGTAACCACGATGGCATCCATGTGGCAGCGTTCGACACAATCTTCGCAGGCCACACATTCTTCGGCGTCTACCCGGGCGAAGTAATTGGTGTGAACCGCGGCGGCCGGTTCCGGGAAGTTTTTGAGATTCTTCAATACCTGACAGCAGCAGCCGCAGCACATGCAAATGTTGGTGGGTTTCTTGGAGTTCCCCGGTTGCAGGACAAGCCCGGCCGCGCGACCCTTTTCAAGGATGTCCAAGGCCTCGGCCTGGTCGACCTCGCGTCCCAGCCCGTTCTGTTCGTAATAGTAGGCTCCGGTGCCGAAAGACAGGCAAACCTCCATGGGGTTGTCGCAGCCCTTGCCGGCCATCTGGTGCTCCTTGCGACAGATACAGGGCGAAGCCACAATTTTGGACTGGCTGCGGATGATCTCTTCCGCCATCTCATAGGAGGTAATGTTCATTTCGGCGTTGACCTGCCGGGATATGGGGATGACCCGCAGCTGTTTGGTGTCGGTTTGCATCCATTGCTTGTGCATCACCTGGGGCAGGTATTCATTTACGTCCCGGATGAGGTCTTCGTCCAGGTCGTTCAGATGATATTCCCAGATACCGATGACGAACTGAGCAGCTGAGTAGAGGTTGTTACCGCCCTTGGAAATCCTGAAGATCAGTCCCTTGAGGGCCATGTCGGCCAGTTTATCTGCCAGATCGCCGGCATCGGTCTGCAGCCGGGCGGCGATTCCCTCGGGCGTTTCAGGCAACATGGTCAGGCCCATGGCAATCCGGGCCTCCTCTTCGGTAAACAATCTTTTCAGGATGCGCAACTCCACGCCACTTTCCGTGGCGGGGTAGCCGGCAGGCAGCTTGTCGAGGTGTTGGGCCAGTCGCTGGTATAGATCGGACATTTTTCAAAGGTCTCCTTGCTGATATGAATGTTGGGATCCAATTTAGTACTTGTCGAACAGAATGAAAAGTGTCACAAATGACTTAGAGCGCGCGAAATCTGCCATTGAAGCGGTTTAAAAGCTTCCCCTGGATTCAATCTCTGTGTTGGGCCGCAAAGCTCAATCCTCGAAATATTCTATATATTCCTGCGGTTGAACTTGGTGTCCCGCCTTGAACTTGAACCCAAATGAAGCTTTTAAACCGCTTTAAAAATATAAAAGCCGGGAGGGGGCTATGGCGAGAATTACCTTTTGGGCAGGAAATAATTGCCTGTTTTCAGGCATTTCGGGATTGATGGATGCTTTTTCCATTGCCAATCTGTGGCATGCGGCCATGGCTCCCCAAGCGCAATGCCCTTTGTTTGAGTGTCGCCTGGTGTCAACGGATGGAAAACCGGTCCAGGCCTATGGCGGTATCGAGTTTCAACCGGCCGGTGCCCTGGCCGATGAACCACCCGCCGATTTTATTATCGTACCGCCCTACCTTCCGCATATTGCCGCCTTGCCCGCCAAAGATGACCCCCTTTACGACTGGATCAGGGCCCATCATGCCGCCGGGAACCCGGTGGGGACCATGTGCTCGGGAACGTTCCTATTGGCCGAATCAGGACTGCTGGACGGTAGGGTGGCCACGGTGAACTGGCATTTTGCCCGCATGTTCAGGCAGCGCTATCCGCAGGTAAAGCTGAAACCGGAATTAATCATGAGTGAGGACGACGGTCTGATTTGCACTGGTGCCACGACCGCCATGTTTAACCTGGCTCTCTACATGATCGATCGGTTCGGTTCAGCGGAACTGGCCGCGTTGTGTGCCAAAGTGCTGCTGGTGGATACCAGCCGGCAAAGCCAATCACCCTATATGATATCCGATTTTAACAAGAGTCACGGCGATGCAGCGGTTTTAAAGGCCCAGATCCAGATGGAAACCCGTTTTTCCGATAACCTCCAGATCGAGGCCCTTGCCGTGGAGTCAGGACTCAGTTCTCGACATTTCAAGCGCCGTTTCAAACAGGCGACCGGTGAATCCCCGTTGGAGTACCTGCAGCGGGTCCGTATCGAGCAGGCCAAACAGCGGCTGGAAACCACCCGGGACAGCATGAACGAAATCACCTGGCAGATTGGTTATGAAGACAGCAGTTCGTTTCGCCGGTTGTTCAAAAAATTCACCGGGCTGGCACCCCGGGCCTACCGGGATAAATTCTCCCGGCTGTAATGCCCAACCGTCGCTGGGTTTACCGTCCAGCGCTTGCTTAAACCTGATGATTGGTGTAAAAAATCGTTATGATACCTAATAGAAAAAAATTGCTGGGCAGCTTCACGGTTTTGGTTTGCCTCGCATTTCTGACTGCCTGCGGCAACGAAGCAGAGCCCCCTGCATCAGCGCCGAAAACTTCCCAGGACGCAAGTTTTACCTTTTTCAATATCGGGAAAAATACCCGCATTAACGGCAGCGTGCGGGGAGATCTTGAAAAAATCCTGGGCCACGCGGCGGTTGAACGCCGGGGGATCGTAAATCTGGCGCTTAACTACAACACTTTTTTAGAAGAGCATTATCCGGAGCTTGACCGCCTGAACCGGCAGTTGACCTCCGATATAGGACTGCGGGTCAAGCACCCGGTCACCCGTTTGATGTACCGCTACGCCCGGCAGAAAGGCCTGCCTTATGACCTGGTCGAGGTACATTTTTCGGAGAAATCCAAGAAGCCCATCCTGATCAGGATCAACTTTAAATCTGCCAACCCCGAGACATTGAAGACCCTTATGGAGAAATACGGTCCCTCCCGCAATTATAAGTGGGGACAGGAAAAGGGCAGCTCACTCGTATGGCAGAAGGGGGGCGACTACCTATTTTACTCCGTCATCCCGCGCCGCGGCAATAAGGTGGAATACCGGATTGCCATCTATTTCACGGTCGCCATCGAGGCACTGACGCAATCGCAAGCGTCTCATTCGGATTCACAAACCAATCGCAAAACCGGATTCTGATACGGTTTCTTCAAACCCATGATAGCTGCCCATGATATACCCCAACAACACCCGCCTTTAGCTGTTCGCAGAAACCAACGCCTAGCAGACATCTTAACCCTCATATGTGTGGGCACTACTGCGTTCTTGATAATTTTTGCCATCGCTGGTCCGCAAGAGGGCCTGGAGGCTCTGGTTATCATCATTCCCTGGATGATTGCCGTGGTGGTGCATGTGATTGCAAGCCTGCCGGTGTTGCTCCTGGCCTGGAAAACCGGCCGGCATTTGCGCAACACCTGGATCTACCTGTATTTTTCCATATTCTGGGGCGTTCATGCAGCTTACTTCGTACAGATGAACGAGATCGACGCTGCTTTTATGCGCCAAGTGCACCAGTTTACACGGCCGGCGGACGCCGAGCTTTACCGGTTGATCACCCGGCAGGCCCTGCAAAAACCGAACAGCCCACCTTTGGACTTGAGTGTCAAGACCCGTGCGTTGGTGCTTATCGAGCAGGGGGCGGACATTCATTATAGGCCACCCGGCAGTCACTATAACCGGGGGGCTCTCATTATTTGGGCTGCCCGCAGTGGTGAACCTGAACTGGTGGCCGCACTCCTGGATCGCGGGGCAGAAATAGAGGGCCCGGGACAAGGGAGCAACACGCCTCTGATGGCGGCTACCCGGATGGGTCACAGCGCGGTGGTCGCATTGCTCCTTGAGCGTGGGGCTGATCCGGACAATCCGCGCTATCGGCCCGCGACGCCGCTGATTGAGGCGGTGAAAGAGCAACACCTGCAGGCTGCGGCGACCCTGCTCAAGGGCGGTGCCGGCCCAGGCTACCATCCGCCGGGCAGCGCGGCCCCGCTTTTTTATGCCTCCGGTAAGGGAGACGCCGCCATGATGAAACTTTTACTCGATGCCGGGGCCGATCCGAACCAGCTGTATTTCAACCGCGGAACGTCACCCATGATCGGGGCCGTGGAAAACGGTTGCGTGGCCTGCGTCCACTACCTGCTGGCTGCCGGGGGGAGACCTATCGGGCAGAATAGCAAGGGCGACGGGGTCGTTACCATTGTAGTGGAAAGGGGCCTGGATGAGATTGCTGCGCTGTTGCGGGAAGCGGCCGCGTCCCGGGACAATGCAACCTTGGGCACTGCCGGGACATTCAATGATATATACCGGGCCGTCAAAGCAAATAAATGGGCGCTGTTGCAAACCCTTTTTGAAATGGGGGTGAGTCCCAATCTGGTCAATCGGCAGAAAAGGACGACCCTTTCGCTCCTGGCCGGGCGACAGATTTGGCGCGCGTCGGATGAGGCGGCTGAAGCCGTCGCCGGCAAGATGCTGATCGAAGCGGGCGCGGATGTAGACGGACCTGATAGAAGCGGACGCACACCCCTGTGGCACGCCAGCCGCAGCGGTGCGACGGATGTGACCCGTTTGTTGATTGCCGCCGGAGCCGATGTCAACCGGGCAACCTCCGATGGCAAGACCCCGCTGCTCAATGCCCTCTGGAAAGGGCATTCGGAAATTACCGCTGCCCTGCTGTCGGCGGGCGCCGATCCCAATGCCCGCACGAACTGGGGTCCCAACAGCGACTACCCGTTACAGATTGCGGCCAGCCGGGGGCAGGCCGACACCGTGCGCCTGCTCCTGGCCAGCGGCGCGATTATCAACCCCGAGAGTCGTCAGTTGTGCGATTTGCTGCAGAGAGCGGCCAAGCATCCGGAAACGGTGCAGGTTTTGGCGGATTCCAGCGTGGATCTGAATCGCAAAGATCCCCTGGGGCGCTATCCTCTGGCTGTCGTAATGCGTCGCGGTGATCCGGATAGTGTAGGCGCCCTTATCGATGCGGGCGCTTACCCGTTGCTCGCAAACTGGCGTGGTCACCAGCCCCTGAACTGGTTTGCCGAAACCGGGAAGGCGGCGACCTTGAGACTTTGCCTGGAGAAATATCCGGATCTCCGGGTGAACCATAAGCTGCTCAAGAATACGCTCTACCGGGCGATCCGTAAAGGTCAGGTGGCGTCTGTGAAAGTGTTGTTGGACTATGGCACTTTCTACACCCGCATGAGTGAGGTTGAAGCAATTGTGAACTGGACCAAGCCGCCACCGCAGTTCCCGCGCGCCAAGGAGGAGATTCTGGCGTTGTTCAAAGCACGCCTGGCAACAACGGCGCCGGAAAATCGGACCCGGCCTGCGAGTCCAGTCCTGATCGTGGTACCCCGCAAAAGATAGAGACGGTAAGCGCGACGGATCTATTGACAGGGAACATGGAAACAGCGCCTATGGGTGGAGCCTTAGCATGTCAAACAGCCGTTTGGTCTATTCCACTGAAACCGGCCGGATCTGCGCCCAATGTGCCCAGCCGAAGAAAAAATGCCGCTGTCGAAAAAGTAAATCCGGTACCCTGCCATCGTCCGCGTGCTATCCGGATGATGGCATCGTCAGGATTCGGCGAGAGGTGAAGGGGCGCAGGGGAAAAACCGTTTCCACTGTGTTTGGGATTCCCCTGGAGGGTCCGGATCTGAATCGCTTTGCCAAAGCGTTGAAGCAGCGCTGCGGCACCGGTGGATCCATAAAAGACGGTGTTATCGTCATCCAGGGAGACCACCTGGATGCACTGGCATCCGCGATTCGAGAACAGGGATATCAGGTTAAAATAGCCGGTGGCTGAAACGTCCCCTCATTGCCTGGCCATCCAGTCGGCAGTTTTACTTTTTTCGAATTTTATTCTAAGGTTGGCTATTGCCCAATCACTTGTCCATCAATAGCCTTTCAATATTTGGAACTATGCCGGAAACCCAGCTGGATACCCGTCAAACTGCGGAAGATACATTGCTGCTAATTCTTTCGGGAACCTGGCAGATCAACCTGCCGGTTCCTTCCGGGGTGCATATGTTTGAAGACCGGCTGGCCGGCTCCAGTGTGCGTCAAATCCAATTTGACAGCAGTGGACTCGCGGCCTGGGACAGCAGTTTGATTGGATTTGTTCATCAATTGCGCCAAAGGTGTGCCGCAGCTGAAATAGAAGTGGATTTGAACGGTCTTCCCGGGGGCGCCCGCAGGCTGGCTCGTTTGGCGGCCGCGGTATCTCCCAAGGCTGCGGCCGAAAAAAAGCAGCGGCGGCTGTCCGCCCTTGAAAAGTTCGGCAATGCCGGTCTGGCCGGCTACCGGGCCACGGTAGATACCCTGGAATTTTTGGGGGATTTGTCGCTTTCCTTTCTCCGCCTGCTGCAGGGCCGGGCTCGATTTCACCGGGCGGATATCCTGGTGGTGATCCAAGAGTGCGGATGGCAGGCCCTGCCGATCGTTTCGCTGATCAGTATCCTGGTCGGCTTGATCCTGGCTTTTGTCGGCGCGGTCCAGCTCAGCCTTTTCGGGGCCCAGATCTATATTGCCGACCTGGTAGGTATCGGGGTTGCCCGCGAAATGGGCGCCCTCATGACGGGCGTTATTATGGCCGGGCGCACCGGCGCTGCCTTTGCCGCCAATATCGGCACCATGCAGGTCAACGAGGAAGTAGATGCACTGCAGACTCTCGGGGTGGCCCCCATGGATTTTCTGGTACTGCCGCGGGTCCTGGCCCTGGTCATCATGATGCCCCTGCTTTGCGTCTATGCCGATCTTCTAGGGATTCTGGGCGGTTTGCTGGTGGGGGTAGGCGTCATGGATATCCCGTTGATCCAGTATTTCGAGCAAACCCGGAACGCGTTGACCCTGACCCATTTTTCGGTAGGCCTGATAAAGAGTGTTGTTTTCGGCCTGATCGTGGCCCTGGCCGGTTGCATGCAGGGCATGCGCTGCGGCCGCAGTGCGGCCGCCGTCGGCCAGGCGACCACCTCGGCTGTGGTAATTGCTATAGTCGGCATTGTCGTTGCAGATGGCCTGTTCGCCGTTTTAACTAATATACTGGGAGTATAATTACTAAATACGCCATGACCGCACCTGACCAAAGCCGATCGGAACCGCACATCAGCGTCCACAACCTGACCATGGCCTACGGTAGTTTTGTGCTGATGCGCGACCTGACCTTTACCGTGAACCGGGGTGATGTTTTCGCGATTATGGGCGGCAGCGGTTGTGGCAAGAGCACCCTGATGCGGATCCTGGTAGGATTGAAATCCCCGGCGACGGGTAGCGTACACTATCGCGATGTAGATTTCTGGGAGATCGGGCAGCCGCAGCGGGAAGAGATGATGCATAGCTTCGGGGTCCTCTACCAGAGCGGGGCCCTGTGGAGTTCCATGACGCTGGCCGAGAATACCGCCTTGCCCTTGGAATTATACACGGACCTGGGGAAAAAGGATATTGCCGAGTTGGTATCACTCAAGCTGGCCCTGGTCGGCCTGGCGGGATTTGAAGATTATTTCCCTGCGGAAATCTCCGGCGGCATGCGCAAGCGGGCCGGTATTGCCCGGGCCATGGCACTCGATCCGGACATCTTGTTTTTGGATGAGCCTTCGGCCGGCCTGGACCCGGTCAGCGCGAAAATGCTCGATGACCTGATCCTGGAGATCAATGCCGGTATCGGGACCACTTTGGTCATTGTGACCCATGAACTGCCGAGCATCTTCGCCATTGCCAGTAACTCGGTTTTTCTGGACAACCAAACCCGCCGAGCGGGCGCCACCGGTAACCCGCAGCACCTGTTGGCGACTTCGGAAAACCCGGCCGTCATCAAGTTTTTGACCCGTGGTGAGCGGGATGCCGGACAAACATAAGGAATCGTTTTCATGCGCAACGAAATCAACCGGACCATGATTGGCGGGTTTATTGTTGGAGCAATCGCCCTGGTGGTGGCTGGTATACTCCTGTTCGGATCGGGCAACTTTTTTAAGGAAAGAGAAGAGTGTGTTCTCTACTTCAGTGGGTCGGTCAAGGGCCTGGGACTTGGAGCCGGGGTCCAGTTTAAAGGTGTGCCGGTCGGCAAAGTGACGCAGATCAATCTGATTTATGCGCCGGACAAGCAGGATTTCTATACCCGGGTGATTGTGGAAACAACCGGTCAAGTCGTCAAAGTCGTCAACCGGAAGAAACCGAGTGGTCTCGATCCCAAAGAGATGACTATGGAGAACATCGATTTCATGATCTCCAACGGTCTGCGGGCCAAACTGCAACTGGAAAGCTTCGTGACCGGCAAGCTGCTGGTAGCTCTGGACTTCCACCCGGGCACGCCCCTCGATCTGAAGAGGTATGACAAAGATATCAAAGAGCTGCCGACCTTGCTGTCGGATTTCGAGACGCTGGCCAAGACCCTTGACAACCTGAAACTCAATGACATGGTCCAATCCGCTAAAAATGCCATCGACAGCATCGACAACCTGGCCAGTTCGCCCGACCTGCAGGCAGTCCCCGGCGCCCTCAACGAGACCCTGCAAAGTTACCGCCGGCTGGCCGAGAACTTTGATAACCAAGTCGGCACCCTGGCAACCGGGCTGTCTGACACCCTGGCGGATACCCGCGGCCTCGTACAAAAGCTCGAGCAGCAGGTCGATCCCGTGGCCGGGGGTATCACGGCAACGACTGACGATCTGCGGGCTGCGTTGCAAAAAATCGACCGTCAGGCGGAACCACTGCTGAGTGATTTGCGGGAAACCGTAGCGGCAGCGAGATCGGCGCTTAAACGGGCCGATGACATGTTGACCAATATGGCCACCTTGTCCGATGAGAACTCGAGCCTGGTGTATCAAGCGCAGTCCACACTGACGGAATTGAGTGCCGCCGCCCGCTCCATGAACGTGCTGACTAACTATCTGGCCAAGCACCCGGAGGCACTTCTTCAGGGCAAGGCCGCTCAGGAAGACCAGGGGGAACCCAAATGACCAAGCACATCTTATTGGTATCTTGTTTTATCGCCATCGCCGGTACCCTCTCCGCCTGTATCAACCTGGGGACCGGCCGGTCACCGGTGACGAAATTCTATATGCTCGAAACGGCGTTTTCCGGACAAGTGGCTCCAGCGACGGCGGCCCTGCCGGCTGGATTTTCAATCGGCGTTGGTCCGGTTCGAGTCCCCCGGTATCTGAGTCTGCCCATGCTGGTGACCCGCACCGGGCCGAATGAAATGCAGTCCGATGAATTTCACCAGTGGGCCGAACCACTGCCCGAGAATATCACCCGGGTAATGAGTGCCGACTTGCTCTCGCTGACCGGGGCGGCACATGCCTTTGCTTTTCCGTGGCGGTCGGCCATCCCGATTGACGTGCAGGTCATCGTGAACGTCATGCAGTTCGATGTATCGCCGGAGGGCAGTGTTACCCTGAAGGCCCAGTGGAGCCTGCTCGGCGATAAAGGCAAACAGGTCTGGCTGACCCGGCGATCCGCTATCACCGGGTCGACAAATGGCCGGAGCCATGCCGAGCAGGTCGCCGGGATGAGTTCGGCCCTGACCGATTTGACCCGAGAGATTGCAACCGCTATTATGACGGAAGCTGCCGAAAGAAGGTCGGCCGGCGATTCTTCGGCCGGATAACCTGAGAATATCGCTGCAAGGATGGGCACGGGGGAATTGCCCGCAATATTTCTATCAATCACTACCAACGGGAGGGAATCTATGGGGCCCAAGACAGACAGTAAAAATTTGTTGGAATGTGCCTATCACTGGGAGAAGAATACGCCTGACCAGGTTTTCTTCACCCAGCCGATGGGTGGGGGGGATGCCAATATCAAGCAGTGGACGTGGAAGGAGGCTATGGATGAGGCCCGCCGTATGGCCGCCCATCTGAGAAGCCTTGACCTGCCGGATCAAAGCCACATCGCTCTGTGTTCGAAGAACTGCGCCTGGTGGATAATCGCCGATCTGGCAATCTGGATGGCCGGCCATGTGACCATTCCGATTTTTCCGATTCTGACGCCCGATATCGTCCAGTACACTTTGGAACATTCCGATTCGAGGCTGCTTTTCGTGGGCAAGCTTGATCCTATCTGGGATGAGATGAAAACTGGTGTTCCCGCGGATATGCCCAAGATCACTTTTCCCTTGGCACCGGAAAATGACCACACCCAGTGGGAGGATATCATTGCGCAGCACGATCCCTTGATGGAGCCGGTGGAGCGTACGAGGGAGGAGACCGCCACGATCATCTACACCTCGGGCAGCACCGGCAAGCCCAAGGGCGCTATGATGAGTTTTGCAGCGATGCACGATAGCGCCAAGGGCATCAGTGAATACCTCGGAACCGACTCCAGCGACCGGATGCTCTCCTATCTGCCCATTGCCCATTCCATGGAGCGCTTTATTGGGGAATCGGGGTGCTTGTACATCGGCGGCCATATATTCTTTGCCGAGAGTTTAGACACCTTTGTCCAGGATTTGCAGCGTTCCCGTCCGACCCTGTTCATTTCGGTCCCGCGCTTGTGGCTGAAATTCCAGCTGGGTGTCTTCCAGAAGGTGCCACCCAAAAAACTCAACCGCTTACTGAAGATCCCGATTCTCAGCGGGGTCGTAAAGAAGAAGATCCTTACCCAGCTGGGGCTCAACCATGTCCGCTTTGCCGGCAGCGGCTCCGCACCGATACCGAAAGAGGTCATCGACTGGTATCGCAGCTTGGGACTCGAGCTGCTCGAGGGCTACGGCATGACCGAGAACATGTCCTATTCCCACTGCACCAAGCCCGGCCAGGTGCGGGTGGGTTACGTGGGACCATCTTATCCAGACGTCGAATGCCGCATCAGCGAGGAGGGGGAGATCCTGGTCAAGAGCCCTGGCAACATGACCGGATATTACAAAATGCCGGAGAAGACAGCCGAGGAGTTTACCGAGGACGGCTTTTTCAAAACCGGCGACCAGGGAGAAATCGACGAGTTGGGCCGCCTTAAAATTACCGGTCGGGTGAAGGAACTTTTCAAGACATCCAAGGGTAAATATGTTGCCCCGGTACCCATCGAGAACCAGATCAACAACCACCCGCGCGTGGAAGCCTGCTGTGTTTCGGGGGCGGGTTATCCCCAACCCTTCGGCGTGGTCATGCTGTCGGAAGAAGCCCGGGGTAGTGATCAAGACACCGTTGAAAGCGAGCTGGCCGCATATTTAGATGACATCAACGCCGGTCTGCCGCCACATGAGCGCCTGGCCTTTCTGGCCGTTACCCGGGATGAGTGGCAGCCTGAGAACGGATTCTTAACACCTACGATGAAATTGAAGCGAACCCGGCTTGAAGAGACCTATGGGGAGCTGGCTGATGCTTGGTACGCGGAAAAAAAGCCGATTGTTTGGCAGGCATAAACTTGAAACCGGCGGAGGGGAACACCATCACACTGACCTCCGCCGGTTTTGTATAAGTCTCAACCAGGGGTAAGCGTTAAAATTCGTTGCACCCTCTTTCTGAGGACCTTTCTATTTCCGACAATGGTAATTGTCTGCGTAAGCCGGCCGTATATTGGCTATCCCGGCAAGCAGCTGCCGCCGAACGAGCTGGCGGTGATCGAACCGGAACTTGGGATCGAAATTCACTGGGTCAATGCCATGGCGGTCAACATTAAGAATGAGTCGGTCCATAACAGCGGTAAATACCATAGCGCCGTGGTGCTTGCCGGCAAACATACCTTCGGCGCGATTCCCCAGTATCGCACTGCGGCTAATACTGTTGGGCACCCGTAAATTAATGTGGCGGCTGATCGGAAGTACATCACGCGGCACAGGAACGTTAACCGGAGCATGCATGCCGAACCGGTTTGCGAGATTTGGGTAGAAGAAGCCGTTACCCGGACGGATGTCTCCAAACGGGCGATCAGCCAAAATCCATTCAGTTTGGTTGACAAGCGCTAGCTGTCCACCCATCATCATAGGGCTGACGGAGAGCATTAAAACTCTGCCGGAACCTCTCGAAAAAAAGCAAACTGGGTTAGTCGGCATATATCTTCCCGGCCTTGTCTGAAGGGCTGCCAGTGTTTATGGTTGTGAAGGCGCGGCTGTGTAATGCTGACGTAATGCAATCTTACAAGGAGGCTTCAATATGACCTCTGTTACTGCCATTAACTACAAGCTAAATCTGGAACCGGACCTGGAAACGTTTACTTTCACGGGGCAGGCCGTAATTACCCTACACGCCGACGAACCAGTCGGCACCATAGATCTGAACGCCCTGGATCTGACCATTGACCAATGTCGCTTACAGGCTGTCCAGAAGACCTCTGACTGCGCGTTCACCCTACTGGCGGAAAAAGAGGAACTGCACATTGAGCTGCCGGACGCCCGTCAGGGGGAACTGGTTCTGCAGATCGAATACAGGGGCAACATCAACGATTTGATGGCCGGTTTTTATCGCAGTCGCTACACGGTTGATGGTGAGGACCGCTATATCGCCGTGACCCAGTTTCAGGAGAGTGATGCCCGTAGAGCCTTTCCCTGCCTGGACATGCCCGGCCGGAAAGCCACGTTTGATATAGCGCTCGACATCCCGGCCCACCTGACGGCTATTTCCAATGAGGCTGAAGAGCAGGTGCTCGAATTGGAAAACGGCAAAAAGCGGGTGGTATTCAAACAGACCCCCCGGATGTCGACCTACCTGGTATTTTTCGGAGTTGGCGAGTTTGACATTCAGGTGGATAACCAAGATCCGCGCGTACGGGCCGTTACGCTGCCCGGTCAGCAGGCCCACGCCGCATATGGCCTGGAATTCGGGCGCCGGGCCCTGGCTTTCAGCGAGGCTTACTACGGCATTGATTACCCGCTGACCAAGATGGACCTGATCGCTATCCCCGACTTTGCCTTCGGGGCTATGGAAAACTGGGGCGCCATTACCTTTAGGGAGAATCTGCTGCTGCACTATCCCGATACTACTTCCAAAGCCGGTGAAGAGCGCATCTGCGAAGTGACCGCGCACGAAATCGCCCACCAGTGGTTCGGCAACCTGGTAACGCCGGCGGACTGGAAATTTTTATGGCTTAACGAGAGTTTTGCCACCTACTTTGGGTTTGGCGTGGTGGCGGAATTTTACCCGGACTGGGCCATCTGGGATAAATTCCTGCACAGCCAGACCGCCACGGCCATGGCCCGGGATGCCCTGCATGAAACCTTTCCCATTGAAATTCCCGGTGGGGAGCACGTGGTCATCAATTCGAGCACGGCTCCAATCATATACAACAAGGGGGGCAGCATCCTCAGGCAGGTTCAGGGCTACATCGGAACGGACAATTTTCAAAGAGGCTTGCGCCATTACCTGCAAACCCACGCATATGCCTGTGCAGCCAGCCACCACCTGTGGGAAGCATTCGAAACCGCGGCGGACATGCCGGTAACGGCCTTAATGGAAAACTGGGTCGGCCAGCCGGGCTTTCCCCTGGTGTCGGTCGAACGCCGGGGTGATGCCCTTCATCTGACCCAGCAGCGGTTCACCTATCTTCCGGGAGAGTTTGACCAACAGTGGCTGATTCCCATCAATATCTCGTTTTACGCTTCGACCAGTGAACTACAAACCCGGTCGCTTTTATTGGATGCAAGCACAGCGGTTCTCGAAATACCGGCCGGAACCGTGGCCTACAAACTGAACCGCGGCCAAACCGGTTTTTACCGGGTACGGTATCTTGAACCGCAGAACCTGGAAAGACTGGCCGCCCTGGTAAAGGATCAGGCCCTGGACCCGACCGATCGCTGGGGCCTGCAGGATGACCTTTTCAACCTGGTGCGGACCGGCCTGGTTGACTTTAAGTCGTACTTGGATTTTCTATCCGCCTATCAGGCGGAAGCGTCCTATCTGGTGCTGACATCCATAGCGACCAACCTTTCGCTGGCCTACCATCTGCTGCCGGCTGCCTGGCAGGCGGAAATACGAAGGCTGGCCCGGCCTTGGTTCGAATCGGTGTTAGAACGAATCGGCTACAGACCGGCTGACGGTGAACCGCAAACCACAGCCATATTGCGGGATCAACTGATTTGGGATGCGGTACGCTACGATTCCCGGGAACTGACCGAATTTACCGCTGCCCAGTTTGCAAAACTTACCCAAGGAGAGCAGATTCATCCCGATATTCAAAAATGCGTCCTGCAGGCCGGCGCCCGGGCCGGCGATGCCGCCACCCTTGACTGGTTCGAAGAGCGTTTCGCGGCTTCAGCTGTCGAACATGAGAAGGTGAACATCCTGACCGCCCTGGGGGGGTTGCCGGGGAGCAGCTGTTAAGCCGGGTAGGGCAGTACATCTTGGAAAGCGTCCCGCCGCGAAATAAGTTCGTCCCGGTTATGGCCATGGCGGAAAATCCAGTGGCGGCAGACTTTCTATGGCAGTGGTACCAGGACAATCTAGCCGCACTGGAACAGATTCATCCCATGATATACGAGCGCATTATTGCCGCCGTCATCAGTGCGGCCGGCTTGAAAAAGCCGGAAAAGATTGAAAACTTCTTTGTGGCGTACATGGAAAAGCAGCCCCAAACCAAAGACGTGATCCGTCTTTCCCTGGAGCGGCTGAAGATCAATCTGCAGATGCGGGAAAAGAATGCTGGTTGAGGGGTTTAATCACTTGGCCCCTTGGACCCTCGGCCCCTTGAATCCTTTACTTTGAAAAGTGCCGGTTCGATGCTGCCTTGTTTGCATTCCGGACATCTTCCGGGAGGATGCAGTTTCGTGCGGTTTTTAAACTCGAAACCGCACAGGCGGCAATGATAGGGGGTGATGTATAGCCTTCGCCCTTGGGCTCTCAGAGAACGTTGAATGTGCGCCAGGTGCGGATAGGTTTCTTTTTCCCGGATACCCAATGCACTGGAAAGTGCGCGTGCATCCAGCAGTTCTTCCTCCAGCATGGATGTCATCATTTCGCGAAGTGTCGGCATACCATGACCATGCGAGCCCAACGACTTTTTTGAGCCACGCTTACAAGAGGCGTTTTTGACCGGTAATCTTTTGGATCGCCCCGATTTCCTGGGTGACTTCGAGAACGCCCATATGGACCCCCTGGTCGTTGCGTACCGGAAAATAGCGGATGTAGATCTTGTCGCCGCCCATATCGATCCAGAATTCCGCTTTGTCCAGGGTGCCGTCCTTGAAGCCTTCCACGATTGTTTTAACCTGGTCAACACTCTTGGCCGGGTGGCACATAAGGACCTTGCGGCCGATGACCGAGCGGCTGCGGACAAATATTTTTTCCTTATCCAGGCGGTTGAAGTAGGCCACCGCATCGTCCGCATCCACAAAGGTCAGCTCGAAAGGCAGGGCTTCCATAATGGCGTCTAGCTGTTCGTAGGAGAGATTTTCGATCAGGCTTTTGCGGGCGGCGCCGCCCTGTTCGACCTCGGTCAACATTTGCTTGATGATGGCCTCAAAATCGGGACCGTAGATACTGGTGCTGTACTGGTTGAAAGTCGCTACCAGGTCTTCATTGTCCCGCTCGCTGAAATCCCGGCGTCCCATGGCGTAGAGGACATCATTTTCCTTCCAGATGTGATTGGCGCGGATTTCCAGGTATTCCAGCCCTTCCTGCTTATATTGTTCTCTATCCGTGGGGACCATTTCGGGTAATTGGGGTGCTTTCTGAATCATGCCGGCCAAGAGTGCCCGCTCGCTGTCATGTTCCATGAGCATCACCCGGATGGGACCGTCTTCAGGGACGCCGCGTTCAATCAACAATGGGAAAAGCCACTTCTCCTCTTTTTGATTATGGATGCGGTCCCCAAATTCCAGCAGAAAGTCCAGGGCGCGTTTCATAATAAACTGGTCCACCTCAAGCTGCGGCAGCTTTTCCAGTTCACGGCGCACGATATCCATGGCCCTTTCGATCATTTCGTGTTCACTGACGAGCAGTTCATCCCAGCATTGCGTGCTCATAGGCCCTCCTTTAAATGCGCCTGGATGCAGTGGTTATATCAAATACCACTATTCCCAGGGGCAACATTAAATGCCTGTTCCATCGTGCGTGATAGCGATTTTATCTACTAGCATTTCATACATTGATGAGGAGCAGGAATCAACACCCACCCCCGTCTCCGTTAAGATTCACTGCTTTTCGGCATTACCGGGTATTTGCACCCGGATTTGTCTCTGAGCTGCTATTTACAGGGTCGGCTCAAAATACTACGGCCCCCATCCGGTGAAATCCGGAATAGGGGCCGCAGGAATGGCTATAGTTGGGCTACTTTTTCTTTCCGAAAATCTTTTCCGGTCTGGTAGTGTCACCGGTGGCAGCCGGGAAGTCTTTGGCCACATACGCTTTTTTGCCGGTTTCAATCAGGTGGTTGGCCTCTTCCATATAATTGGCAAAGCGCAGCTTGCACTCGTAGAAGCCGTGCCACCAGGCGTAGTCCGGGGCCATCATCATCGCGCCCATGCGGGCCCGGCGGCCCTCATGGTGCCACAATTCATAATATTCTACCTCCAGACGTTCGTCGAAGAATTTGGTCTTGTCCAGCAGGCCCTTGGCATACAATTCATCCAGTTTGGCCTTGGCCGGTTTGAAATAGATCTCGTTGTATTCTTCGGCCGCCTTGTCAAACCCATGGTAGAAGTCGTTTATCCAGGCATCGCCGTGGCAGGCGCTGCAGATATTCTTCATCTTCTGGCGCTCGTCTTGCCACTTGGTTCCAGATGGAAACGGCTTGAAGTTTTCGGGACGCACAGTCAGGGGCGCCTGGGTTTCCCAGGAAAGTCGCTGGGTCACGTCGTGGCTGGTGGGTTCTTTGCCGGAGCCGGACATATGGCAGGCTGCGCAGGTGGGCGCTCGGTAGTCCACACCCGGGGTCCAGGTGCCGCCGGCGGCGTTAAAATTATACTCGCTTTTATAGGCATGATAAATGGTGCCGTGTTTGGATTCCTCGTATATCTCGATCTGGGGATGGTCCGGTCCCAGGTGGCACTGGTCGCACGCTTCCGGCATGCGGGCTTCGGCTACGGAGAAACGATGCCGCGTGTGACAGGACGTACAGACACCTTTGCTGCCGTCTAAATTTAACCGTCCAACACCGGCATTGGGCCAGGTTTTCGGATCGATCTTGCCGTTTTCATCGATTTCGATGACCGTGCCGTGGCAGTTGAAACAGCCGGTCTTGCGCTCGTTGTCGGAATTCATCCCCTTGTTCAGCCAGGGGTCCAGTTTCCACATTATTTCGATTGTATTGGCGTGTTTGCTCTTGCTGTACTGCTTGGCTTCATCCGGATGGCAGCGGGAGCAGTCTTTGGGGGTCACAATGGAGGCTATGGGCACCTTGTACTTGGCCTCACCCCACGGCATATCCTGCCGGTTGTAGTACTTCTCGTGGTCCTGGGCGATGTCACGGTCGCCGGGTTGGACCAGGTGGCAGTCCAGGCAGGTGATATTGGCGTTGGCATGCCGGCTTTTGGCCCAATCGGCGAAAACACCGGGTGTCGTCACACGGTGGCATTCGATGCAGGCCTGGGCTTCAGGCGGGACACTGCGCTCGATCCGGTACTCCTTGACCTTGGCATAATTGGGCTGCTGGACGACGGCGGCGGTTATGCCAATGGCCGCAATCAGCAGACCGATGCTCAATAACAACGTTGTGCGCCTCATGGGAACGGCTCCTTTCAGTTAATGTTTATGGCCACCTCAAATGATTGCCTTTTTGCTCGATTTCTTCGTTTCACTGAAATTCTAATCGTCGAAATATTCAGATTATTCATCCGGTTAGAATTTAAGTGCGCCTTGAACTCAAACAAAAATCCTAATCACTAGAGGCGCCCTTATTTATTCAAAAAGGATTTTTCCTGCGTTACAGCTGCCTGAGCCCTTTGGCCTGGTACGGCACATTACGGGTCTGGCGGAACATTACCAGTCCCCTTTCGGAATGCACCAGGTCATAATGGCAATCGATGCATTTTTTCTCGTATCCCGGTCTTGCATATAAGACTGAGCGGTGGGCCAGCATGGCGCCTCACTTGTAAGGCATGGTCAGCAGACTGCGATGGCATTTCTGGCACTGACTGTTTTCAAAAGAGGCATACGCGTTTGCGCGAGCTTTTTCCCGGTCATATTCGCCCATCGTGAAATGAATGACGACGTCTTTAATGCCGTGATAACTCTTGGCAAAGAAAAATTCAAAGGTGTTCTCGGGCGCCGGTAGGTGGCAGTCCATGCAATCCGCCACGACGCCGGCCGCGTTATTGGTGTGCGTGGAGGAGCGCCACGCAACCACGGCGGGTTTTATCTCGTGACAGGACGCACAGAACTCGGGCGTTGAGGTACGCACCATGGTGTAGTAGGACATGCTGAAGAGGGGAAAGGCGATGACTATGCCGACACCAATAAGAATTGCGGCGACGATGTATTTTTTCATGCGGTTTTCCTGCTACTGTTTTGGAACATTACTGCGTGGACTTTATGTATACAGCGATCCTACTGGATATACTTCTTGTCTGACAGGTAGTACAGTACAGGGTGTTTCTCATACAATCCGAGATACCAAATCCCAGCAGGCATTCAGGTTCGCTGGCTATCTCGGGATAGAACTTGCGGAAGACTTGTCGTCGGGATACCACACTGTGGCATTTAGTGGAGCTAATAATACCGATTACTATTTACCCTGTCAATCATAAAATCATTGCTCATTGTAGACTCCAGGACTATTTTTATTATCAAAAATAAGGTTAAATGAATGCTTCGTCGGGCGTTACAAATAGCCCCGGATAGTCAAACAGGCATTTAAGGCCCCGGTAACTGCCGATTACATTATAGTTCGTTTCCAAACAATTCTATGAAATGTTAAAATATTAGGCCGGATCTGATATTATGGTAATAAGCGGTCCACAATCAGACGATCGAATGCATCCTGACAAGGCGTCGGCCGAGAGCGGTTTGCCGGTTTTGGCAGCCTCGTGCCTGGGCATCTTTTGGCCCGGTGCTTTTATCTTTGGATTTCCAGGTGTTATGGCCCGCCACTGGCAGCATGCGCTGCAGGTAGACCGGGCGGCGATCGGCGGCACTTTGTTTTTTGTATTGGCTGCGGCCGGTGTCGCTATGTTTCTAACGGGCCGCTTGATGCGCAAGTTCGGGCCGGCCCAGCTTACCGCTTTCAGCGGCCTGCTCTGCGGTCTGAGTGCCGTCTTGGTTGCTTTTGCCGCGGACATCCGGACCGTGTATGCGTGGGCTTTTCTGGTGGGGGCCTCCTCGGCCTTCATATACCTGCCGGCCCTTACGGTCGTACAGGCCTGGTTTCCCCACCGGCGCGGACTGGTATCCGGCCTGGTGAACATGGTCTTTGCGTTATCCGCGGCGGTCATGGCACCCCTTTTCGGTGCCGGCCTGGAGGCTTTTGGTTACCGGGAAACAGCGATTGTGACGGGCGTGGCTGCCCTGGGAGCCGGATTGCTGGCGGCCCCCTTTATGCGGCTGCCCGGCGATGGGCAGGGCACACTACCGGTAAAAAAAAGCACGTCCGCTCTGCCGGCGGTTTCCCTGACTGCCGGTCAGGCGATCCGGACCCGCAATTTCTGGTTTTTGTGGCTCGTCTGGGTCCTGGCCGGTGGAGCTGGCATCGCCATGGTTACCCTCTCCGCGCATTTTGGCTTGTCCCGGGGGCTACCGCTAGCCAAGGCCGTCCTTTTGTTGACGGCCTTCAACCTTACCAATGGGCTGGGCCGTCTGGTGAGCGGATATCTCTCAGATTTCATCGGCAGAAGCCGGACGATTTGCCTGGCCTTTGTTTTGGCCGGGACAGCGTACCTGCTGATGCCGCACCTGCAGGGCGTGGCGGCCTGGTCATGTTTGGCCGCGCTGGTCGGATTCGGGTTCGGGACGCAGTTCGCCGTTGCCGCGCCTTTGATCAGTGAATGTTTCGGGTTGCGGTATTTTGCGGATATTTTCGGTCTATTGTTTACCGGTTACGGGTTTTTGGCCGGTGTTGCCGGGCCTTGGTTCACCGGGCTGCTGCTGGATCTGTATCCCGGTAATTTTAAACTGGTTTTTGTTTGCCTGGCCTGTTTTTTCTTCACATCGGCAGTCCTGATTCTCTTCACGCGTCCGCCTCCCCCGAATTCGGTGTGACGTCCCAAATCGTCGCAGGTCATGAATCACAGCCTGATCGGTTAACGGCAAGTTGACAGACCGTCCGATCTTCGTCATACTTTCTTATACCCCTTTATCTGGACATACCTGACAGGAGGACCACATGGCGCTGAGACGATGGCTGCCGGTATTTATTTTGCTTGCAGCGGGTTTATATTTAACGGGGCCGCCGACGACCGATATATGGGCGGATACCAATGCGGGGCCTTTGAAATTCAATTGGGCTTTTGTCGGTTACAGCAAAGGGGACACCGGTGGGGAACTGGTGAGCATCGATAAGGACATCCAGCTAAAATCAGGCGACAAATTCAAATTCTTTTTCGAGATGATGCAAAGTGGGTATGTGTACCTGATAACCTACAGCAGTCAAGCCGAGCTCTACCTGTTGTTTCCTCAGAACCTTGGGCAATACAACACCTCACCGCCGCCGACCCGCTCTTTTTACATCCCGGCCGGGGTAAACTGGTTTCAGCTGGATGATCAAAAGGGGCAGGAGCGTTTTTATCTACTGGTATCCACACAGCGGCTATTTGAATTGGAATCTCTGTTGAAGGCCTATCACGGCGCCCAGGGGGCCCAGAAAACGGCCTTTAAAGACGGCGTCCTAAAAGAAATCAAAAGGTTGCGCTGGAAACATCGCAAGTTTAAAAAGAAGGCCGAACGGCCGGTGGCTATCATGGGGCAGACCCGGGGAATCAAAAAGGCGACTCTCCCGGATGCCGCCGCAGTCAGCAAACTGGCGACATCGATCGAAGCCAAAAATTTTTTCAGCCGGACCTTTACCATTGATCACCAGTAGCCTCTCAAAACGATGGGTCACCCTGGCTCTGGTTGCCGGTGCATTCGTGGTTGCCCACCTGCATTTTTTACTGCTGCCCGGGATATTCAATACCTGGAATGCGCACACAACAGACCAGCTGTTTGTCCTGCGCAATTCCTGGCCACGCTTCGTACCGGTTTATAACCCGGTGGTTGCCCACGTCGACCTTACCAACAGCACCATCCGACAACTGGGCCGGCCGTATCTGAGCCGCCGCGATTTTGCCCAGGTTATTGAAAACCTGGCGGCCATGCGCGTTTCAGCCCAGCTTTGGGACTTCATCTTGGCCGCCCCGGTTAAATCCGGACACGATGCGGCCATGATAGCCGCTACCCAAAAGGCCGGTCATGTCTATTACGGGATGGCCCTCAAGCTCCGCTTGCAGCCGGAAGTGCCACCCGATGATATGCCCCTTGCCGGCGTTCGCACCTGGCAATTGGCCACCATGGGTGATGTGAGCCAGATACCCGTGGGCCTGGAGCCCTTTTCAACGTTTGCAGAATTGGCAGCGGGTGCCCGTGGGGTGGCTTCATTGAGCATTCGGTTTGACCCGGACGGGGTACTCAGGCGGGTGCCCTTATTGATTCGCCGGGGCAATGGATTCATTCCAGTACTTTCCCTGCAGGTGGCTTGCGACTATCTGGGGATTACCCCTGATCGTATGGAACTGGCCCCCGGCAAACACCTGCTGCTCAAGGGTGCCCGGCTTCCAGGGGTCGATCGCACCGCTGACATCCGTATTCCCATAGATGTACAAGGGAACTTGCGGGTAAACTTTGCCGGTCGCTGGGAGCGCATGGACCACTATAACATCGCGGACATCCTGCTGGCATCTCGCGATCGGGATGAGCTGGAAATGTGGGGCGAGGAAATGCAGGGTAAAATCCTGGTCGTTTCCGATCTCTCTACAGGCTCAGCGGACATCGGCACCATTCCCGGCGATTCGGCGTTTCCCCTGGGCGGCGTGCATGCCAACATTATCAACAGTATTCTGACCGGCGCCTTTCTGCGTGAAATTTCACCGGCGATCATGCTCACCATAGAGGGACTGCTGATGCTCTGCGTGTGGTATCTGTCCCTGCGTCTATCATCGATCCTTTTCAGTGTTTTTGCAGCCAGCCTGGGACTGGCCTTCATCGGCGGGGGCACGGCCTTTTTCCTCTATGACGGCCTTCTGCTGAACATGGTGCGGCCGCTATTGATGCTCTTTTTTGCCGTTTTGGGTGTCCTGGTCTATCGTTACGTGGAGGCCGAACGGGAAAAATTGGAGGGGCTGCGTCAGCGGGATGAAATCCGTACAACCTTCGGCCGGTATCTCAGCAGTGAAGTGGTAGAGGAATTGCTCACTACCCCGGAAGGCCTCCACATGGGCGGCGAGACGCGCCGGGTGACATTTCTGGTTGCGGATTTGAGGGGCTTTACCGCCCTTTCGGCGACCCTTGAGCCCGCCGTCGTGATCGAGATCCTGAATCGCTTTTTGGGGCGTATGGTTGATATCGTGAGCCATCATCAGGGGACCGTCGATGAAATCCAGGGTGATGGCATGCTGGTGTTTTTCGGAGCACCGCTTGTCCGGGGAGGGGAAGAAAGCCGCGCCATTGCCTGCGCCATCGATATGCAAAACGCCCTCAATGAATTGAATGCGCAGAGCCGCCAGCGGGACCAACCCGAGCTGGGCATGGGAATCGGTATCCATACCGGGTCCGTCGTCGTGGGAAACATCGGTTCTGAAAAACGGGCCAAATACGGAGCGGTGGGCAGTGCCATCAATACGGCCTTTCGCATTGAGTCCCATACCGTGGCCGGTCAGGTTCTGGTCAGTGAAGCCACCCTGGCAGCAGCGGGTGATACGGCGCGTACCGATCGCACCCTGGAGATTCGCTTCAAAGGCATGCAAGCCCCCCTGCGCCTTTACGATATCACCGGAATCGACGACCGGGATCTGCGTGTGGACGACCAGCTCAATGATGCCGAAACTGAACTGGAAGAACCTGTCCCGGTTGACTGTCATCTGGTGGAGGGCAAAGAAATCAGCGCCGCAACCATGACGGGTGAGTTGATGACTACTGGATTAAACGGTGGCAGCGTCACCCTGGCCGAGGCCGTGCCGCTCCATACCAACCTGCTCATCCGTTTCCGGCTGGCGGCGGGAAGCCCGGTGGAGATCTATGCCAAAGTTATCGAAACGCAGGAAAACAGCAGCGGTAATGGATCCCACATGATTCGGGTCCGTTATACCTGGATGCCGGCAGGAGTGCAGGATGTACTGGCGGCCCTGGGTCCGGCCGAAGATTCGGGAAAAGCGGACTGAAAACAGCTGCCAAGCGCAATCCGGGCCATGATGCCGAACCGGCCATAAAAAGGAGTGATACATGATAACACCGGATCTGCTGGTTTACTACCTGGCCAACATCATCAAGGTGGCCCAGACGGATGGGAAGATGAACGCCATGGCACAGGCATCCCTCAAGGAGGTCTGCAAACGCCTGGCCGTGGATAAAAAGACCTTGAAGGCAGCCGCGGGCGCAGTTGCCCGGGGTGGCTATGACCTCATGCCGGTAGGACGATTTTCAGATAAGGTGATGAACCTGGAAGACATGTTGTTCGTGGCCCTGGTCGACGGTTCTTTCTCCGAAGCGGAACGGGAGGAGGTTCAGAGTTTTGTGGAAAAGATTCAAGTGACCGAGCAGCAGGTCGAAACCATCCTGACGGAGACCAAAATGAAGCTTGACATTCAAATGGCGGCCTCTGAATGTGGCCAGTGCGGCACCACACTGCCCCCGGGGGTCAAGGAGTGTCCGGCCTGCAAAAAGCCCCCGGGTTGACCGGCACCGTTTACGGGTTGGCTTTGTAAAGGAATTTTTGGCCGCCCAGGGCAGCCTCATACATCAGTCCGCCGATGGTGTGCACAAACACTGCCATCCCCTGTGCATACCGCGTGGCCCGCTGATGGTCCGTGGCCGGCCCCAAACTCAGACCAGCGGTATTACCTCCCGTGCCGACCTGGGCCTGGGCTCCCACGGTAATGACGACCGCCGATGCGGAAGCATCGAATTCAAAGCTGCCGCTGGTAAACTCTTCATAGGCGCGTTTATCCTGGAAAAAGATAATCTCACTGAACGCCTGGCCCCCGAATTGAAATCCGGCGCTCAGTTTTACCAGGGAGACCGTTCCGGTAACCGCGCCATCGCGATAGACCTTGCCTTTGCCGTAGGCACCCCCCAGCCCAATCCCGCCTTTGCCGACCGTCGGAAAGACAGCATACCCATAGGCATCAGCGAAGAACGGCTGTACTTCCGGAGATTTTTTAAACAATTCAATGGTCTCTGTATAGTTGTCGGCCAAAGCGGATTTGGTTAGGCCGGTCAAGACCAGGGCGATTAAACAGACTAGGGCAAGGTTGCGAAGCCGCAAGGTGAATGCCTCCTAATATGTCTCCCCGATGATATTTTTGCGACGACACCCCAATTTGCGCTTCAGGCGTCGCGCCAGACTATACCAGAACGCTTCTTTTCTTAAAAGTGTATTCGCCGCCGGGAGGTTGCGCACCGCCGGAACCTGTCCACTGAATGTGGGGATACGAGCCTCTAACCGAAAACGAACAATTTACGACTTGACTTATCTGGAGCCCCCCCCTATTAACACTTAGTCATTTAGCTAACTATATATTCGGGAGTCGATTTTGCAGACCCTTTTAGATGTAACCAAGGCTTTATCTGACCGCAACCGTCTGAGGGTTATGGCCGCCCTGCAGGCGAATCCCGAACTGTGCGCCTGCCAGATCACAGAGTTGCTGCAGGTTACCGGGGCAACCGTATCAAGGCACATGGGGATTCTGGTACAGGCCGGTCTGGTGGTGAGCCGCAAGGAGGGTCGCTGGACCTATTATCAATTGCGAACACCGGCTGCGGATACCCGGCCGGTTTTGAAATGGCTGCAGCACGGCCTGCAAGAGAGTCCGGACATTGAAGCGGATCGCCAGGCATTGTCGCGGATTCTTTGCGAGGATAAGGAAGACCTGTGCCGTCGGCAAAGGGGGGACGCCTGCTGCCCGCAGCGGTCGGAGCAGGCCAAAGAAATCAACAATTGAAAGAAGGGGTGAAACCTTGAGTGATACAATCAATGCCATTGACCAAAGAAAAATGACCAGCGTGTTTGAACGGTACCTGACTGTCTGGGTCGGGTTGTGCATTATCGGCGGTATCCTGCTGGGCAAAATTGCGCCGGGTCTGGCCCAGACCTTGGACGGCATGGCCATCACTGTCAATGGGGCCCCGGTGGTTTCCATCCCCATCGCGGTATGCCTGTTTTTCATGATGTACCCCATCATGGTCAAGATTGACTTTGCCAGTGTTGTCCAGGCGGGAAAAAGCGGCAAGCCGGTGATGCTGACGCTATTTTTGAACTGGTGCATCAAGCCGTTCACCATGTATGCCATCTGCGTCTTTTTTCTCGGTGTTTTGTTGAAGGGCTTGATCGGTGCCGACGCAATTGACCTGGTGAAAATGCCCTTCGGGCTGGACCTGCCGGTAGGGGCCCGGCACGGGGCCGGCATAGTGGTCCTTCAGGACGGGATCAAGATGCTCTCGGTTCCCCTGTGGCGCAGCTATCTGGCCGGCTGCATCCTTCTGGGAATTGCCCCTTGTACGGCCATGGTCCTGGTGTGGGGCTACCTTTCCCGGGGCAACGACGGTCTAACCCTGGTCATGGTGGCCATCAATTCGTTGACCATGCTGGTGCTCTATGGTGTCCTGGGCGGCTTCCTGCTGGGTGTGGGCCGGCTGCCGGTGCCCTGGCAGGCCCTGTTGCTCTCCATATCCATATACGTGGCCTTACCCCTGGTGGCGGGGTACTTTTCACGGCGCTGGATTCTGCAGGCCAAAGGGGAAATCTGGTTCAAAGAAAAGTTTCTGCACGTCCTGACGCCGGTTACCATTACGGCTCTCCTGGCGACCCTGGTGCTCCTGTTCTCATTCAAAGGGGAGGTGATTTTAGGCAACCCGTTGACCATCTTGTGGATTGCCATCCCATTGACGATCCAGACGCTGTTAATTTTCGGCCTGGGCTACGTACTGGCCAAAGTGTTGCAACTTTCCTATGAAAATGCCGCGCCGGCGGCCCTGATCGGCGCATCCAATCACTTCGAGGTAGCCATTGCCACGGCGGTCATGCTGTTCGGGCTCTCTTCCGGTGCGGCTCTGGCCACAGTAGTGGGGGTCCTGATCGAGGTTCCGCTGATGTTGGCCCTGGTCGGGGTCTGCAATCGGACCTCGGGGTGGTTCCGCCAAACGTAAGCCTCCTGTTTGTTCCGGAGCTTTGATACATGTACCCCCGGGCAGCACCGGCCCGGGGGCGCCGGCCGTGTCGTTTCCTGCTTGTACTTTAAGTCGGGATCAATTATAACAGAACCCGATCCGATTCGCATATTTCCGCAAGCAACGTAATCTCTGCGCTTTTCTAAACCGATTCTTACATCTGAAAAAAATAGTGGCCCCGGCGGGGCCTTCCGGGAACTGGTCGCTTACGTCCACGGCTTATTTGTTTTGCACAAGCACCCTGTGTGACTTTGTCTATAAAATAAACCTTTAACCGTAGGAGGAAACCATGCCGGATGATTCGAATGTCCAGGGTAAAAGCCTTGACCCTGCCGTCGGGCAGATGATTGTCAAAGCTCAGGATGAGGGGATTGCTACGATCTGGGACCGCTACGATGCCATGACACCGCAGTGCGGCTATGGTGATGCGGGGCTATGCTGCCGGCACTGTCTGCAGGGGCCGTGCCGCATCAATCCGTTTGGAGAGGACCCGCAGACCGGGATTTGCGGGGCTACTGCGGATGTGATGGTGGCCCGGGGACTGGATAGGGCGATTGCCGCAGGCACGGCCGCCCATTCCGGTCATGCCAAGCACCTGGCCCATACCATGGTCAAGATGGCCCGGGGGGAAGCGCCGGATTATACCATCAAGGACCGCGACAAGTTGCTGTCTGTGGCCGGCCGTATGCAGATTGCTACCGAGGGTCGGGAAGATCGTGAGATTGCGCTCGATGTGGCCCAGGCGGCCCTGGCGGATTTTCATGAGAAGGATACCCCCGTACTGTGGGCCGCTACTGTGGTGACACCCGGGCGTGTTCAGGTCCTTTCCGATCTGGGCGCCGTGCCCAAAGGCATTGATCATGAAGTGTCTGAGATCATGCACCGTACACTCTACGGGGTCGATGCGGATGCCGTGAATCTGCTGGTGGCGGGCATTCGCTGCGGGGTTGCGGATCTGGCCGGATGCTACATGGGCACCGATTTGGCCGACATTATGTTCGGCACCCCGAAACCCCTGGTTTCCAAGGCCAATCTGGGCACCCTCAAAGCCGATATGGTGAATGTCGCCGTCCACGGACACAATCCGGTGTTGTCGGAAATGATCGTGGCCGTCGCGGATGACATGGCGGCCGAAGCCCAGGCCGCCGGTGCGACCGGGGTCAACATTGTGGGAATATGCTGTACGGGCAATGAATTGATGGAGCGCCACGCCGTGCCGTCGTGCACCCATTCGGTCAGCCAGGAGATGGCGATGCTGACCGGTGCAGTCGACGCCATGGTGGTTGACTACCAGTGCATCATGCCTTCCGTCGTAACCGTCGCCGAGTGCACGGGCACCAAGGTGATCACCACCATGGACCTGTGTAAAATTGCCGGGGCCGAGCATATTGAATTTTCGGAGGAATCCGCGGCAGATAAAGCCAAGGAGGCCATCCGCGCGGCCATTGCCTCCTTTGCAAAGCGTCACGGCAAACCGGTAGACATTCCGGACGTGGAAAATACCGTCGTGGCCGGTTTTTCCACTGAGTCTATCGTGGCGGCCCTGGCCAAAGTGGATGCACAGGATCCGCTCAAACCATTGGTGGACAATATCAAAAGCGGCAACATTCAAGGGGTCTGCCTGTTTGCCGGCTGCAACAATGTGAAGGTCGCCCAGGACAAAAATTTCATTGCCATGGCGGAGAGGCTGCTCAAAGAGAACGTCCTGGTCGTGGCCACCGGCTGCGGAGCCGGTGCGCTCATGCGGCACGGCTTCATGGATCCGGCCAATGTCGATCGCTTTTGCGGCGATGGCATCAAGGCCGTGCTAACAGCCATTGGGGAGGCCAATGGTCTCAATGGCCCGTTGCCGCCGGTTTTACATTTAGGTTCCTGTGTCGACAATTCAAGGGCTGTCGCCCTGACCGTCGCGCTGGCCAATTATCTCGGGGTCGACTGCGACAAACTGCCGGTGGTGGCTTCGGCCGCGGAAGCGGTTTCGGAAAAGGCGGTTTCCATCGGGGCTTACGCCGTGGCCGCCGGTCTACCCACCCATGTGGGGGTCATGTTGCCGGTGCTGGGCAGCCCTCTGGTGACCCAGGTGTTGACCGACAAGGTCAAAGAACTGACCGGAGGATACTTCATCGTAGATCTGGATCCGGATACGGCTGCGGACAAGCTGCTGGCGGCCATCGAGGAGCGCCGTAAGGGTCTCGGGCTTTGAGATTTACAGGCCCAAATCCGTTTGGATGCAACTGCTTCGAAATAAGACAAGGAGTCTACCATGACCCAGCCCAAAGAAATATTTGTAAAAACGGATCGTTGCACGGGCTGTAAGACCTGTGAATTGGCCTGTGCGGTTGAACATTCCCAGAGTAAGAATCTCTATGCGGCCCTCGGGGAGCGGCCGCTGCCCAAAAGACGCTTATTTGTTGAATGGGTGGCGCCGGAAGCAAGCGTGCCGATCCTTTGCCGTCACTGTGAAGACGCCCCCTGCATGCACGCCTGCATTGCCGGGGCCATAAACCGAGACGATGCCGGGGTCGTGCTGACTGATGGTGATAAATGCATCGGCTGCTGGACCTGCGTTATGGTTTGTCCCTATGGGGTTATTGGTCGCCATCTGGAGGAACGCCGCGCCTATCGCTGTGACCGTTGTCCCGACCGGGATGTTCCGGCCTGTGTAAGTGCCTGTCCCACCCAGGCGCTGGTTTTTGACACGGTGGACGCCTATTCAGGTGCTGTCCGCCGGGAGGCATCCGAGCAACAACTTGCCGGGGAAGGGGGCTGAAATGGCCGCTGACCACACACGCTACGTGATTGTCGGTGGCAGCGCCGCCGGCATGGCGGCTGCCCAGGCAATTCGGGAACAGGATGCCATGGGCACCGTCACGGTCCTGTCGGCCGAATCGGATCAGCCTTATTTTCGTCCCATGATCCCCTACCTGGTTACCGGTCGAAAAACGGACGCGGACCTGGCCATGGCGGGCAAAGGCCCTTACACTGCAGACGGTATTGATGTTCAGACCGAATCCATGGTGGAACAGGTGGATACCGGCCGGCATATGGTAGCCGTCCAAAACCAGCCGCCGGTCTCATATGACCGGCTGCTCCTGGCTACGGGCAGCAGCCCGTATATTCCCCCTGAAATAGAGGGGACCGACCAGGCGGGCGTGTTTGCCCTGCGGACCCTGGCCGATGCCCGCGGCATGGCCGCGCGGGCGGAAACTACCAAACACGCCGTCATGCTGGGTGGCGGATTGTTGAACCTCAAGGCCGCGTTTGCACTGCTGGAACGGGGCATCCAGGTTACCCTGGTCGTATTTTCACCGGAAGTGCTCTCCCAGTTGATGGAACCGGAGGATGCCGGTTTGGTGCGCAGGGCCCTCGATAGGGCCGGTCTGCAGATCCGGACCGGCTGTGCTGCCACGGCCATCATTTCCGGGTCAACCGGGGTTTCAGGGGTTGCTCTGGACGATGGTTCGGAGCTGGCTTGCCAGATGGTTTGCATCGGGAAAGGGGTCCGGCCCACTATCGGATTTTTGGAAGAGAGCGGTCTTGATCTCGATCAGGGCATCATCGTGGACCGTATGACCACCTGCAGCGATCCGAATGTGTTTGCGGCCGGGGATGCAGCCGTCACCTTCGATCCGGTCACGGGTGACCGCATGTTAACCGGACTGTGGACCAATGCCGTGGAGATGGGGCGCTGTGCCGGATTCAACATGGCCGGTCGGGAAACTGCTTACGGCGGTACCTTTGGTATAATGAACGCCACCCAGATTGCCGACGAGCCGTTTGTTTCCATGGGAACCGTACACACCGGTGGCGGAGATTATGAAGTGCACGTACGTGGGACGGCATCCACCTACCGCAAACTTGTTTTCAATGCTGCCGGGGATCGACTGGTCGGGGCGCTTTTCGTCGGTAATATCGCCGGGGCGGGCATGTACCGGTACGTTATCCGGGAACGCATGGATATTGGTGCGATCAAAGGCTTGCTCATCGACCAGAAGTTGCACTACGGACATTTTATGCAGTTCTAAAATACCTGGTCCTTAGGGCCAGGTCAGAGATAACTGGCTATGTCGGGGTAGCTGTTTCAAGGTGTTTAGGCTATAGGCCTTTAGCTATTAGGCAAACCTTTAACCCATTCATTCTTAAACCGTTTACTTTGGTATGGTATTGCCAAAGGGGGAATCCTGCCTGGTGCCCTTAAAGGACTTTCCGACAGCCTAAACGCTTACAGTCTACCAGCCTGAATCCGGCCAGGCTGGCAAAGCGTTTCTTGGTTGCACGCCCCTTAAAGGGGCAAACCAAAGCCTGTCCTACGGGCTAGGATTCTTTATGATCTGACCGGTATCAGCTTTCCTCGATAGGGTCGGAATGGGTTTCGTGCGCGTCTGGGCGGGTTTCCCGGGCCGCCACTTCGGGATTGATGCGCCAGGTTACCAGGGGGGAGAAGACATACAGGACCATGTAAGCCAGGCAGACATGTCCGAAAAAGGGCGTGAAGACAACCAGGATGAGCAGGGTGAGATTGGCCCGGCCGAACCAGGGGTTGCGGCTCATGGAGCGGCCCAGGTGCAGGTACCGGATGGGGTAGGCATTCATGACAAACGCCGCGAAAACCATAAGGGCAGCTGTGAAGTAGCCCCAGAAAACGTAACTCGTGGATGAGATTTCCAGAGCATGGTCGTAAATCACCAGCGGGGACAGGACCAGCATGGCCGCAGCCGGTGTGGGCAGGCCCTTGAAAAAACCAGGGATTGGATTTCTGTCCAGTGTGAAATACACCAGGCGCAGCATGCCCAGCCCTGCGTACAGAATCGCGATCCAGCCCAGCGGTAGCCCTGCAAACTTATCACTTCCGTACTCACTCAGGGCAATATAGAATATCCAGGCCGGTACGATACAGAAACTGATCGCATCGGCAAAGTCATCCATCAGGCTGCCCATGTTGATTTTACGCCGCGGCGGTTCATCCGGCAGCGGCTCGGTCAGTCCCAGGCGGCGGGCCAGGGCACCGTCCAGCTTGTCGAAGGTGGCCGCCCCGATCATCATCAGGTAAGATTCCCGAAATCGCCCCTGGTAAGCGAAGAACACCGCAATCAGGCCCATCATGGCATTCATCACGGTCAGGGCATTTGGAAAAATCGATAGGATCTTGCGCCGCAGCACCTGGTCGCCAAAGCAAAGTTCGTCCAGACAGGCCGTCCCATATTTCCGACAATAGCCGGCAATCGATCCCAGGTTGATGACCAGAAAAAGAATCTCGACGAACAGGAGGACCCGCAGCGGTATATTGCCCAGCCAGGATATCCAGAAATAGAGTTGGGAAGGCGGGCCCTCCGGGACATAAAAGGCGTGGGCATACAGCAAGGCGCTTACCGGTGCGGCCACGATAGTGCGCATCCGGTTGTATTCGCTATTCTCCGGCTCGACTCCCTGGCGAATGGCAAAGCCGCGCATAAACGCCGCGAAGTTGTCGCGGATAAGCACTGCTACACAGAGCAGCAATACGAAAATGGCATGGAGCAGCTGGCCGCGGGTCGGGTCGGCGGCCAGCACAACCAGGCGCCACATCATGCCGACGGCGATTACCGGAAAAATAATAGAATAGACCAGCTTGTCCATCAGCCGGTCCGCCAAATGCGCCAGCGGTGCGTTGGGCCGATAGCGGGCCGAGAACCAGCCGTCCACCACGTCGAAAGACATGGAGATAAACAGAAGGGTCACGCCCAGGGTATAAAAAACCGGATTCCGGTTCCACATGACCGCCAGGGCACAAAGCATGCCCCCGAAAACAAGAACAGGTCTACCGTAGACGAGGATAGCGGCCAGTTTGGCCGGTATCTGGGTTGGTCCGGGCATTTGGGAATCGTCGCCTTGGATTATAGTCAATAAAACCCGTGCCGCACTGCCGCCTGCACGGATTTGCTATCATAGTTGGCTTGGGCGCTCGAGTCAAGAAACCCCTCTATAAGGTCGTTGCCAGTCCCGAAAATCGTTTTCCGGGGCCTGCCTTTGTGCTTGCAATTTGAAGCCATTTTGTTACGATCCGTTTAACTCCACACTGTCAATCGGGCGACAGGGGCGGTACCTTATTCCTCCAGTATCCAGGTAGTGGCTACCAGGTGCCGCGGCCCCCTCCCCGTAGCGTTTACAAACAAATTAGAAGCGGTTTCAAAAAGTTCAATCGGGCTCAAGGTTCCGTCTACGCTCTGCAAGCTTCGCCGGACAAGCAAGACGGACGGGCGATTTAAACTGGCGGCGCCAGCGAAGCCAGTGCCTTGCGTGGTAAATACTTTAAGTATTTCGAGGATTTGAAATACATGCCCAATGCAGTGATTGAGTTCGAGAGGAGGTTTTGAAACCGCTTCTGATCAAAACCCGAAGCCAGGAATGGAACCATGTCCCCAGCCATCCGTCTGAAAGCCCGGCTTATTGATTCTGAAAATATTACCGACAGCCAGGATTTTCCTTTGGGCCAGTCCGTTTTTAGAATCGGCCGGCACCCAGCCAGCAACCTGGTGCTCACCGAACCGACGGTATCCGGTCGACATGCCGCCATCGAGTTCCAGGAGGACCAGTATATCCTCATAGATCAAAACAGCACCAATAAAACCCGGTTGAACGGTACTGAGCTGGATCCCCAAAAACCCTACCAGCTGAAGAATGGCGACCAGATCAGCTTCGATGCCTATAGCTTTATCTTTGAGCTGGAAGAAATTCAACCGCCCCCACCGCCGCCGAAGCCAGCCCCGGCACCCGTACCCGACGACGATGAGGATGCCACCATGCTCATGGACGGCGATGCGCCCCCTGACGCCGAAGAGACTGTTTTTCGCGGAACTGTGCCATCAGATGAGACCGGCGACGATGACGATGAGACGGTTTCTCTCGATGATACCGAAGCACGCGAGGCGGTTGCGGAGGCGACCTCAGACAGTGACGAAAGCGACGATGACGAGACTATCTTTTTTGACAGTGAGGCCATGCTGGCCGACGCCGGTGAGTCCGAACCGGAAGATGCTGATAGTGACGACGACGAGACGGTCTTTTTTGATAGTGAAGCCATGCTGGCTGAGGCTGGAGATTCCGCGGATGCGGTTGTTGAAGGCGATGAAGACGATGATGAGACCGTTTTTCTCGACGACAGCGATTCGGTATATGACGTGCAGGCCACCTTCGTGCGCAAAGAGCCCGCAGAGTCTGTGGAAAGGACCAAAATCGGGAATTATTATGTCAGCAATCTGCTGGGCAAGGGCGGGTTCGGGTCCGTCTGGAAAGGCATGACGCCTGACGGGGAGCCAGTGGCGATCAAAGTACTCAACCCGGATGTTATCGAAAACGAACGGGCCGTGCGTAAATTCTTTCACGAAGCCATCATCCTGTCCAAAATGGACCATCCCAATATCTGCCGCTTTATCGACTTTTTTCCCTACGAGGGCAATTACGCCATCGTTATGGATTTTGTCAAAGGGGTGGAACTGAAAAGCATCCTCGAGGAAAACGAGGGCCCCCTGCCCATGGAGCAGGCCCGGCTTATTGCCGGCCAGGCCCTGGATGCTTTCCACTATGCCCACATGAAGGATGTTCTGCACAGGGACATAAAACCTGAAAACATCAGTGTGGACGAGGAGGGCACTGCCAAGGTCATGGACTTTGGGATCGCCAAGCTCTCCACCTCCGAATCCCAACAGACCTCTCTGTTCATGATTTCACCGCGGTACACCGCTCCCGAAAGGTTCGATGCCGGCAACACCGAGGCGGTCGATCACCGCTCCGACATCTACTCGCTGGGATTGGTTTTCTATGAAATGTTCACCGGGACCCATCCCTTCCAGACCGACAGTCCCACGGAGATGATCGTAGCCCACGTGAACACGGTGCCGACGCCGCCGGACGAGCTTGTCGACCTGCCGCGTGAAATCAGCGGCGCCATTATGCGTGCGGTTGAAAAGGATCCCCTGGATCGGTTTGACGATTTCGGAGCCTTCAAAATGGCCCTGTTGAATGCTCCGCCCCGCCTGTCCGGTGGCGGTGCCATTGAACTGTCCGGTCAGTATTGTAAGATCGGAACCAAGCTCTTCAAGGGGTTGGCCGGGGCTGTCAAACGCTACCAGAAAACCGCCACGTCCTTTAAGGTGGTCCAGGAAGGCAAGGAGATCACGGTCATCATCAAGACTCGCGGGGGTAATTCGATTCGCGTGTCGAAAAACCTGGAAAGCCTCTAACCTACCGGATTTTTGAATAATCGATTAATTCCGCACCTCTCGACCGCCTATGCTTCCACTCTTTATGGCCATTTTGTCACCTTATGCACTTGACAGAGTACTCATAAGGGTATAAATAGGGCCCTAATGGTTACTTATTGTTCTGGGCCTTTAGATCATCCAGGCAGCTGCCGGCACTGACCGCGCCCTGCACTCATTCCTGAAAATCGAGTTGCCTTGACTTGACCGCCGGCAGTTGTTGCCAGCGTTAGCGCGTAACCTATCACCGGCAGTATATGCCGATGACCTGCAATCAAAGGAGGACTGCCCATGCAAGTGAACCCACGTCACCACCCCTTTGGCATGTCCATGGTGGGCCTGCTCATTGCTGCTATGGTCCTGATTGTCCACATACCGGGAAGCCAAGCACTCGAGCCCGGCGAGATGTCCTATTATGTTGAAGTAACGGCCGGTTACAGGGCGGTGGCCGCGCAGGATCCGGATGAGAAAATCCGTAACCCTGACCACCTGGCCATCAAATTTCTCCGACCGAATTTCTGGGCGTTCGGGTTCCTGCACAAGGATTATGTGCGGTCAAAGCACGGCATCAAATTTTTCAGGGCGACAGGCTATTTTACGGTGAATGCCTGTACGAAGCACATCGACGGCCTTTTGCAGGAACATAGCCAAAACGGGTTAAAGCAGGTCGTCAACATCGGCGCCGGTCTAGGCAGTCGTCCTTATCGCCTGGGGGCCCAAATGCCGGATGTACATTTTTTTGAAATTGACATGCCGGCCACTTCCCAGGCTAAACAGGTGGCCGTAAAGAATGTATTCGGCCGGCTTCCTGAGAATGTTACCTACATCCCGGTTGAATACCGCACCCGGCACTTTATCAACACCCTCAAAAACGCCGGGTTCGATGAATCGCGCGAGACCCTATTTGTCTGGGAAGGGATTTCTCAATTCATGGATGCGAAGATTGTGGACACCACTTTACGCTACATCGCCCAGCGTACCAACCCCAAAAATAAATTGATTATCAGTTATATTCCCGCCGAATTCGTGCGGGGCGATTACGGCAAAATGGATTGGGTCCGGTTCCGGGAGCTGCGGGCCCGGGCAGCGGGCGAGCCCTGGAAATTTGGCATCCCCCACCGGAAGACTGCGGCCTTTTTCAATAGTCGCGGCTTCAGGGTGATTACCGATTTCGGTGCCAAAGAGCTGGCCGACCAGTACCTGGTTGGCAGTGACGGTGAGTTGGACGGCAACCCGACGCCCTATGTGCGCATCGCCTACGCCGGTGTGTCGCGCTAGATGGCAGGGTGTGAGTAATCCCTTACAGGACAACGAGGAGAGAAAGCGGAGGACATTTCAATGCAGCTAATCAATATCTATAAATATACGTTTCGCTGTTGTTCCGGCCTGGCCGTTTTGCTCATGATACTGACGGTACTTAGCGCAACTGCCCTGGCAGTGGAGGAGGGCAAGCTCTCGGTGACTGCTGAAGGGGTAACCGCATCGCGGGCGATTTTTCACATGCACCCGGATGAAAAGATTCGCAACGGCGACTATATGGCCAGGCAGATGGTCCATCCCGATTACTGGCATTACTCGCTCTACTCCAAGGATTTTGAATTGGCCATGGAGGTGATCAGAACATACCGCCAGACCATCTGCTATTACGTAAATGCCCGCACAAAACACATGGATGAAATTCTGGAAGCGGCGGGGAAAAGCGGGATCAAACAGATGGTGAACCTGGGCGCGGGATATGACAGTCGGGCTTACCGCTACCACAAAGCGATGCCCCATGTCCGGTTTTTCGAAATCGAGTTGCCCTGGATGGTGACTGAGAAGAAAAGGCGCGTGAAGGAGATTTTAGGTGAGATACCGGATTACGTGACCTATGTGCCGATTGACTTCAACATCCAGAACATACCGGATGAACTTGCCAAAGCCGGGTATGATCCCAGCCTCAAGACCTTGTTTATTTGGGAAGGCGTCACCTACTACATTTCCGCCGAGGCCGTGGAAGCGACCCTGCAGTTCATTCGCGAAAAATCCGCACCGGGCAGTTCGGTAGTCTTTGATTACATGTCTTTAGGGGCCATCCGGGGCAACTGGAAAAAATATCCGGATACCCGCCGCCTGTCATTCTGGGTAAAATACCGAGGCGAGCCTTTTGTGTTTGGAATTCCGGAAGGCGAGGAGATAGAGTGGGTCGAACAGCGCGGTTTGAAGGTGATCTCGGACCTGGATCGGGAAGCCCTTGAAGAGCGCTATCTGATAATGAGCAACGGAATACTTCTCGGTCGCAGCACAAGTGCGTTTCGGATTATGTACGCGGTGGTGCCTGAAGAATAGCTATAAGGTTGAAGACTTTTAGATTTTCCTTCAACCTATAGCTTTCAGTCTACCGACCTGCATTTTTCGGATAAGAAGCTAACTCAAAAAACGGATTTTGGTTCAGAATGACGCGAAGCTAATGCCTAACGTGGTGCAAGGCGGCCGCGAGGTGCCCCGCGTTGCGGGACTTCCCGCTTGATTTATTCCTCGACGGTGGGTCGCAACCCGGAGGAATACTGGAATATTTCGAGGACTTGAACCGAACGCCCAACACCGAGTTTGGGCCAAAAGACTTTTTTGAGATAGCTTCTAGAATCCGGCCACCACCCTTGGGGATTGCACATCTCGCTGACGGCCCGGTCTTGCTGACGGCCCGGTCTTGCTGACGGCCCGGTCTTGCTGACGGCCCGGTCTTGCATCACTATCACACCTTTGGGTTCATAGCGTAGGCCGATCCGGCGCTCTCTGGTCATGATTCTGAGGTTGCTCCCGGATCCATTTAGAGGGGCATGGTAACGGCCGGAAAATTCCCGCCGCAGCAGATTGGGCCCCTTGGCTACCAGGGTGGTGGCCTTCCCTCCTTGTAATCCTGCTTCCATGGATGAAGCGTGCAATTGAGAAATTGCCCCATTGGATCACTACCTTACAAGCACCTAAATCACCCCAAAAATATTGACAAAATTGTAGCCCGGGTATACTCAAAACAGTAACACCGCCGGATTTCTGCCCGACAACCGGCGATCGATCTGCGGATTATGCTGATGGAGGGTGCCATGGGTGAGCTGGACCACGAAGCCTGTATCGAAATCTTTAAAGACGTCGTGCGTGAAGACGGTGAAAACATCTATCGCCAGGATTGGGACAGTGGTGAATTCGGGGTAGGCTCCGACATGATCTACAAGTTCAAGCACTGGTTCTGGTGGGAAGACGATTTCGGCTTCAGCGGGCCGTATGACAGCATGATCGAAGCATTCCCCCAGCCCTTTATAGCTATCACCCAGTCAACCGTTATGATTCACTGTACAGAGTGGGATATCGACGAAATCGTACAAAACCTGCGGCCGGTAGATCTTGATGATGACCGCTTCATAGAGATCAACGGTGTGGAGTATCAAGTGAGTCCGGCCGGGGAAGTCAATGCCACCTATTAGCTCTAAATCCCGTTTCAGGAATTTAGAGGTTTTACGTTTTATGTGTTAAGTATTAAGTCAAATCCACAAATTGCTACCGTCATATCTGCTTAATAGAGCAATTCTTTCCTGAGCACATCAAACTTGTCGAATCCCAGCCTGATCGATAGCAGCAGCGATAGACAGACGCTGAAGAACTGGGTGTAGAAGATCCCCAGCATGATGACGATCTGGTACTTAATGGCGACAACGGGGATGGACCCCCCCAGGATCTGTCCGGTCATCATACCCGGCAGGGAAACGATGCCGATGGTCGCCATAGAGGCCAAAATCGGGTTGATAGCGGCAATGATGGCGGCCTGAAAAAACGGGCTGAGCGCCTGCATCCGGGTGGCACCCAGGGCAATTGTGTACTGATAGGTTTTTTCACTTTCCTGCAAGCCGGCATAAAAGTTGCTCAGGCCGATAATGTTGTTGCGCATGCTGTTGCCCAGCAGCATCCCGCAGATCGGGATCATGTATTTTGCATCGAAGAGGTAGTCGATCCGAACGACGAATGCATTGATGAACAACAGGATTGTGCTTACCGGGAGCAGGATCGATAAGAAGACCGGGCCGAAGAGCCTGGCGATTTTCAAACGGCTGCTTTTCAGCACGGTGTAGGAAGCCACCGCGATCATGATCAGGATATAAAGCCCGTTGACCCAGGCCAGATTGAATTTAAAAAGGTACTTTAGGTAGAGCCCCACCAGGCTCAATTGGATCGTCATGCGCAGGGTTGCCCAAAGGATGGTCCGGTTCAACGCCAATCTGAATCTGCCGCTCACCCAGAGAACCGGAATCAGGAACACAAACAGCAGGGCAAGTGATATCACGTCAATATCGCGGGCACCCATCAGGACCACCTCACTTTCTTAAGGTTCGCTCTGCGCCGCCAGATGTCGTCGTGTGAAATGATCAGAACAGTTTTTCCCGTTGACATGACATAATCAACAACCTTCCGGCGCAGCTGTTCATCCAGAGATGACGTCGGCTCATCCAGGAGCCAGACCGGGCGATTGAGTAAAAAGCAGACCAGCAGACCCAGCCGCTGCCTTTCGCCCCCCGAAAGTTTTTGCATGTCTTGGCGCAGGATGTCGTCCCCGAGGTCAAGCATCTGCATCAGATGATCCCGATGCGTGGGCATGGATACCAGATCCCGGTTGGGTTCATAGCTGAAGATTTCATCCAGCACAACGTTTACCGGTGCATTTCTGAAATCGATATCCTGGCTCAGATAAAAGAGATTGCGGCGAACGGTACGGATGTTCCGCGCGTTCACTTCATGGTCATTGTATATAACCTTGCCGGACGTCAGGCGGGTAAACCCCAGCAGGATTTTAAACAGCGAGGTCTTGCCGCAACCCGAGGGGCCGGAAATGAGCAGTTTTTCGTTTGCGGATACTTCCAGGCTGAATCCCGAGAAGATATTCTTTCCGGCATAATCCAGATGAATATCGTGATATCTGATCATACGTCGGATTCCTCGATCTCGTGAAAAAGTTCGGCCGCCTTTTGCCCGGCCGCTTTAAAAACCTCGGTCCCGAGCGGGGTAATGGCATAGTATTTTCGGATCTTGCCATTGACGTTTTTTTCTGTTTTCTCAAGCAGGCCGGAGGCCGTCATATTGCTAAGCAGGGGATAGAGGGTCCCCGGGCTAACCTCATAACCGTGCGATTTCAACTCCGCCATCATCCAGACGCCATAGACGGGTTCCTTTTTGGCGTGATGCAGGATGTGCAGCTGAACGAAACCGTGGTACAGGCGTTGTAGTATTTTCGCTTTCATGTCCGCCCCGCTTTAATATCTGATCTCGATATCGAAACACGACATCAGAATTTAAAACAAGTTCATGGGATTGTCAACGGGAATAGGAAGGAAAGCGGGTTGCCCCCATTCTAGGGGTAATTTTTCGCTTTTAAAGCGGACCCAGGTTACGCCATGGCCGCCTCAAGAACTGCAAACAGGCGGTCGACGTCCTCAGGTGTGTTGTATAGGTGCGGCGCGACCCGGATAGCATCCCCGCGGACACTGGCAAAGACATTTTGGGCTGCAAAGCGAGCGGGCAGGTCGCCCGGAAGCCCCGCGGGCATGTAGAGGCCCAGCAGGTGGGGCGCCCGCATCTTCTGAGGGGCAACCTGAAATCCCAGATCCACAGCGCGGGCGGCAATTTGGGCTGTCAGCGTTTGCAGGGTTGCAGCAATGTCGGCAACCCCCCAGGCCAGGATCTGGTTTAGGGCAGCTTTCACCACCGGGGCCAGGAAAAAGCTGCTGCCGCCCCCCATGTCAAACCGTCTGGCGCCGGGCTGGTAGCCATTGCGGTAGTCTACCAGGCGGGAAAAATCCTCAGACGCCTCCCGGTTGAGCCAGTTTTCCTCCAGCGGCCGTCCGTCCAACCATTTGGCATCCACATAGCAGAACCCGTAACCGTAGGCGCCCAGCAGCCACTTGTGGGCACCGGTGGCCAGGAAATCAGGCTGCACGTCCCGCACGGAAAAGGGCAGGGCGCCCAGAGACTGAATGGCGTCGATGACCAGCGCACTGCCATGGGCCCGGCATTTTTCTCCGATGCGGACCAGGTCCAACATCGTGCCGTCGGTCCAGTGACAATTGGGCAGGGCGGTAATGGCGACCTTGTCATCGATAGCTGCCAGGACAGCCGCGGTCCAATCCATATCTACCGGTCGGGGAACGGTCATGATGGCGGCTCCTTTTTCGGCAGCCAGTTGGTGCCAGGGGTAGACATTGGAGGGAAATTGATCCTGCAGAACCAGGATGGATTGTCCTGATTCTACCGGTATGTTTTTTGCAGCCAGGGCAATGCCGTAAGAAACGGCCGGAATAATCGCTACCTGGTCCGGGTTGCCATCCACCAGCTGACTGAAGAGGGTCCGGTTTTTCTCCCCGGTTTCAAAAAAGTCGCCGGGGGTAATACACCAGGGCGTGTTCTTTTCTGCGATGGCCCGATGGCCGGCGTCCGCGGCCGCGCGCATGAGCGGGGCGGTATAAGCGCAGTTAAAATAGGCCACGTCATCAGGCAATTCAAACAGGTGTCGCTGACAGGGGATCATGGGGTCCTCTCTGTTGTAATGGATGCCGCTATCTTACGAAAAACCAGAAAACATAACAGAGACAGAATTATCGAAAAATTCAGATAACAGATTTAGTATGTCCGGATTCCCGGGATGATCGCGGCCAAGCAGGCGCTGTCTGCTCGCGTCTATCTGGAGCTAATGTAAAATGCCGATGTCAGAAGCGGTTTCAAAACCTTCAATCGAGCTCAAGGTCAAGGCGGGCGTGTAGTTCAAACCGGAGGAATACTCACAGTATTTCGAGGATTTGAACTACGCGTCCAACACAGAGATTGAGTTCGAGGGGAGGTTTTGAAACCGCTTCTAAGGTATCTCCGGTCGACAGGCCAACAGCGTTTCATCTTTCAAGGTGGTGCCGAACTGGTTGATGACTTCCTGGATGGTCAGTTTCTGCTTTTCCTGTCCCTGAACATCCAGCTGGACGCCGCCCTGGTGGAGCATGATCATCCGGTTGCCGTATTGCAAAGCTTGGCTCATGTTATGGGTTACCATCAAGGTGGTGATATTGTTCTCCGCAACCATCTGGTTGGTCAGGGTGATCACTTTCTCAGCGGTGCGTGGATCCAGGGCCGCGGTATGTTCATCCAGTAAAAGCAGTTTGGGGAGCGTCAGGGTGGCCATCAGCAGGGTAAGGGATTGGCGTTGTCCTCCGGAAAGCAGTCCCACGGATTGTTTGAGCCGATCTTCAAGTCCGAGGTCCAGTACTTTCAAAATTTCACGGTAGTGCCGGCGGCGCTGGTCGGTGACGCCCCATTTCAACCCCCTGGCCTTACCCCGCAGTTCGGCCATGCACAGGTTTTCCTCAATGGTCATGTCACCGGCGGTGCCCATGGTGGGGCTCTGGAAAACACGGGAGATATAGCGGGCCATCTTGTAGTCCGGTGCTCGGGTCAGGTCGGCGCCGTCAATGATGACCTGGCCTTCATCGGGCGTGTAGGTGCCGGCGATGACGTTCAGGAGGGTGGATTTTCCGGCCCCATTGGAGCCGATGATCGTGATAAAATCCCCGGCGGACACATCCAGATCAATTCCATCCAGGGCGTGCTTTTCGTCCTGGGTGCCTGCATTGAAGATTTTAACGACACCCTTCAAGGACAGCATGTGGGCGGTCATGGTCATACCCCTCTCAGGTGGATTTTCCCCTCCCGGCTCTTTTTGAAGGCCGGGATTCCCAATGCGATGATGACCATAAACCCGGTGGCCATTTTCAGGTCTGTCGGGGCCAATCCCAAACGCAGACCCAGGGATATGATAAATCGGTATAGAAGCGACCCGATTATGGCGGCCAGGGTGAGTCGAAATACCGTTTTGGGTTTGAGCATGGCTTCGCCAATGATGATCGAAGCCAGGCCGGCCACGATCATCCCGATGCCCATACCCACGTCGGAAAATCCCTGATCCTGAGCAATCAAGGCTCCGGATAGCGCGACCAGGGCGTTGGAAAGACCCAAGCCGAATACAGTGGCGTTATCCGTATTGACGCCCAGCGAACGGATCATGTCCTCATTGTTACCGGTGGCGCGCAAAGCCATTCCGTATTCCGTGTGCAGGAAAAGATCCAGCAGGATTTTCACCACCAGGGTCACCAGCAGAAAGAAAATGATTACCGGAATATATCGCACCACGTCCATGTTTTCCATAAAGGTAAAAATGGTTGGTCGGTCCAGCAGCTGTATATTGGCCCGCCCCATGATGCGCAGGTTGACGGAATACAAAATGGTCATCATCAGGATGCCGGCCAGCAGGCTATTGATTTTCAGGCGCGTGTTGAGCAGGCCGGTCAACGCCCCCGCCAGGAAGCCGGCTATCACGGCGGCGACCACCGCCAGCGTGGGATCGACGCCGGCGAAGATCAGGCGGGCGGCCACCGCGCCGCCTAGTGGAAAACTGCCATCTACGGTCAGGTCGGGAAAAGCGAGGACCCGGAAAGCGAGAGCGATGCCCAGGGCTACCAGGGCATACGCCAAACCCTGCTGTAAACTGATGGGGAGTATACTCAGAATCATAACTATCTATCTAACCGTTACCATGCAATAGGGCGGGTAGAAACATCTCTGCCCGCCCTGTCTGGTACTATGCCAGGCTGTGGCTATTTAATCAGCTTGTCGGCCCGGTTGATTATACTCTGTTTTACCGTAACACCCTGTTTTTTTGCGTTTTTGACGCTCAGATGCAAGACCAGGTTTTCCGCCAGTCCGGAGGGGATGGCGCCGGGGTTTTTACCTTTCAGCACCATGGCGGCCTTTTTACCGGCCGTATAGCCCACCTCGAAATAGTTGAAGCCCAACGCCGCGATGGCACCCAGGGGTACCTGGTCTGTGTTGCCCACGAAAAATGGAATCCGGTTGGCATTGCAGACCTTGGTTACAGAGCCCAGGGCCGAGGCGACCATGTTGTCCGAGGTAATGTAAATCGCATCCACCCGGCCGACCAGAGACTGGGCCGCGGTGTAGACCTCTGCCGAGTTGGAAATCGTGACCTCGATGAGTTCCATGCCGTGCTTTTTGACCGCGGTACGCGTCCAGTTGATACTCTGGACCGAGTTGGCGTCGCCGGCGTTGTAGATCGTGCCCCATTTTTTGGCGGCAGGGACGATTTGTGCGTACAGATCTATCTGGCGCTGAATCGGCCAGGCATCGGAAACCCCGGTGACATTGCCGCCGGCGGCATCCATGGTTTTTACCAAGCCGGCGTCCACCGGGTCTGTAACCGAGGAATAGACAACCGGGATGTCTTTGATCACCTTGCAGGCGGCCTGGGCCGTCGGGGTGGCGATGGCGTGTACCAGGTCGACCTTGTCGGCGGCAAATTTTTGAGCGATGGCCTGGGCATTGGACATCTCACCCTGGGCATTTTGATAGTCATATTCTACCTGGATACCTGCTTCTTGCAGGGCCTTTTCAAAGCCCTTTTGATCCGCCTCCAGGGCTGGATGGGAAACAATGGTGGTCACCCCAATTTTAAATACCTTGGCGGCGGCGGCACCGGGGATCAACAGCGAAACCACTAATAACATTGCCATTACTGCTGCCATTTTTCTCGTCATAACCGGCCTCCTCGTTTTTATTATGTGATTTCAGATAGTTAAACTATATTGTTCGCGCTGTCAAGAAAAACCTGCTGCCTGGTGGCACCTTTTCAAAGTCGGTTCTCACCATAGAGTGCTTCCAGCGCCGTTCCGTATTTTTCTAAAACTTTTTCGCGCTTGAGTTTGAGGGTTTGCGTCAAAAGGCCGTTTTCGAGCGTAAAAGGTTTTGCCGTATAGAGGATCTTCTGTGGAATTTCATAACCGCCGTAAGTCTGGCGTAAATGCGTCGTTATCTCTCTATCCAGGAAGTCGGTAATTTGCTTTTCCTGAAGCAAGGCATCTCGATCATCCACAGACAAGCCCTTTTCAAAGGCTACCGGTTTCAAAAAGGCCATGTCCGGGACAACCAGGGCAACGTTGTAATCCCGGCCTGCGCCATATAGAAAAGCGCCGACCACGAAACGGTTCAGTTTCATATCTTCTTCAATGGCGGCCGGATGGACGTATTTTCCATTGGAGAGTTTATAGGCCTCTTTGAAACGACCCGTGATATAAAGAAAGCCCTTTTCATCCAGCCAGCCCCGGTCGCCGGTGCGGAAACCGCCGTCTACCGTCATGACCGCTTCAGTCTGTTCCGGCTTTTTGTAATACCCCTGCATGATATTCGGCCCGTAGGCGACAATTTCTCCATCCCGGCTGTTTTGGCCGGTAAGGGTTTTATCGATTTTAATGTGGATATGCTTGCCGGGGGTGCCCACCGATCCCATCACGTTGCCGTAAACCGGGCCGTTGAAGGTCAGCGCTAGGGAAGATTCGGTCAGGCCGTAACCTTCATAGGTTTCGATGCCGACATCCTGGAAGAAGCGTTTTATCTGCTCATTCATTACGGCGCTGCCGGTCAAAGCCATTTTCAAGCGCCCCCAAAGGTGGCGCGGATCTTTTCAAAAACCAGTTTGTCCAGGATTTTAAGTTTGAGGCTTGTCCGGCCCGAGGCGCGTTTTTGGGCGGCCGCCCTTTTCGCCATATTGAAAAGCATTTCAGTCAGGCCGCCTTTGGCTTCAATTTTGGCATGCAAGCCGGCATAGATGGTATTGAATATGCGCGGTACGGCCACCAGGGCAGTCGGACGCACTTTTTGGATGTCCTCTACCAGGGTATCCAGGCTGTCCATCAGGCCGGCACTGCCGCCACAGACCGCACCGTGATAGAGTTCGCCCACCTGTCCGAAGATGTGTCCCCACGGTAATATCGAGAAGGAAACCGTATGCTCGTCGAGGGGGGCGAAACTGTCTCGCAGAATTTTCAGCATGGCAGTGTAATTGCCATGACTCAAAAGCACGCCCTTGGGATCGCCGGTGGTGCCGGATGTATAGATCAAGCCGGCGATATCGTCCCGCTCGGGTTTAAAGGCCGCGACCGGGTTTTCTGCGCCTAATGCTTCCAGGCCGGCCAGTGTGAAATTCCCCTCACCCCGGATGACCACAATTTTTTCCAGACTGGGCAGCTCAGTCTGGACGGCGGTGAGTTGGTTGTGGATCTCGGGATTGGTCACGAAGACAACCTTCATGCCGCTGTCCTTGATGATGTACTGCCAAGTGGACAGGAGTTCCTTTTCATACATCGGCACGAACCAGGCCCCCCGGCTGTAGGCCGCATGGGCCACCACCGGGTACTCCACGGAATTGTTCATGATGATGCCGACCACATCGTCTTTGCCGATACCGATCTGGGCGAGCCCGCCGCGCAGGTTTGCCACCCGCGCCGCAATCTGGCCGTGGGTCACCCATTCGTATTCCCCGGTCTTGCGGTTTTTCACACCGAGGCTGGGCCGGTCCTCGAATTTTGCAACCCTTGCTTCGTACAGGTCCACCAGGTTATAAGGCGGATCCTGGAACCACTCCTCGCGAGCGTTGTCAAATCTCCGCATAGGGTCGCCTTTCTTGCTTGCGGGTCACAGGTTGTGGTGGGTCAGGATAAATAAGAATTGTTTTTGGTCGATGCGTGTCGACATAAAGAGGCGGCAGCATGCAGTTAGAACCCTGAACCGGGAAGCGTCTCTCATTCGATGCCGACGTCAGGGTTTGAAATAGCGAATCCCCCTTTAAATGTCAACTTGCAGAAAAGGATGGTAGCTGCAAATTTCACGGCAACCGATTCCCAATCAAGATCCCGCCTTCAAAGGGGGGTGTTCATCAAGTGGTGCCCCTTGTTCAGGGTAGTATATCTGGCCTCTTGTTGCCGAGATGGAACCGGGCCCCCCTTTGAGCGCTTTTGATCCAGATCCAAGTTTAAGCGCCTCTTTGTGCTGCCTGAAAAACCGAATTTCCAAGGCGGCCTGTTTCGCTGGTGCTTGCGCTCTATGGGGCTTGTTCCTGAATTGATTCGGCGCTATACTTGCTTATGCAAAAGCGATTTACACAGACGCTCATCGTGGCCAATGGCTTCGATCCGGAAAAGTTTCAAACCTGGGTGTTTTGGCCCGGCATGCTTTTCAAGTCGCCGGACAAGTGGTGGGGGGATGGCGGCCGGCGCGATTTTCCCCATGAGGGACTTGACTTCTGCCTTTATCAGGATGCCGATGGAAAGGTGTGTCGGCTGGGGGAAAATACCCGGATACCGGTGATGCATGACGGCGTGGTGCGGGCGCTGTTTAAAGATTATCTCGGTCAGGCCGTCATTCTCGAACATGTGGATGCAGACCACGCAGGCGGCCGTTTGATGTCGGTTTACGCCCATACCGTCCCTGAAAAGTATATCGTTCCCGCAGCCGTCGTCAAAGCCGGGGATATCATCGCTACCATCGCCGACACGCGTCATTCGAAAGCCGGGATACTGCCCCATTTGCACCTTTCATTCGGTCGGCCCGCGCCGGATCTGATTTACGAGCCGTTTGTCTGGAACCGCATGCGCGATCCCGAGCAGGTGAAGCTGATCGATCCCCTGCCTCATATCCGCTGGCCGCATCAAGTTTTAACTGTCGGCGATTAGAAATTACCCTGCAGGGTTAGCCCGAAAAACGGGGCCGTCTCATAACCGGTTTCGCCAATGTGCCGGGCGTTGCGGTCCTCGATGATGATCTTGCCGTCAAACGTGGCCCCACCGTTGAGTTCCACAAGCAGGTGTTTGTTTATCCGCCGCCCGACCCGGGCAAAGGGCGCCCAAAAATCCACCTGACCGATGCCGTCGGCCACCGTGCTGCTGTCGTCCAGGCGGAAGCGATACGAGCGATAGGCACCGCCCAGCCCCATTTCCCATTTCTTATTGGGCCGGTAAACCAATTCCAGACCCGCCGGGCCGACCGGTCCGGCTTCGAATGGATTGGTAAGCTCCAGCTGATCGCTGATTTGCCAGTTGACCACCGGGAACACGTACCCTTCGGTCTGCCCCAGGCGTTCGAACACGCCGGTACCGAGCCCCAGCGTCAGGTCGGGTGTAATGGCATAGGCCGCCATCAGCGCGGTCCCGTAGGACAGGGCTTCACCGGCTTCCGCCCCGGTGGCGCCGGCAATCTCGATAGAAGGGATTAGCCCGAAGCGCCATTGGTTGCCGGGCATGTAGAAAACGGGAACGCTCAGACCCGGCCGGTATATTTCGTCCCACAGGTCAATGCCTGCCAATCTTTGCACCTCTGAAAAATCCCATTTTTCGTAATCGAACCGCAGGCCCAGGCCCACCATCCATTGGCGATTGAGCATGTGGTTCGTATTGAAACGCAGAAAATGGCGCTGGACATCGAAACTGCCGCCGGCGTCCAGGTCGGCTTTCACCTGGTAAAGGGGGGTATATGAAATCGTGTACCGGGTTTGGGGCGGGCGTTTTCCCGCAGGCGCGGTTTGATCCGCGGCCATAATGTGTGGGAACGCTACTGCCCAAATCAATGAAAATAAAAAAGAAGTCAACACCGCCTGTCGAGTCGTCATGGGGTCTCCAGCAAAATGATTAAATTTAGAGGTTTGGAGCAATACATCTCATTCCCTTGGGATGGCCTGTTCGTCGAGAGAATATTTGAATCACACCCTATTCTGTTCTATTATGTGATTGTCCCTGAACTGACCGCGACCTTTCATTTGTTGTACGTATGCTAAGACACCTTGCTAAATGCGCAAGTTCAAGCAACCCATGTGGAGGCGGAATGGAAAAGATTAAAATAGGTATCGCCAGTTGTCTGTTGGGCAATCCGGTGCGCTGGAACGGCGGACACAAACGTGATCGTTTCATTGTCAACACCCTGGGCCAGCACATCGATTTTGTGCCGGTCTGTCCCGAGTCCGAGTGCGGTTTGGGGATACCGCGAGAAACCATGCATCTGGCCGGCGATCCGGCCGCGCCCCGGCTGGTGACCACCAAGACCGGGGTTGACAAAACCGCCCAGATGCAGCGCTGGGCCAAAAAGCGTTTGAAGGAACTAGACAACGAAGCGTTGTGCGGGTATATATTCAAGACCAAATCACCCAGCAACGGCATGCGCAAGTTAAAGGTATTCGCAACCCGCGAGCAGATTTTTTACAATGGGGTCGGTATCTATGCCCGGATGGTCATGGACCGCTATCCCAACCTGCCCGTCATTGATGACGGCATGCTCCACGATCCCGGTTTGCGGGCCAATTTTATCGAGCAGGTGTTCACCCTGCGACGCTGGCGGGAAGTGCTTTCCAAGCGCAAAACCGTCGGTCGCCTGGTCCGTTTTCATACCCGGCAAAAACTGCTGATCATGTCTCACAGCTATAAGCACTACCGTGAAATGGGCAAACTGGTGGCTGCCGGGAAATCCCAGCTGGCCGGCCAGCTGTATGCCCGCTATGCAGACCTGCTGCTGGAGAGCCTGCGGCTGAAGACCACCATCAAAAAGCACAGCAATGTCCTTTTGCATATCCTGGGCTATTTCAAAAAACAGCTGTCTGCCGATGAAAAGCAGGAGATGCTGCAGGTCATCGACAACTACCGGTCCGAAGAGGTCCCCTTGATCGTCCCCATTACCCTAGCCAATCACTACGTTCGAAAATACGATCAACCGTACCTAAAAGAACAAACCTACCTGAACCCGCACCCATTGGATCTAAAATTACGGAGCAGTTTTTAAAATTCCTTCCCAGCCAATCAATACTAAACCGGAACATACAAACAGTGCAGACCCCATCCTGGTGGCCGGCGCCACCGGGTATGTCGGGGGACGCCTGATACCCAAATTACTGGAAGCCGGCTACCGGGTGCGGGCTATGGGCCGCTCGCTGGAGAAGTTGGCCGGTCGCACCTGGGCCTGCGAACCCCAGGTCGAACTGGTCGCCGGGGATGTGATGGATCGCGGCTCGCTGACCGCTGCCGCGCAGGGATGTCAGGCGGTTTATTACCTGGTGCATTCCATGATATCACAAAAAGGCCACTTCGCCGCTGCCGACCGCACGGCAGCCCACAATATGGTAGCCGCCGCAGCCGCCGGTGGCGTTAAACGCATGATTTACCTTGGCGGATTGTCGGAGGAACGCGTGCCGGCCAGCAAGCACCTGCGCTCCCGTCTGGAAGTGGGGCGCATCCTCCAGGAGGGGCCGGTGCCGACCACCCATCTGCGGACGCCCGTGATTTTGGGGTCAGGCAGTGCTTCTTTTGAAATATTGCGCTACCTGGTGGATCGCCTGCCGGTCATGATTACCCCGCGCTGGCTGCGTTCCCGCAACCAGCCCATTGCCATTCGCGATGTCCTCGGCTATCTGGTCGGATGCCTCGAGCAGCCGAAAACCATCGGCGAAACGTTTGACGTCGGCGGCCCCGAGGTGATGACCTATCAGGACCTGTTGCACCTGTATGCCGCCGAGGCCGGCCTGCGGCGACGCTTAATAATTCCCGTTCCGGTACTGACCCCCAAACTGAGCTCATACTGGATCCATTTTGTAACGCCCGTACCGGCCGTGATTGCCATGCCCCTGACCGAAGGGCTGACCAGTGAGGCGGTGTGTACCGAAAACCGCATCCGCAAACTGGTGCCGCGGAAACTGTTGAACTGCCAGGAGGCTATTCGCCTGGCCCTTGATCGCCTGTCTCAGGAGCAGGTGGACACCTGCTGGATGGATGCCGGAGAGATGGTCGCCCCTGAATGGGCACGCTGTGGCGATGCCGATTGGGCCGGCGGCACCATCTTACGTTGCGGCTACAGGGCAGAATTGGACGCCTCCGCGCCAGAGGTCTGGCGTCCCGTACAAAGAATTGGCGGAGCGACCGGCTGGTATCATGCCGATTTTCTATGGCGATTGCGGGGTATCCTCGACCGTTTGGCCGGCGGCGTGGGCCTGCGACGCGGCCGGCGGCATTCCGAGCAGTTGTTGGCTGGAGACGCGCTCGACTTCTGGCGTGTGCTGGAAGTCGAGCCCAACCGGCGCCTGCTGTTGCTGGCCGAGATGAAAACACCCGGCGAGGCCCTGTTGGAGATAAAACTGACGCCCACTTCAGGCGATCGGACTGAATTGCAGCTGTTGTCTCGTTTTTTGCCTCGGGGATTGGCGGGGATCCTCTATTGGTACATACTCTACCCGTTTCACGAGTGGGTGTTTCACGGCATGTTGGCAGCCATCGCCAGGGTTGTGGGACGTCCCATGGTCAGGCGTCCGGAGCGCTACACACCCCGGATTACCGCTGCTTGTGAATTGCCGGAAGACGATCTTCAGGGCCGGCAATAAAAATAAACGCTCTGCAGGGGCACAGCTTTTGGCGAGATACGCTGCGCAATGCTTTTCCCCGCATCATATCCGGGGGCACCTTTTTGTGCTTTATTCTCATCTCACATCTTAAAATCTGGCTGCAGGCACGGATACGCCCTAAAGGAGCCGACCCTTCTGCTGCTGACAATCAAACCGCCAAAGAGCATCCACTTTCCGCCAGACACCTAAACGGCGCCTCAGATTGATAGGATTCTCCCCTTATCCCGCTGTCAGTCAACCCATATTGCCTTTAAGTGCCTAGCGCTTAAATTCTGAATAAGAAGAAAAAACAACGACCCGCGCATCAGAGCTTGCCGCGCGCGAAACACTTGACCTTAAAAAAACAAACGGGGGTCTAAAATGAGCAACGCCAATGATGTGTTTAAGAGAGTGACAGACGCTACCGGTGAAGACTACTACTGTCCTTTGGGAGCGAAAGAGTACGCTGCTGGACAACCGGATGCGGACGAGTGTGTGGAAGCGTCTACAGTAGAGAGATATTCAGGAAACTTAAAAAAGATTGATTAGCACATGGGCACTCAATTCGCTAAATCCGCCGCATATGGATGCGTGGGTGCATAAAAATTTGCATTGAGAAAGGAGTCGTATAATGAATGATAGACTAAAAGGCGTCATTGAAAACATAGATTCGGAATATAGAGACAAAGTACAAAAAGGGGCCCGGCATTACATGGAGGTCAGTGTGGGAGAACATGCTTTCAAGCTGGGGTACCAGGATCTGGGAGAGCGGTTCATTAAAACCTTTGCGGTAATTCCGCTAAAGGATCCCCAGGAGGGTATGAAGGTGCGAATCGACGGAAGAACGTTTGTGAACTATGCTGAATTCGATTCCGGGATAGCCGTTCCAGGGTATCTGGCCCGGGAGGCTGGCAAAAAGTATCGTACCTTTGTGCCTCAGGACAGTATGATCTGCAATTTTACCTGACTAGCCGAAATCAGCGTTGGAATCCGACATTGTTAAAACGAAAGGCACCGGATGGGTTGCTTGGGAAAATTGACAGGCTACATAGCGGGACATAATTTATAGTGTGTACCGAGTGCTGGTTGCGTCTTGGGTGAACCCAATAACCCAATGTACAAACGGGCTGAACCACCATAAAGGCATACGCGATTGAAATGTTTGAACCGGCTGATATAAATCATTAAAACAAAGCACAGTCGACTGTGCGTGTCGTTTAAGTGAGGTTTGATATGAGTGTACCTGAACGTGTCGCGGTAGACGAAGTTCACCGCAAAGTAACTGATGGCGCCGCCCTTCTGGTGTGCGCCTACGACGATGATGAAAAATTCCGCGGCGTCCATCTCGAGGGGGCTGTTTCGATGACGGAATTCAAAACGAAAATTTCCGGTCTTGATAGGAACCAGGAAATCTTCTTCTACTGCGCCTGAAATGGAGAAGCCAGTGCCGCCGGTCAGGCGGAAAACTATACCAAGGAAGGCTTCACCAATGCTAAGGTTCTTGGAGGTGGCGTGGAGGCCTGGAAATCAGCCGGATACGCCATGGTATCCTGATGTGCAGAAAGTTACTGGGCCGGGTAAGTTAAGGCATTTGCCCGGCCAGGACAACGCTGCAACCACAGGAGGTGAGCATCATGCCTAATAGACGTAAAGGAAAAACCTTTATCATAGATCTTGAAAAACTGAACACCCTAAACAGCAATGGCTGCCCGGCCTGCGGCCATAAATTTAACCTGGGAGATACGGCGGTCTGGGCCTGTGGTGCCTGGGAAGGAGGCGCCCGGGTCATTCACGAGCAGGACGCGGTTTTCGATCACCGGACCAATGGGTTTATTGAACGAAAATGCTATTCCGCTAAACAGGGCCAGGTTCCTTGACATCTGAAGTGCCCGGGAATCAGGCGCAGTTCAGCAGCTCCAATGCATCCCTATGCGAACGGTTAAGTGCGAGACTGAACGTGTAATGAACTCAGCTACCCTCGGTGAAGCTACGCTGTCGCTATATAGCTTGTCAGGCAACACGACGGGTGTTGTAGTCCTTATTAGGGGTACGTAATTTTAGTACTATCCAACCCACAACCAGTTGTTGCCTGAGATGCCTTGGTTCATTAAAAATGCCCCCCCGATTTGACTCTTGCTAGCCGGTTTGGTATCCAACCCCGAATCACATCCTCTTTCACTTGCCAACTCGAAAGTGATGCACTATGTCTCGATTTGCACAGTGGTACCAGAAATATATCCTTGATCAGCCCGTAATGGTCATCCTGGGCCTGATAGTGGTCATATCGGTGCTGGGTTACAAAGCCCGCGATTTCAAGGTGGACGCCTCCGCGGAAACCCTTTTGCTCGAGAATGACCAGGACCTGCATTACGCCCGGCAGGTAAGCGCCCGTTACGGCACCAACGACTTTCTCATCGTGGCCTACGCACCCCGGGAAGGGGACCTGTTTTCAAAAACGACCCTTCAGAACCTGCGCAGTCTCAAAACGGACCTGGAGAAGCTGGAACGGGTATCCTCGGTGCTGTCGATCCTGGATGTGCCCCTTTTTGAAAGCCCACCCCTGACCTATGCCGAACTTTCCGAGGGGGCTCGTACGCTCGATTCCCCCCAAACCGATCGTAAACTGGCCCGGGTGGAGTTCCGGGACAGTCCCTTCTACCGGGACCTGCTAGTCAGCCGGGACATGCAGACCATTGCCCTGGTCGTCAACCTCAAACGGGATCACATCTATCGGCAGTTGATCGACAAACGCAACGAATACCTGCAACGGCGTGATAGCGTGGGGCTTTCCGATCATGAGGCGGATGAGTTGAAAAAGACCGTTAAGCTGATCCGGGCCCACCTGGACCGCATGAATGTGATTCAACACCGCGATATTGCAGCTGTCCGGGCCATTATGGATAACTACCGTGACGGGGCTGAACTCTACCTGGGCGGGGTCAGCATGATTGCGGATGATATGATTTCCTTTATCAAGGCCGATCTCAAGGGCTTTGGCCTGGGGGTGTTTTTTCTGCTCGTGGTCATGCTGGGTTTTATATTCAGGCGGATACGCTGGGTGGTGCTGCCCATGCTTTGCTGCTTTCTGTCGGTGATTGCCATGATGGGCATCCTGGGTACCTTTGGCTGGGAGGTAACGGTTATCTCCTCTAATTTTATTTCATTGCAGCTCATCATCACCCTGGCTATCGTGGTACACCTGATTGTTCGTTACCGCGAATATCTGCGGGAAAATCCGGACAGTGACCAACGGACTCTGGTGTCCGACACAGTCCGTGCCAAGTTTATTCCCTGCCTGTATGCGGCCCTGACGACGATTGCCGGGTTCAGTTCGCTGCTGTTTTGCGATATCATGCCCGTTATTCATTTCGGTTGGATGATGAGTGCCGGCATCCTGGTTTCGCTGATCCTGACCTTCTTCCTGTTTCCAGCCTGCGTCGTCCTGTTGCCCAAAGAGAACCCACCCTCCGGCAACCGGCGCTTCAACTTTGCTTTTATTACGTTGTTGGCTGATCTTACCCATAAAAGGGGTGGCCTAGTAATGGTTCTCACCCTGTTTCTGTCAGTGCTGACCGTCGCCGGTCTTCTCCGGCTGGTGGTCGAAAACAGCTTTATCGACTACTTCAAGGAATCCACGGAAATTTATCGCGGCATGAAGGTGATTGATGAGAAGCTGGGCGGCACCACCCCGCTGGATATCATCGTGCAGTTTGAGGATGCCGACTTGGCTGCGGAATCCGCGGAAGATTCGGATGAGGCTTACCTGGAGGACGAAGAAGACGCTGAGTTGATGGAGCTGCTCGACGAGGAGATGGAGGCGCAGAAAGATAAATACTGGTTCATCGATGAGCGCCTGGAGACCATCGAAAAGGTGCATGACTACCTCGACAGCCTGCCGGAAACCGGCAAGGTGCTCTCGTTCGGCACACTGCTCAAGCTGGCCCGCAACCTGCGCAAAGGCGAGGCTCTGGATAGTTTTGAAACGAATGTCTTTTACACCAAGCTCCCGGAAAAATACAAAGACCTGATCATCAAACCTTATGTGTCCTTTGAAGCCAACGAGGCCCGTTTTTCAGTGCGTATCAAGGATTCGCTGAAATCCCTTAAACGGGATGCCTTGTTGAAGCAGATCCGACACGACCTGATCCACAAGCTGGGCCTGGATCCTGACAGGGTAAAGATTGCCGGCGCGATGGTTCTGTATAACAATATGCTGCAGAGCTTGTTTGCTTCCCAGATCAAAACCATCGGGGTTGTGGCTCTGGCGCTGCTGGTGATGTTCCTGGTGTTGTTTCGATCACTGCAACTGGCCTTGATTGCCCTGTTTCCGAATCTGTTTGCCTCCGGCGCGGTTCTGGGGGTTATGGGTTGGCTCAATATTCCCCTGGATATGATGACCATTACCATCGCAGCCATCAGCATCGGGATCGCCGTCGATGATACCATTCACTATATCTACCGCTTCCGGGAAGAGATCCAGAAAGATGGGGATTACTACCAGACGCTCTATCGCTGCCACGGAACCATCGGGCACGCGATGTACTACACCTCGGTTACCATTATCATCGGCTTTTCCATTCTGGTCTTTTCCAATTTCTGGCCGACCATCTACTTCGGTCTTTTCACCGGCCTGGCCATGTTTATCGCCCTGGTGGCCGCCCTGACCCTGCTGCCGCAGCTGCTGGTAATGGTAAAACCCTTCGGCGACGGGGTTGCGGAAACCAAAATGACCTGAGTCAAGCAGGAGCTATTATGACCTCTCAATCAGACACGCACAATCAGGCCCGCCCGGTCCGCTGCCGCGGTGTGCGCGGGGCCACCACGGTGACCGAGAACACCAAAGACGCCATTTTGGAAGCGACGCGCGAGATGATGTACATTATCATCCGGGCCAACGATATGCGGCCGGAAGATGTCGCCAGTGCCTATTTCACCACCACGGTGGATCTCGATGCAACTTACCCGGCCCTAGCGGCGCGACAGCTGGGGTGGTATGATGCCGCCCTTTTGTGCGGGCATGAAATGCAGGTGCCCGACGGTCTGCCCATGTGTATTCGCGTACTGATCCATTGGAACACCACCCGCAGCGCCACTGAAATTATCCATGTCTATCTGCGGGAAGCCAAAACCCTGCGGCCGGACCGCAAGGCCCTGCCTGAAATTCCGGAAGAAGAGATCGCCACCATTCTGGAAGACTTTGATATGGCGTCGTTGCATTTTGACCCCGACGGAATAAAAAAGTAGAAGTGCCTTCAAACACATCTGCATGTCCGGGTTAGTCACGATCGAAACCCTCCACCTTTGGTTGCCTACCCGGAGAGGTTCTACCGGTCCGTGGAGAATGGGCCATCTTTGGCAGTAGCGAGAAAGACTTAACCTCTCTGTTATCATGCATCATTTTGTTACTTTTCTTTCGCGTGAAAAGAAAAGTAACCAAAAGAAAACGCCGGTACGGTTCATAGACATAGGTAACACAATAGTACAAGGACATAGGTAACACATTTGCAGTATA
>Ga0126326_1000006_pt1 | contig 153836 bp, 133 predicted proteins | sample InaspJWI67metaG_FD_94485 | JGI IMG/M metagenome (GOLD analysis project Ga0126326, IMG submission 94485) | Marine gutless worms symbiont microbial communities from Oahu, Hawaii - Inanidrilus sp. 1 OAHU.JWI-67 metaG | ecosystem: Host-associated > Annelida > Digestive system > Unclassified... | reverse complement strand
GGAAACTTCTATACTGCAAATGTGTTACCTATGTCCTTGTACTATTGTGTTACCTATGTCTATGAACCGTACCGGCGTTTTCTTTTGGTTCGTTTTCTTTCACGCGAAAGAAAATGAACGAAACACAACATAAAATTTGCACCTTACAATTTCTATTAAGGCGTACCTAAAATGGGTGCGCTCATTTGCGTGCAATATCAGCAACGGAGACAATCATGTCCTTTATGCCGCCGCCGGCCAGCACCATGGGCAGGATGATCTCGCTCGGGTCGCACAAGAACTCCACCATGAAGGCCCCTTTGTGGTCAACCGCCTGTTGCAGGGCATCCTCGATCTCATCCAGTTTGGAAACCCGGCGGTAGGGGATGCCGTAGGCCCCGGCGATAGCCCCGTAGTCCGGGTTTTGCATGGGCGTGCCGGCATACCGGCCGTCGTAGAACAGGGTCTGCCACTGGCGGACCATGCCCAGGTAACCATTGTTCATCAGCAGGATTTTGACATCGATGTCATGTTCCATGATCGTGCCCAGTTCCTGGATGTTCATCTGGAAACCGCCGTCGCCGCTCACCGACCACACCCGTTCATCCGGCCGGGCCAGCTTCACGCCGATGGCCATGGGCAAGGCGCACCCCATGGTACCGGCCCCGCCCGACGTAAACCAGCTGTTGACGGTCTGGAAATTGTAAAACCGGGCCAGCACCATTTGATGCTGTCCGACGTCGCCGACGATCAGGTCCCGCCCCCCGGTCAGGTCGGACAACCGCCGGACGATCGTCTTGACCAGCAACTGGTTTTCCGTGCCGATCCCGGTGTCGATCTCGGCCTGCAGCTGAGCGGCCATTTCCCGGCGGAAATCATCGATCTGCTTAAACCACCGCTTGCGGGGCCGTGCGACCAGGGTGGGATCCATCCCCAGCAGGTCGAGCACCTGATCTACATCGGCGTTGAGGGCCACCGTGGTTTTCACGTTCTTGTCGATTTCGGAGGGGTCGATCTCCACGTGGATCACATCGGCATTAAGGGCGAATTCGCCCAGGTTGCCGGTCACCCGGTCATCAAAGCGCATGCCCAGTGAAATGATCAGGTCGGCATGCAGCAAAGCCCGGTTGGCCTCCACGGTACCGTGCATGCCCACCATGCCCAGGCTCACCGGGTGGTCCACCGGCATGGCCGAAAGCCCGTGCAGCGTGAATGCCACGGGGATATGCGCTTTCTCGGCAAAGGCCTGCAGTTTTGATCCGGCATTGCTGGAGATGACACCGTGGCCGCAGAGAATGATGGGGCGCTCGCTCTTGTTGATCAGGCTCACGGCCTGCTTCAACCGGTCCCGGTCCACCGACGGTGAATAGTGAAAACCGGGCAGCTGCGGCTGGCAGGTCCGGGGATCAAAGCTGCAGGTGTTGTCGGTCTCCTGCAGCTGGATATCCTTGGGAATGTCGACGACGACCGGCCCGCAGCGCCTGGTTTCAGCCACGTACATGGCCTCGTGAATAGTGGCTTCGATGTTACCCACGGCCAGCGGCAGATAGCTTTGCTTGGTCAACGGCATCATCACCCCCACCACGTCGCTCTCCTGGAATGCATCCGTGGAAATGACCCCGGTGGGAACCTGTCCGGTAATGGCCAGGACCGGGACAGAATCCATATAGGCGTCGGCAATGCCGGTGACCAGGTTCATGGCGCCGGGGCCCGAGGTGGCCATACAGACACCCGTGCGGGGATCGGCGGTGGACAGTGAGGCGCGAGATATGCCCTGGGCCATGAAGGCCGCGCCCTGCTCATGCCGCGCCATGATGAAGGCGAGGGTGTTTTGCTTCTCCATTTCGTCGAATATGGGCATGATGGCGCCGCCGGTGTAGCCAAAGACATATTTGACGCCATTGTCGACCAGCGCTTTGAGGACCAGTTCCGTGCCTTTCATATCGGGTTGTTTCCCTTGTATGTGCTGTTTGTTCCCAGAGGTTGTTTCGGGAAAATGTGACTCCGGCACGCGATACACGCATCAAGATAGGGTATTGGTTTTCGCCGCTAAGCCTGCAGCGCAAGCCAAATAACAAAGCAGGGGGGCACCGCGCATCCGTCGTACTTAGAATAAGTAACGCATTTTAAACAAAAGGCAAGTTGGTGAAAAATAAAGCAAGGTGAGACAGTTAACGACGCCGGCAGGACCTGTGGCGGCCCTATAAACATGAAAATTCATACTTATAGTTTGACATTTCATGTTTTATGTGAAACGGTTCCACTATGAAATTCATAAATCGCAAGATGGATATTGAAGCTGTAACCGGGTTGATGGACACTTTTCCCGTCACCGCCATCTTGGGGGCCAGGCAGTGCGGCAAAACGACGCTGGCCCGGAGGTTGGATCACGACCACTACTTTGATCTGGAAAATCCCCGGGATCTGGCAAGACTGGACAATCCCCAACTGGCCCTGGAAAACCTTGAAGGGCTGGTGGTCATAGACGAAATACAGCGCCAGGCAGACCTTTTCCCTTTGCTGCGCTATCTGGTCGACCGAAAGAGACCGCAGAAGTTTCTGATCCTGGGCAGCGCTTCACGAGAGTTGATTCGCCAAAGCTCAGAATCCCTGGCCGGCCGGATTGCCTATTATCACTTGGGCGGCCTGCGGCTGCATGACTTGGGCCCGGATGCTTTAAAGCGCCTGTGGTCTCGCGGCAGCCTGCCGGACGCTATCCTGGCTGCAACCTCCGCCGAGAGTCGCACGTGGCGCGACAACTACATTACGACATTTTTGGAGAGAGATATTCCCCAATTAGGGATCAATATTCCGGCCCGCACCCTGAGACGATTTTGGACAATGCTGGCTCACTATCATGGCCAGCTTCTAAACTATTCCGAGCTGGCCCGCTCTTTCGGCATCTCGGATATGACGGCCCGTAAGTACATCGATATTCTCGAAGGAACTTTCATGGTGCGGACACTCTCCCCCTGGTATGCGAATCTGGGGAAACGTTTAGTCAAAAGCCCAAAGTTATACCTCCGTGATTCGGGCCTGTTCCATTCCTTGATGAGTATAGAGGACCTTGATCAATTGAATTCCCACCCTAAACTGGGTGCGTCCTGGGAAGGTTTCTCCCTGGAATGTGTCTGCCGGAGTATCGGAAAAAAGGATAACGAGTATTACTTTTGGAAAGTTCATGCCGGTTCCGAACTGGATCTTTTCTGGCAGCACGCGGGAAAAAATTGGGGTGTTGAATTCAAATATGCCGATGCACCGACGAAAACCCGCTCGATGAGCCAGGTTATTAAAGACCTTGAGCTCGAACATTTGTGGGTCGTCTATCCGGGACGCGAAGTATATCAGATCAACCGGCGGATAACCGCCCAGCCGCTGATTCAGGTTCCGGAAAAATGGGCCTACACAGACCTTTCATAGTTAAAGGCAAATCCCCGTTGGCCGGATTTATAAATCGCTCAATCCATTAAGCAGCCGCAGACGACCGCAGACATCATCCGGCCGACGTGCCCGGCTGATACCCGGCATGCCCTTCGGGCAACTATGACCCAATAGCATGCATGGTTACTGTTTGCTTAAACTGGTACAAGGTGTTCTTTCGCGAAGCGATGGCTACCCACGCCCGGGCACGTCGCCCGGGGTTAGTCTGCGTGTGTCGAACGAGCAAAGCGAGTGGGCGGTTAATTTAAACACCTGACTCCTGACCCCAGACTCCTGATTCCAGGGTCGGCCCTTAAAAGAGTAAACCCGCGCCCGTGGATACCTTTTTGATAAAATTGGCCAGCGCGTAGACACCCCCGGCGCGGGCGGACCATTTGACGGTAGCGCCACTGTAGAGGGCGATCTTTTGCTTTTTTTCGACCTTGGCGAGGAACTGATCGGCATGTTTCTTGTACTTGATTTCTTTATCAATTTCGTTGCTGCCGGTCTGTATCTCTTTGAGCGCCTTGTTGACGACCTTTTCGATCTCTTTCAGCATTTTTTTCTGCTTGTCGTTCACATGCTTTAGCGGTATTTTGCTGCCTTCATCCAGGGCTTCGTTAAGTTTGGCGACCACTTTATCGCACTGTTTTTCAGCTTCGGCGATTTTAGCGGTGAGCTTTTTCACATTGGCCCGGGCGCTGCTCAGGCTTTTGTTGAAGAGTTTCGATAGCGGGGAGGCCTCGGCCAGCATCTCTTTCAGTGTTTTTTCGGCACCCCCCAGTTCATCGTAATGTTTCGCCATATAGGCGAGATCCTCTTCCACGTCAAAATGCGCCGTCTCCAAATCTTCGAAAAGTTCGGCCGCCACCATACTCAGTTCGAGTGCGGCCTTCAACGCCGAGAGCATGCTGACCGAGGCTGCCCCGAGCGTAAGGGCCATGGAGGTGATGGCAACGCCGATGGTGGTGAGTTTTATAGCGATGGATACGTAAGCGCCGCGTTTGAACGATTTCAGGGCATCGATACGGCCAACCATGACATCAAGCTCGCGTTCGACCGCCTGGTTCATCATTTTTTCGCAGCGTTCGGCATGCACTTTGAGGGTATGATTGAGGTCTTTGATCAAGGCGGCATGTTTTTCTTTTTTTTCGGTTTCAAGCCGTTTGTCCTCCTTCATGATGACTTCTTCAATAGCCTTTTGCCAGGGCTTCATGGTTTTCAGGGCAACCTCCCCCAATTTTTCGATGCGTAGCCCCTCCGCCTTTTGCTTAAATAGGTCACCCAGGAAAGAATCCATCTCCACATAGGCGGTAACGGTTATGTCGCCCATGTTGAGCCATTTCGGCTTTGCATTGCCGTTGAGCTTAAACGACCGAATGATTTCCGGCTTGACCATGCGGCCGGTCGGTACCGGCTGGGCTTCTTTTTCAACCCGTTTGTAAATGTCCTCCAGAATGGATTTGAGCTTGGTAAGCTCCGTTTTGATATCGGTATTGTCCCGGAGGCTGGCATTCAGCACCTTGGCATATGATTCCTTGCTTTTGAAGGTTACAAGGCAGGCCTTCTCCTTTTGGGCAAAGGTTTTGGCTGAATCAAAGTTCTTTAGCGCCGCTTCGACACCGGTCCCTTTACGGAAAAATCCGAGAAACTTTTCGGTGGGTTTCTTTTTCCCGGTTACCTTGGTGAAATTTGTTTTCGCGGTTTTCCATTCTTGCTGGTAACCCATGCTATTGCCTCCATTTGGTGGGTATCTGGATCAATCTTCCGTCTTCGCTTATCAAGCTTAGCCGGACAAGTCGCCGCACAAGCTGTCCGGGCTTGTATGCGTGTGCCTGCCGGGCCTTAGCCTCGTGCGAAGCCTGTTCGAGTGAGCAACGCGAACGGACGGTTAAACCAATGATTATTGCCATCTCTCACAGAGGCCACCGAGAACGCAGTGAAGCCCTAAAGACAACACCTATGCATCGCGCAGAGACGCAAAGACGCAGAGAAATGCAATATCTGGTCCCGCTGCGCGGGAAGAATCTTAACACCTAAAACCTAACACTTAACACTGTTTTTTATAGAAGCGATGGCTACCCAAGCCCAGCCACGTCGGCTGGGCTTTGTCTGCGTGTGTCGAGTGAGCATAGCGAACGGGCGGCTAATTCAAATTTCGATGTTGAACTCGCTACAGATCTTCTAACCCTGCCACCAACCTGTCCACGTCGGTTTCATTGTTATAGTGGACTAGACTTATTCGAATGATTCCCTCGTTCGTGTCCTCAATGCCAAGCCCTTCAAGACATCTTAACGCATAGAAATGCCCGTTGCGCAATGCTATTTGTTTTTCGACCAGGTATTTAACGGCATCGGAGCAATCCACACCGTCTAATGTCATGGAGATCGTTGCCGCCCGTGAACCCCTTTCCGCTGTATCCTGACCAATAATCCTCGCACCGGGTATGGCCTTGATCGCCTCCAGAACCCGGTTGGCCTGGACGGTTTCGTACTCGGCGAACAGGTCGAAGACTTTGCAGGCATGGGTGTGGAAATCGTAGTGGCTTTGTTCGAAATGGTGGTGGTAAACCGCTTCGATGTATTCCTCGATCCCGGCCAGGGCGGCAATCTCCGCATGCAGCGGCCCGGCCGGGTTGAACTTGTAGTGGGGGAGGTCCCGGTTGAAAAAGTGTCCCTGGGGTTCGAGCTGGTCGAGGACTTCCCGGCGGCCCCACATGACCCCGATGTGGGTGCCGAAGGTTTTGTAGGTGGAAAAGCAGTAGATGTCCATACCGCTGGAGTTGACATCCAGCACCCGGTGGGGGGCAAACGAGACCCCGTCGCCGATGGCCAGGGCGTCGACCGAATGGGCGATTTCGCAAATGGCCGCATAATCGTTCATCGTGCCCACGATGTTGGAGCAGAGGGTGAAGCAGACCAGGGCGGTTTTTTCAGTGACCAGGTTTTTAAGATCCTCGATATCCAGCTCGCCGGACTGCGGATCGATCCGCCACTCCTTGATGGTCGCACCGAACGCTTCCAGCCGCCGCCAGCACCCGATGTTGGCCTCGTGGTCCTGGTTGGTGACGATGATTTCGTCGCCCGGTTCGAGCAGGGGCCGGATGGCCTGGGCCAGGACGTAAAAATTCATGGTGGTGGAGGGGCCCAGGGTCAGCTCGTCCGGATCGCAGTTGAGCAGCCCGGCCATGGCCCGGTACCCGGCGTCCATGGCCTCGCCGGCCACCACCGATGAATCGAACAGGCCGTAGGGCTGGACCTTGGTGTAGCGGAAAAAGTCATGGAGGCGGTCGATGACCTGTTTGGGGACATAGGAACCGCCGGCGTTCTCGAACATCGCCCAGCGGGCGGTGTCGGGATTTTGGAACACCGGATACTGAGCTCTGATGAAGTCCAAATCCAAATTCATTTAAGATCCTCAATTATCCGCAGACATTGGTAACTGGAGTCCGGGGTCAATTGTAAGGAAGATAGTCTGACACCTGACGCCTGACTCCCGACTCCAGGGTTTTCCTTCTGCCCTAAACCTAAAAACCTATATTAACCGCAGACGAACGCAGACAGAACTATCAGGCGTCTGGGGTCTGGAATCTGGAGTCAGAAAGATCGTCCGATACCCGACACCTGCTTGTCGGGCGCAAGCTCGCAGAGCTAAGACTGGACCTCTGTTCAAGGGATCTTCCTTTCGCCCTCCTGGTAATACGGACGTTCACCCTCCCCCAACCCCTCCCGTCAAGGGAGGGGAGCTCGTACTGACACCCGACACCTGATTCCCGACTCCGGACCCCTGACACCTGACTCCCGACTCCGGACCCCCGACACCTGACTCCCGACTCCGGACTTACGATCTATTACTCATTTCCTTCGTCGGCCTGTTTGAAGCGGTCGGCCTGTTTTTTGTTGATCGCGTCGATTTGCTTTTTCATCCGCTCCATCTGCTCGACCTGTTCTTGCCCACTGAGATCCTTCACTGCGTCGTCGACATGCTCCCTCGGTTCGCTACCTTCGCAACCGCTGAAACACAATGCGGCGCAGAGAATCAGGATGGAAAGACCGGCGCGTATTTTATTTTCCCGTTTCATGATGTGGCCTCAAGTTAAACTGGATCGAAATCTAAAAATTACTAATAGTTGCAGGGCTAAACCTAAAGCCCCAATTAACCGCAGACGAGCAGAGTAAGAGGTCAGAGATCAGAAGTCAGACATCGGAAAGGGCATTGTACCCCGAGGTCAGATATCCGATGTCGGACGTCCGACCTCATGCTCTTCAGGTCTTTATCGCGAAGCGATGGCTACCCAAGCCCGGGCAAGTCGGCCGGGCTTGTCTGCGTGTGTCGAGTGAGCGTAGCGAACGGGCGGTTAATCCAAATCCAAAAACCTCAATTAGCCGCAGACAAACGCAGACATCATCTGGCCGACGTGGCCAGATCACACTTGTCATGCCCTTCGGGCAAATAGAGCACTATAGGTTTCAATGCTACCTCGTGAATATCCGATCATCAGTTGTTCTTTCGCGAAGCGATGGCTACCAGCGCGCAGCCACGTCGGCTGGGCTTTGTCTGCGTGGGTCGAGTGAGCAACGCGAACGGGCGGCTAATCAATAAGATCGAGGTCGCCGCACATCGTTTTCGATCCAGATATAGATTCTCCGCCGACTTGTAGAGATGGTTCCCAATCAAATTTTAACAAACTCTAAAAGCCCGGCTTTGTCAACGAATAGATAGGCCGAAAAGACATTAAATTGCAAGCATTAGTAGTGGTTACTGGTACAGGCTGGCTTTATTGAGTAAGCGCGTTTCCAGGCAATCAATTCTTATCGCGATTGAGTTCTTTCTGAACCGCACGGGCGAATTGATCGAAGTTGTAGGGTTTTTTCAGGTAGGCCCCGGCTCCCAACTCCTGGGTCATGCGGGCCCGCCGGGACTCGGAAAAGCCGCTGGCGATAAGGGCCTTTTGCCCGGGAGCATACTTGAGGATGCGGCGGTAGGTTTCGTAGCCGTCAATGCCCGGATCCATGATCATGTCCAGCAGCAGCAGGTCGGGTTGCGTCTGCTGTACATAGGCCACCGCCTCTTCGCCGCTGGCAACTGCCTCGGCGCTGTATCCCAGGCGCTGCAGCATGGCGCAGGCAATTTGGCGCTGCTCCTCGACATCGTCAATAACCAGGATCATCTCGCCGTTCCCCTGGGGTAACACGGAAGAATACCCAACGGTTGTGGCGGGAGCGGATTCTTCAACCTCAGGAAAATACAGGGTAAACTGAGTCCCGCGCCCCACGGCGCTCTTGACATCGATATAACCCTGGTGGTCTTTGACGGTTCCCCACACCACGGCCATGCCCAGGCCGGTGCCACTGCGCCCCATGACCTTCTTAGTATAGAAGGGTTCGAAAATCCGTTCCAAATCCTCGGCCGAGATGCCGATCCCTACATCGGCAACCCGCAGAATGATAAAATCGCCGGGTTCGATGGAATCGTATCCGGGCACGGGTGTGTCGACATAGCCGCGCTCGACCGAGATGGTCACGGTACCGCCGTCGGGCATGGCTTCGACGGCATTGGAGGTAAGGTTCATAACGGTTTTGGACAGATGGACCGCGGACCCTTTCACATTGAAGCTGCCGTCGCCCATGTCGGTCTTGATGTCGATATTGGCATGATAGGAGATCAATTTCCGGAACTCGGGGCTCTCCAGGTACTCGGTGACGATATCTTTCAGAGAGACCGTCTCGGTAACGGCCACACCCCGGCGTGCCAGCGTCAACAGGTCCTGGACGATGGCCGCGGCGCGCTGTCCCGAGTTCTGAATCATTTCGAGCGGGCTCTTCATCGGGTGGCCGTCTTCCAGGTCCAGTAAAAGCAATTCCGGATAGCTCATGATGCCGGAGAGGATGTTGTTGAGGTCATGGGCAACCCCGCCGGCCAGCATGCCGATCGCCTCCATTTTCTGGGCGCGCAAAAGCTGGCTCTCCATGCGTGTCTTCTCAACTTCGGCCTGCTTTTTGTCGGTTTCGTCGATGAAAATCAAGACAATGTCGTCGGTGATCAGCTTGTAGGCAAAGTACTCCAGCCACAACGCCTTGGAGCCGCCGTCATAGCGCCTGACCGGCACATGTTCGGCCCCACCTTTCTGCCATACACGGTGAAGGACCTCATCCAGGCCCAGATGGGCGTAGGGCGATGCGATCACCTCCAGCGGAAGGCCCAGGACATTGTCGCGTTTGGCAGCAACGATTTTTTCGGCCGCCTTGTTCATGTCGGTCAGGACAAATCCGTCTTGCTCCGGATGCTTTCGAAAGACCGCCACCCCGTTGCTCATGTTGGCAAACATTTCGCGATAGCGGACCTCGCTTTGCTCCAAGGCACGCTGGGTCCGTTTGCGCTCACTCATCTCCGTTTCCAGGCTGGCAACGGCATTGGCCAGCTCGGCGGTGCGGTCGGCTACCTGGCTCTCCAGATTTTCCCGGTGGGTGGCCAGTTCGGCGTCGCGCTTTTCAATCTGGGTGAGCATCTCGTTGAAACCGCCGATGAGTTCGCCGATTTCATCGTTCGTGGTCTTCTCGGCCCGAACCGCGTAGTTCGCCTCGCGCGTGATGAGGCGGACCTTGTCAGCCAGGTTTAAAATAGGTCGCGAGATCAACAGTTGCAGCCGGGCGGAAAGGAAAAAGGCCGCGACCGCCGCCGCCAGCAAAACGCCGAGGACGATCAACACATACAGGGTCAGTTTTTCATTGAACTCCTCCAGGTTAACCCGGATAAACACCTGGCCGATGGGCTCGCTGCGAAAGAGGATCGGTTGGACCAGCATGAAGGCATTGCCGGTGAAGTGGTGCTTCTCCGAAGGTGCGCCCGGATCGATAAAACCCGGCGGCAAGTCCGCCAGGTGATCGGCTCCGGCCGGCGGCTGTTCGGGCAGGTCTGTTTCGGCTTGACCTTTTTGATAAGCCGCGAACAGACCTTCATCACGCCGGATAATCGCGGCAGCGGCCACAAACGGTTCCGCACTGAGCGCTGCCAGCGTTTCCCGCGCGGCGTTCGGATCCTGGAATACCAGGGCAGCCGAGCTGTTGATACCGATCACTTTCGCCAGGGTCGAGACGCTGTGGATGAGCTCGTTGCGATAGGTTGTCCTCTCGTTTTGGATAAAAAAGATGGCCGTGAGAACCAGTACCGGCAGACAGGTCAGCATGGAAACGATGGTCAGTTTGGTCTGCAGGGAAAAGTTGTGAAACCGTTTCATGAGCCACCGCCTTTTCCGCCCGGGGCGTTGACGATGGTGGCGATGCGCAGCAACTTGGAGCTGACTTGGAGCCCGGCCGCTTTGGCGGCCCCGACGTTGGCTTCGAGACCGATGCGGTTGCCCCGGCGCAGCAGATTTATCACACCCCCACGTTGACAGAAACCGGGGCTGGCCCCCACGGTGAGAATGGCTCGACCGGCGACGGCGGCCAGCAGTTTTTCCGTCTCTTTTTTCCCGGCAGCGGCAATGAAAAGGAGGTGGTATCGGGCTGGATCGGCTGTTGCCGAGAAGCGTTCGATGATGATCGGCCGTTGGCCGTGACGCTCGCCCCGGATCACCTTCCGAAATATCTCTATAAAGTCGGAAGCCTCGTCATCGCCGTAGACGGCAATCCGCAACGGGGCCGCCGGGTCGGTAAACGCTTTGGGCGGCCACTGTACAAAACTGGTCAGGTTGAACAGATAGACCGCTTTGATCTGAACTTCGGAAAAACCCCGGGCCTCGGCGTGAAAGCTCGCTGCGGCGATAATGACGGGTACCAGCAGAAAGCCAAGCACCCTGCGCAGAAAGGGTCGCAGGGAGAATTGAAACGGCCTTGGGGATTTAAAAGGATACATCCTGTCTCGATTCAATGACTCTGGTCAGTCGGCCTGCAATCGCAAAGGTAAGCCACCGACCGGCGTCGGGATTTATAATTAAAAGTTCCAGGTTACCTTGGTGTAAACACTGCGTTCGACTTCGGTGGAACGCGCTGGAAAAAATAGATCTACGAACTCGAGATGCTGGTCGTCGGCCAGATTCCGGCCGACCAGGGCGATTTCCAGGTCGGTGGTGGGCTTCCAGGCCAGGCGGGCATCTAAGGTCAGATAATCGTCTATCTGCAGCGCCGGCAGGTCGTCCACATAGCGTAACCACAGGTCCAATTCAAAATCACGGGGCAGGTCCATGGCCGACCGGGCACTGAACTGGTTCTGGGGGCTGGTTCCAGCAATTTGTGATAGTCGCGGGTCTTTGTTCATCTTCAAATAGGTGTAAGCCAGATCCAGCTTCCACCATTCGATCGGGATGAAATTGGTGGCGATTTCGATGCCCCGCGTGTCGGCGGACTCGCCATTGATTAAGGTTTCCGGCGACACCACGTAGGGCGGCGGTCCGGGTACAAAGGATTGGGCCCCGGTGGTGGACGTACCCAGGTCTTTGTATTTGTTGTAGAATACGGCCACATCCCAGAGCATCCGATCGGTAAGTGGGAAACGATAGCCAAGCTCGTAGGCCACGACTTCTTCGGATCGGACATGTTCACTGCCGTTGACCCGCACCCGGACAGGAAACGGGCCTGGATTTTGCGGCGTGCCCGGAGGCAGCGTCTGCAGCTCAAACTGCACCTCTCTCTCCGCCCGGGAAGGAGTCCGCACAGCCCGGGAGACGGCGCCCCAAACCGAGTGGTCTTCGCGCGCCTTCCAAAGGAAGCGGCCGGTTGGCTGGACCTCCCAATCCGTGTAGGTATGGTTTTCGAATTTCGATCCGATGGTCAGCCAGAACCGGTCCGGCACCACCGTGATTCGGTCCTGGATGAACAAGCTGTAGAGTTCCAGCGTCTTTTCCAGGGGGTCGAACACAGTATTGCGCAGGGGCTTGGTTTCATCCCGCGAGTTCCGGTACCCCAGGCCCCAGATGATTTCATTGGCCTCGTTCAGCATTCCGCGGTGCTGGAAATCGATGTCAAACGTATTGCGGACCTCGTCGAAAAGTTCATCAGCGGCCCGGGTGTGATCAAAATATACCTGCAGGGCAAATTCGGAGTCGTTCGCCAGGGTATGTTCCCACCGCGATAGTATATTGCCCCCACCCAGTTCGGATTCGTCGCGGACTACTTCCTGGTAGCTTGGCGGGGTAAGGGACGTGAACTCATAGGTGGCGTTGGCCCGCTGGGAATATACATCACCCTGCAGGGTGAAGGCGTCGGTTGTATCCATCTCCCAATCGAAACGAAAACCACTGCGCAAGGCAGACCACTGATCATGGCCATCTTGCCCGTCGGCTTCGGCTCCGTGATCCCGATCGTAATATTTGGCATACAGGCGCAAGTGCGATGTGTCCGATGTCCGCCAGCCATAACGCGTACTGGCAAATCCACGCTCTTCGGTACCCACGCCGCCGCTTATCAAGCCGCCCTGGGTCTCTTTGGCTTTTTTGGTGATGATGTTGATGATACCGTTGACCGCATTGGCGCCCCACAGCGAGGCCCCGGGCCCCCGGATGACTTCGATGCGCGCGATGTCTTCAAGCATGGTATCCTGCACGTTCCAGAAAACACCCGACCAGCTCGGTGAATAGACTGTGCGGCCATCGATCATGACCAGCAGTTTATTGGCAAAACTGCCGCTGAAACCCCTAGCGGTGATGGCCCATTTATTGGCGTCGATATGGGCGACCTGGATGCCCGGCACCATGCGCAGTGCTTCGGCGATGGTCGTGACGCCGGATCTGCGGATATCCTCATCGGAGATGACGAAAACGGCCGCGGCCGCATCCGATAGCTTTTCAGCTTTTTTGGATACTGAGGTGACTTCCAGGTAGGCCAGGTCTTCGATACTGAGGCTCTTCAGGTAACGGATCTCGTCTTTCTCGGTTACCGGATCGGTCCTTGCGCCCGCAAACGGTGCCATCCCAAGCACAATGCCGATAGTCACTAGTATCAATAAATACAGACTGTTAAACACGCTCATGTTTCTTTCCCCAATTTTCATGATTCATCCCTCATCTGGCCCGACCCGTTTTAAATAAGCAGGTGTTCGCTAACGATATACAACCCTCATCTGGTTATATCGGTACCTTCGGGACGAGCTTTAGATTAAAACCGGGTAAACCGTGCAATGCACATAAAGGGCGATTACAGACAGTTGGCTTAATGGGGGGTCGATACCTATGGTAATGTCGGGGGTATGGGGTGGGGGTAGTAGGTGGTTGTTGTATGTGGCGCGTTTTGAAGGGCTTAGAGCGCAGAGTAAAGAAAGTTTTCCAATTTAGATTGCGGATTTTTGATTTTAGATTGAAGGCATTTTGCCAATTTATATAAAAGTCTAAGGGCATTGATTCCTTAAATCTAAGATCCGAATTCCAAAATCTAAAATTAAGTCCGGGCTTTGTCTGCGGGGTCCGAACAAGCAAAGCGAGTGGGCGGCTAATCAAGATCCTAAAAATATTCCCGGAGCATGTTAATGGAGACGTTCACCCTCCCCCAGCCCCTCCCGTCAAGGGAGGGGAGCCCTTACTGAAGCCTGGCTGCCGGGCGTAGCCTTGGCGAAGCCTGGACCTCTGACCTCAGGCTTCGACCTCATGGTCTTCAGTCCTTATCCAGTATCGTCCTGATCTTCTGCGACAACTCAAAGATATTGAACGGCTTTTGAATAAAGCCATTGCAGCCACGCTCCATGATTTCGGTGGCCTGGCCGTTGATGGCATAGCCGCTGGAGAGGATCACCGGCAGGTCGGGCCATATTTCGCGCAGGACATCGAACGTCCGGCCGCCGTCCATGTCGGGCATGATCAAATCGAGGATCACCAGGTCGATGTTGCGACCCTTTTCCATGGTCATGGCAATGGCCTGCTCGCCGCCCCGGGCGATGTGCACGTCATACCCGAGCTTGGCCAGCATTTCCTGGCCCACATCGGCGATGATCTCTTCATCGTCCACCAGGAGGATGGTTTCAGTTCCCAGGGCCAGATTCTCGGGCCCGGGCACGTCGATACAGGCGTTTTCGTCAGTAATCGGCAGGTAAATATTGAAAGTCGAACCGCGGCCGGGTTCGCTGTAGACGGTGATCATCCCGCCGTGGTTGCGGGCGATCCCATAGGCCGAGGCCAGACCGAGCCCGGTGCCCCGGCCCTTGGCCTTGGTGGTGAAGAAAGGGTCGAAAATCTGCTGTTGTACCGAATCGGGCATGCCGTGCCCGGTATCGGTGACCGACAAACGGACATAGCAGCCGGGCGGCACCTGGAGGGGTTTGCAATACGCCTCATCCAGGTCGATTCGCCCAGAGGCCAGGTTGAGTTCGCCGCCGCCGGCCATGGCCTGCCAGGCATTGACGTAGAGGTTCAGCAGCAACTGTTCGATCTGGCGCTTGTCGACCCTGGCAATCGGCGGCGGCTGTTCGAACTGGGTCCGAATCCGAATCTCCTTGCGGGTCCGGCCGAACATGTTGGCGCTGTGTTGCATCAGCTCGTTCATGTCCGCCGGCTTGACTTCGTATTTTCCGCCGCGGGCAAACCCCAATAGCTGTTGACTCAGGTCGGCCGCGCTCTGGACATGGTCCTCGATACCGCGCAGGTGCTCGAAATGGGGATTGGCGGCATCCATATCCAGACGCATCAGGGAGGCCCGCCCCTGGATTCCCATCATGAGGTTGTTGAAATCGTGGGCGATGCCGCCGGCCAGAGTACCAATGGCCTCCATCTTCTGGGCCTGCTGCAGCTGTTGCTCCAGCCGCAGGTTCTCCTCCTGGGCATGTTTGCGGTCGCTGATGTCCATCAGGTGGGATAGAAAGGAGACCGGTCGGCCGTGGCTGTCCCGAATCAGAGTGTTGGACACCAGCGCCCAGATCGTCCGGCCGCTCTTGTGTACATAGCGCTTCTCACCCTGGTTGTAATCCACCTCACCGGCCAACAATTGGGCCCAGCGCTCCCGGCCACCGTTTTGGTCGTCCGGGTGGGTAAACTGGTTAAACGATTTGCCCACCAGCTCTTCTGGGGTGTATCCCAGGGTATTGCAGATCTGCTGGTTCACCTCCATGAAGTGCCGTTCGGTATCGATAACCGCCATACCAACGGGCGCACCGTGGAAGTTGGCGCGAAAGCGGGCTTCGCTATCGCGCAGCGCGGCCTCGCGCTCATTGCGATCAGTCATGTCACTCAGGGTTACCAGGGCGTTTCCATCGGCCAGAAAAGCAGCCCGGAACTCGATGGCCTTGACAGTGCCGTCCTTGCAGGTCACGTTGAACTCCCGCACGGCAACCGGGCCTTTGACATCCTCATCCCACTCGGCCAGAACGGCCCCGCGGTATTCCGGGTCCGGGTAGGCCAGGGGAAACCAGTCCTCCAGCGTTCGGATTTCATCCGGGCCATAACCGGTCAGCTCGTAGAAACCCTGGTTGGCCCGCACCAGCTTTCCCTCCTGGTCCCAGACCGTGATGCCCAAAAGGACATTGTCGAATACGTTCTGCAACAGGTCCTGCTCGGTGGACAGTTCCGCCTGGGCTTCCAGGACGGTCGCATTCTTCTCGGTCACCTCGCGGGCTTTTTCCTGGAGCTCCTCCTGCAGCTGTCGGTTTTTCAGGGCCACGGCAATGTGGGCGGCCAGGGTCTCGAACAACCCGGCCTGCTCGGCAAAATCGCGCTCCACGGCGGAGGCCACCCCCAAGACACCGTTCACCGTGCTGGCCACCATCAGGGGGATGGCGGCAAAGGATCGAAAGCCGGCCTTTTTACATTCTTGCAGCGTACAGCGCACATCCTTGTGTAAGTCTTTGGAGAAAATACTCTCCTTCTCCTTCGCTGCCAGGCCGCAAAGGCATTGTCCGAGGAGCTTGGTCTCCGGTGCTTCCTGTTTGAAAAGAGGGGAGGAGGGGGCTTCGCCTATGGAGACCAGGAGCTCGCAATCGCGCTGATAGACAACCACCATATCCGGTTTCAAAAGCTCGAGGATGTGCCGGTGGACCACGGTCACGAGGTTATCGACCGAATCGCTCAGGGCCAATTCATAGGACAGGCTATGAATCGCCCGCAGTTCGTCGCCGAACAATAACTCTTCATTGTTTCCAGGGTGTGGCATGTCACTCACGTTATAGGCTATCTCAAAAATGTCTTTTGGTCCAATCTCTTCGTTGGGCGCTCGGTTTTGGCACGAAGTGAAGCGTAGCGCTATCCTCGAAATACATGAGTATTCCTCCGGTTAGAACCTCACGGCCGCCTTGACCTTGAACCAAAATCCTATTTTTGTGGTAGCCTATTCATTTAAAATACATGCAAAATGTTAGCGGAATATTAGCAAAACAAAATAGAGAGGGCAAATTTTTCTCGGGGAGGGAGTAGAATTACCAGAAATAACAGATAGTAACAGGCCTTGGACCGGAGTCCGGGGTCTGGAATCCGGGGTCGGATAAGGCTTTGAGACTGAAAGAAAAAACCCGGAAACCATAAATTAACCGCAGACGAACGCCGACATCATCTGGCCGACGTGGCCAGCTGACACTTGTCATGCCCTTCGGGCAAGTAACCATCCTGGCTATTTCAGCAGCTACAATATTAGGCCTTAGCTCTTTCTCGCAAAGCAATCGAAGCAATTTTTGATTTTTGATTGCTGATTTTAGATTGGGGGTGTTCCGCCAATCTATTAAAAAGCCTGAGCGCAGCGATTCCTTAAATCTAAAATCCGAATTCCAAAATCTAAAATTAAGTCCTGACTTTATCTGCGTGGTCGAGTGAGCAACGCGAACAGGCGGCAAATCTTCCGTCAGGCTTACACCCTCTTGGTTGTGCCTCCGTCACCCTCCCCCGCCCCCTCCCGTCAAGGGAGGGGAGGTTTTTCTGACACCAGACTCCCGACTCCTGACTCCGGTCACGCTTTCTACCTACCACTTCTATTGACATTCGGTAACGGATTGATATAGGTGTGAGAAATCAGACAACCGCAATACGGGCGATTAACTCAGCGGGAGAGTGCTACCTTCACACGGTAGAAGTCACTGGTTCAATCCCAGTATCGCCCACCACCTAACGAACCGGAGTCGGGCGTCAGAGGTCAGGCGTCTGAAAAAAGCAAAACCAGTTCGCCCTTGATTACCAAGAGCAAATTGGTTTTTTTGTGCCTGACTCCTGACTTCCGCCTGCCGGGCGTAGCCTTTGCGAAGGCTGGACCTCTGCTCAAGGGCTCTTCCTTCCGCCCTCCTGGTAATCGGACGTTCACCCTCTCCCAACCCCTCCCGTCAAGGGAGGGGCGCTAGTACTGACACCCGACACCTGATTTCCGACTCCCGGTTTATTCCGGCCGCAGTCCTTTTGCCAATCCCAATAGAAGGCCGCCAACAACCATCACCAGCCCCAACAGGTGCCGTTCGTATTTGGCTGCCAGAACGAGACCCACCAATGTTAGAATAGCAGCTATGATTTTATAGATCATCCCGGTAATGCCCTGTTCTCAGTTATAGGATGTGAGCAGACTACGGACTACTGACCCCCGACTCCGGGGTTTTTCTTCTACCTTATACCCTATACCTTATAACCTCCGCCCTCTTGGCAATGCAGCCTCACCCTCCCCCAACCCCTCCCGTCAAGGGAGGGGAGGTTTTACTGACTCCCGACTCCAGGTTTTTCTTCTACCTTCTACCTTAGACCCTATACCTTATTGCAACTCTGTTAGGAATTCATCCCTCGTCAACCACAGCTCTTCCATCCGGTACATGTGCCAGTGGTCGTGCATGAGGATGTGACGCACCAGGATGTAGAAGGCGTATTGGGCGTACTCGGGGTGGGTGGCGGTCTTCTGCCAGGTCCGGTCGTCGGCTGCTTTCAGCAGATCCAGCTGTTGCCGGCGGAAATCGGCAAACTGTTCGAGGGCGGCTGCGGTCGGTATGTTCGGCGGACCGCTGTCGGCCGCGTCATCGTCGCCCGGGATGAAGGGGACGAATTCCGGGGAGGCCTCGGCCTCGAAACGCTGGAGGCGCTCTAACAGCATGGGCTGCACATCGGCCAGGTGGCTCACGTGCTCGTTGATGGTCCAGAAGCCTTCACCCCGGCGAAGGTCCATACTGTCTGCGGGGATGGTGGCGACAAATTCATTCAAAATGGTGACGGCCTGGGCCAGGCCGTCGAGCAGGGCTTGTTTGTCTTTCATGACTATCCTTTCTCGACGCTACACGCCTCTAAAGGGCATATAGCATGGAGCTTGGAGCTTGGTGTCAAAACCAAAAACGTTTAATCCATTTTTCTCGTGAGCGTTTATGCTTGATCGGGTTTTGCTTTTAGGTATTAACCCTATGCTCTCTGCTCTTTGCCCACTGCGCCCGCCGCCGGCGGGCTAATCCACGGCCTTATCGATTGTTCTCAGTAGCTTTTCGACTTTACCTATGACCTTCTTGGTGGTCTTCTCCAGGTTTTCAGCGCTTTTTTCCAGCTTCTCGGCCAGCCTTTTAATGTTTCTGATCTCTTTGTCGGTGTAGCCCCTGTCTCTGGAAGCCCGGTCGATATACTTGTCCAGCTCCTGGGCGGCCTCGTCGAACTCCTCGGCAAGCGGTGTCACGTCATCGGCGATCTTTTCTATCGCGTTGGATGCTCTATTCATCTGCTTGGCTTCCTTGGGATTGATCACGGCATCTTTTGCCCCCACCATGGCCACGGGCACGGTCGTCATCACCAGGACCAGCACGAACAACCTGATATTTTGAAACATATTGACCCCTCCTTAGTCCATTCCGCCAGGGGGAGAAAGTATTCTGACTTCAGACTTCCGATCTCCGACCTCAAGGGCTCCCCTTCAACCTTATTGCGAACAAGGACCACTGATCTCTGGTTTTCCAGTGGCTAATTATTAAGCACGTTTATGATCACATCCGTAAGATCATCAGCATTATTGGTGACCTTGTCGCATTTGTTTTGAAGATCCTTGGCCTCCCGGTCCACATTGTTGGCCAATTTCTCGATATTTTTAATCTCCTTTGTTGTATACTCGCCATCTGAACCTGCTTTGTCTATGTAATTGTTTAATTTTTCGGCAGCTTTTTGAAAACTCGTTTCATCCTTCTCTACCATGTTTGCAATATTATTCATCTTGTTGCCGATCTTTTCCAAGGTTTTGGCCTCATTATTGGTAACGTTGGGGTCATCGGCAAGCACCATGGTTGACGGAACGATGATTATCAAAATGGCCAGTACGAAAACTGTGAGCTTTTTCATTATCTCTCCCTCCTCCTTGATTTTTGTTTTTAACGCCCAAATAAGACCATTTACACTTATCTGCCTATGCCCGGAAAGTATATTTAACACTCGTGGTGGTACTGCGGCTTTTTATCGGCATGCTTGAAGTTGGACAGATTCTTCTACATCACCCCAGGTTGGCCATTATCCCCGTTGAATCTTGGGGCCCTGCTATTCAGTCTTTTACCTCATCAGGCGTACAAAGCGCATTATGACAGAAATCCAACACCGCCCCCAAAAGCCCATCAATTTGGTCCAGACGCAGGCTTTTTCGGCGCATCAGGCCGTTAACCATGGCCAGGAGCAGACCTGTGGTGGCCTCTACCGGGACCGGTCGGAACTCACCGGATGCAATCCCGCGCTCCAGACATTTGGAAATATACCGGGACAGGTGTTGTCCCTGGTTGGAGACATACTGGGCGCAGACATGGGCGGCATCCTGGAGCTTGGCCGGGCAGGCGCTGATTACGATATAGGTCTCGTCCGGATAGTCCTCGGCAAACCGGAAATGAAATCGAATCAGATTCACGAGCTTGTCGAACTCGGTCGGGGTCTTCTCCGGCAATGCGTCGAAGCGATCGAAATATGTTGCGAATATAGTTTCCAGGATATGGGTAAAAAGGCCGTCCTTGCTCTTGAAATGATAGTGGATCAGCGGCTCCGTAACCCCCGCGTATTGCGCGATGCTGGCAGTGCTGGTGGCATCGAACCCGTTGGCGGCAAACAATTTGACCGCCGCGTCTACCAGTGCCTTTTTACGGTCCATGGATTTTACCTGGATAGAGTTAATATTGCGATGGGACTTTAATGCGTGACAGTTTTAAAATAAACAGTAAGTTGCAGATTAAGTCAACACATATGCTTTAAGACTGAAGTTGGTCCGGCCTTCCCCCTCCCCCAGCCCCTCCCGCCAAGGGAGGGGAGTTTTTCTGACTTCCGACTTCCTAACTCTGACCCCATGGTTTTCCCGACGCCTGACACCAGACCCCAGCCCCCCTTGGTTTTCCTTCGGCCTTCTACCTTCAACCTTTCACCTAAACTGTGACAACAGTTACACTCGGTGTATTCTCCTCCGGGTCGGTGGAAAAGCCCTGGACCACCAGGATGGTCTGGCCCTCCTTGGCCAAACCAAAGGCCAAAACCTTCTCGCGCGCCAGTCGGTGGGCATCCTCCAGGGCCGCCTCGTCGACCGTAATGGCGATGACCCCCCAGAGCAGGGCCGCAATGCAGGCCGTGCGGTAGTCTGGACAGACGCCCAGGATGGGAGACGCCGGTCGGGAGGCGCTCATAACGGCCAGGGATCGGCCCTGCTGGGAAATCACCATGATCGCCCGGGCCATCAGGTCCCGGGAAAGCTTGGCCAGCGATTCCGACAGGGCGTCCTCGATGGCATAGGGCCGCTCCCCGCCTGTCCGGCGCCGCAGGGTGCCGAAAAAACCGTGCCGCCAGAGGTAACCTTCCGTCTGCCGGATGATATCGTCCATCATCTTGACTGCTTCCACCGGGTATTGCCCGGCGGCGGTCTCCGCCGACAACATCACTGCATCGGCGCCGTGGCGCACGGCCGTGGCCACGTCGGACACCTCGGCCCGTGTGGGGCGCGGGTGGGTGATCATCGATTCAAGCATCTGGGTGGCCACGATTACTGGTTTACGGCGCTGACGGGCCCTGTCGATCAGCTGGTCCTGGGCGACGGGGACCAATTGGGGCGGCAGCTCCACGCCCAGGTCGCCGCGGGCGACCATAATGGCATCGGTAATGTCGAGAATCTCGTCGATATTGTTCAGGGCTTCAGGCTTTTCGATCTTGGCCACGACCGCGACCTGGCAACCAACGTCATCGATCAGGTCACGCAGGGCCTGAATATCGGCCGCCCGCCTGACGAAGGACAGCGCCAGAAAATCCACCCCCAGATCAAGAGCAAACGCCGCATCTGTGCGATCGGCTTCGGTAAGCGACGGTGCCGAAATATCGGCACCCGGCAGATTCATCCCCTTGTGATCGCTGAGTTTGCCGCCCGCGACTACCTCACAGGAGATATCCTCTCCGTCGATGACAAGCACTTTCAGCTCGATATTGCCGTCGTCCAGCAGGATGCGGTTCCCGACGGAGACGTCCCCGGCCAGGGCCCGGTACTGGGAAGGAATCAGGTCCGCCTGACCCGTCACCGACCGTGTGGTCACGGTCACAACATCGCCGCGGTGCAGGTCGATCCGGCCGTTTTCAAAGGCACCTACCCGGATTTTGGGGCCGCACAGATCGGCCAGCACGGCAATCGGCTTGCCCAGCCGGGCGGCGGTTTCCCGCACGTAGGCATAAACCCGGCGGTGATCGTCATGGGTCCCGTGCGACATATTGAGCCGGAAAACATTGGCCCCGGCCCGGATGAGTGCTTCCAGGGTGTCTGAATCGGCGGAACTGGGCCCCAGGGTGGCCACGATCTTGGTCCGGCGGTACAATAAAAGCTTGATATCGGTGTCGATGCGCATGGTGCTGCCCTCATTTCAGGAGTGATCTGTGGGTGGGACGGCTTTCACTTTAGCACATTACCGACACAGTTCAAAAAAATTAATTAGCCGCAGAAATTAAACCGTTGAAGTCGGAGGACAGAAGTCAGACATCCGACCTCATGGTTTTTCCGACTTCAGACTTCCGACGTCCGACCTCATGCTCTTCAGGTCTTTATCGCGAAGCGATGGCACCCAAAGCCGGGCACGTCGCCCGGGCTTCGTCTGCGTGGGTCGAGTGAGCAACGCGAACGGGCGGCTAATTAAACAGTTGGTTCACCCTCCCCCAGCCCCTCCCGTCAAGGGAGGGGAGCTTTTACCCACCCCGGACTCCTGACACCTGACTCCTGTTAAGTCTTTGACTTTTCAAACCGGATTTAAGTAAAGTAGCGTCATTGCCTGAACCCTGCAACAAGGAGTAGACCATGAGCCTAACAGCTGAAGCCAAAGCCGCTCTTGACGATGTGATCCAAAAAAAAGGGTACACCGACTACAAATGGATTGACCCCAACAAGATCATCACGGCCCAGTGGGTCCGCATGAAATGCATGTTCGGCTGCAACGGTTATGGTCGTTGCGCGGCCTGCCCACCCAACACGCCGTCCCTGGATGAATGCGAAAGGTTCTTCAATGAATATGAAGATGCCCTTATCCTGCATTTTAAGGGGGCCATGGACAAGCCCGAAGACCGCCATAAATGGTCGGCCAAGATCAATGCGCAGCTGGTAAAGCTGGAACGGGAGGTGTTTCTGTCAGGTTATGAGCGGGCCTTTCTGCTTTTCATGGACTCGTGCTGTTTCTGCAAGGATTGCACAGGCACCCGGGAGACCTGCCAGGAGCCCAGGATGGCGCGCCCCAGCCCGGAGGGAATGGGGGTGGATGTCTATTCCACCGTGCGCCAGTTCGGTTATGGAATCAATGTCCGCACCGACTATGATCAAGAGATGGATAGATATGCGTTTTTGTTTGTGCACTAAAGGTTATAGAATGAAGGAGGACCTGGAGTCAGGAGTCAGGTGTCAGTAAGGGCCTCCCCTCCCTTGACGGGAGGGGTTGGGAGAGGGTGCTGTAGGAAGGATTCCAGGGGTCAAGCGAAGGACGAAAACACAAAAACCCGGAATTAGCCGCCCACTCGCTTTGCTCGTTCGACCCACGCAGACGAAACCCGGCCGACTTGCCCGGGCTTTGGTAGCCATCGCTTCGCGAAAGAACACCTTGTACCAGTTTAAGCAAATAGTAAACATGCGTGCTATTGTATCATGGTTGCCCGAAGGGCATGACAAGTGTCAGCTGGCCACGTCGGCCAGATGATGTCTGCGTTCGTCTGCGGCTAATTCAAATTTTAGGGGAGAACTAACATGACCTTCGCCGAGCCGGTTACCCTGGGTCGCACCGGCCTGAGAGTAGGGCGACTGGGAATCTCTTCCAGCTATGGCGCCCCGGCCGCCGCCTTTGAGGAGGCCTTCGAAAAAGGCTGCAATTATTTCAATTGGGGCTCTTTTATCAAGGGACGTTCCGGCCAGATGCGCACCGCCATGCGCAATATCATCCGGGCGGGCAAACGCGACCAATTGGTGGTGGGTATGTTGACCTACGCCCACATCGCTTTTTTAACGGACTACTTTTTTCATAAGGGTCTGAAGGCGGCCGGCCTGGAATATGCCGACGTTCTTCTGCTGGGTTGGTTTCCCAAACGGCCGCCCCAGAAAATTATCGATGGCGCCCTGGCGCTGAAGGAAAAGGGGCTGGTGCGGTTTATCGGCCTCACCAGCCACAATCGCAGACTCTTTCCCGAGCTGGCAACCGATAATGTGTTCGATGTCTTCCATGTCCGCTACAATGCGGCGCACCGTGGTGCGGAGACCGAAACTTTTCCACACCTGGAAAAAAACACCGGCCCCGGCATCGTCAGCTTCACCGCCACGAGTTGGCAGAGATTGCTGAAGCCGCGCAAACTGCCCCCGGACGAAAAGCCATTGACGGCGGCCGAGTGCTACCGGTTCGCACTTTCGCATCCGGCTGTGGATGTATGTTTGATGGGGGCCCGAAATCTCGACCAGATGCGGGGGAATCTGCAGGTTCTGGAAACGGGTCCATTGGACGATAAAGAAAGGGAGCGTATTGAGCGGATTGGAAGGTTCGTATACGGCAAGTAGGGTTTTGTTAGCTGTAAGGTATAAGGTGGAAGGTTGAAGCTTTAGCGGGAGTCAGGGGCCCGGAGTCCGAAAATCTTCCTGACCCTGGACTCCAATGTTTATTTTTGCCGCCCACTCGCTAAGCTCGTTCGACACACGTAGACAAAGTCTTGAATTAATTTTAGACTTTAGAATGCGGAATGCGGATTTGTGGTTTCGCTGCGCTCAGACTTTTATATACATTGGCAAAATGCCTTCAATCTAAAATCAACAATCCGCAATCTAAAATGGAAAAGCACAACCATCGCTTCGCGATAAAAACCTGACACTCAATTTTAGCCAGCGCTGAAATAACCAAGATGATTATTTGCCCGAAGGGTGTGACTGTGTCAGCCGGGCAGGTCGCCCGGATGATGTCCGCGTCTGTCTGCGGCTAATTATCGGTTTTGACTTTTCGGCAAAGCCGACGACATACTGCTTTTGTCCGTGTGTGTCCGTGGCTAATTTGGCCTTGATGTAATTACAGTGATGTTTGAGGGTATTTATGGATAGTACCGATTTGCAGAAATTTATCGATAACGAGAACATATCCGCTGAAATCTTGACCATGGCAGGACATACGCCTACCGTGGAGGATGCCGCCCGCGAACTCGATGTAGAGCCTGATCAGATTATCAAGTCGCTGGTCTTCAAAGTCCGCGATGAGCCGATTTTGGTCATCAACAACGGCCTGGCCCGGGTGGACCGGCGCAAATTGGCCAAGTATCTGGATGTGGGACGCAAATGGGCCCGTTTTGCCACGCCGGAACAAGCGCTTGAGATTACCGGGTTCGTGGTGGGCAGCATGCCGCCTTTCGGTCACCTGACCCGCATGCGGACACTTTTGGACAGTGCCGTCTCCGATCAAGATGTGATCTTCGGCGGTGGTGGCGACATCAATGCCATGATGCGCCTGACGCCGGTTGAACTCATTAAGGTTACCGGCGCCGAAGTCGTGTTGCTCTCGGAAGATGGCGCCTAGCGCCATCGCATAGGGCATGGCGCAGAGCGCATAGGGTAAAGGGCAAGGTCAAGAGCGATTTAGCCGCCCGTTCGCCATGCTCACTCGACACACGCAGACAAAGCCCGTCCGACTTGGCCGGGCTTAAGTAACCATCGCTTCGCGATAGAGTAAGTGATAGTCGTATAGGTAAAGGTATCATCGGAGACTGTGGAGTAGTTGCTGCCCGCAGGGCATGACGGTTTCAGCCGGGCAAGTCGCCCGGATGATGTCTGCGTTCGTCTGCGGTTAATTATGGTTTAAGATCTACCAGCAAGCAGCGGGAAAAGGAGCGTTTCAAACGACAGCGATCAATTACTACCTCATCTACATGTCCCCCAATGGATCCACTGAAAAGGTGGCCGATGCACTGGCCGAGCAGCTGACAAAGGGCAGCGCAACGGTCGAGCGGCTGAATCTGGCCGGGGCAGCCGACTACGACGAATTCAACGACAAGATCAACAACGATCCCCAGGCGTGCCTGCTTATCGGGTCCCCAGTGTATCGGGACATGGCGATACCGCCGGTAATGAAGTTTATAGAAGCCCTGGGAACCATTGAAAGCGGCTGGGCAGTGCCTTTCGTCACCTGGGGGATGGCCTGCAGCGGCGTGGCGTTGTGGCAGATGGGCAGCGCACTGGAAAATAAGGGCTTTCAGGTGGCCGGGGCGGCCAGGGTGGGGGCCCTGCATTCCATGACATGGCCGGCTGACGAACCGGTAGGCCAGGGGCGTCCGGATGAAACCGACATGCGGTTGGTCCGGGATCTGGGCAGACGACTGCTGGCTGGAAACTTCAGAGCACTTTCGCTGGCGGCACTGGATTACCAGCCTGCGGAAAGGGCCGCCGAATTCAAGGCCAAGCTCGAACAACCCTGGATGGTGATTCCCAAGGAAGTGAATGCAGATGCCTGCACCGAGTGCGGAGTTTGCGAAGAGGTGTGTCCGGTGGGAACGATACACCTGGAGCCTCTCCCGGTTATCGGCGATGCCTGTTTCGATTGCTTCAACTGTATCCGCCTCTGTCCGGAAGACGCCATCGTGTCGGGTTTCCCCCTGGCCAAGATCGAAACGATGATCCGTGAAAGGGTCACCACCATCAACGAACAGCCGCCAACAGAGATTTACTGGGGATAGGCGCTAAGCGCATAGGGCACATAGAGTCAAGGGCAAGGTGTCAGGGGTCCGGAGTCAGGCGTCGGAGAGAGCTGGATGCTGGAAGCTATGAGTCTGTCCCCGGATTCCAGACTCCAGACTCCGGACGCCTGATCATTCTGACCCCGGACGCCTGACTATTCTGTAACTGTGAATCTTTGGCTATTTCTATTCGAGGAGTCGAACGTTGACTGAAACCTATCAGGTCATCATCGCCGGGGCGGGACCCGGCGGGGCGGTGCTGGCAAGAGACCTGGCCCGGGCCGGGATCTCCGTGGCCATTTTCGAGGCCGGCCCGGAACAGGCGGAGGGTCACAACTGGTCGGACGCTATCGAGAAAAACGCCCTGGAAGCGGCGGGTTTCGAACTGCCGGTCCTCACCGACGGTCGCTGGGAAGGCCCCCTGGTCAAGACCCACGAGCTGGATGAAAACTTGTTCGAGCCCCATGCGGTTCCCCATTTAGAGATCCGGTTCCCGGACCTCACCGGTGCCACTCGTGATCCCGTCGAATTTCGCTACATCACCACCGACCGGGTAGTTCTGAACCGCCGCCTGCGCGAGCAGGCGCTGGAAGCCGGGGCCAAAATCTTTTATGGAAAGCGGGCCGATGGATTGCTGGGCAACGTGACGGGCCCCCTGGAGGAGATCGCGGTCCTGGGGATGCGGATCACTGACCTGGCGGAAAACAGCACCCGGGATGTGGCCGCGGATATCACCGTGGACGCAACCGGGTACCGGTCGGTCCTGCGCACCAGCCTATCCGGGGCGCAGGCCATCAACCGGGTGTTTGCCGGCGGAGACCTGGCGGATGTCTACCGGACGGTGCGGCGGCTGGACCCTGAAAAAGCCGCGGACGACGATTTGACCGACCACTACCGCTACGGGGCCTTCACGGGCTACTTCTGGACCCACCTTCACCACACGGATGCCATCGATGTGGGCGGCGGTGTACGCATGGCGCCGGACCGCGTCAAACCGCGTGAAGTCGTGGAAGAGATGATCGCTCAGCGGCCCTCCATCGGCAGTGAAAAACTACGCGGCGGCGGGGGAACCGTCCTGGTGGGTCGATCACCCCACACCCTGGCAGCCAGCGGCTTTCTGGCCGTGGGCGATGCCGCCGGGCAGGTGATTCCCACCACCGGCTGCGGGGTAGGCGGTGCCCTGGTGGGGGCCATGCTGGCGGCTGAAACCGCGGCGGCCGCCATCAAGCTGCATGACGTTTCCCTGGGCGCCTTGTGGCCTTACAACCGCAAGTGGTTTACCGGGCCCGGGCGGGGCGATCATTTCGCGGCCCTGGCCGGCCTCAAAGAGATTCTCCAGAGCCTGACCCACGCGGAGCTGGCCTTCCTGATGCGCAAGGATATCCTCAGCGGCGAAATGCTCACCCCTTCCATCAACGGCATCTTCGAGGAGCCTGACCTGGGCGCCACCCTCAAAACCCTGCTGCGCGGCTTCACCCGGCCAGGTCTTTTAAGGCAGCTCAATAAAGCCACCACCATGGGAAAGCGGATTTTTCGCCACTACCGGGAATATCCGCAAAAGTGGGACCCTGCCGCCTTCAACGCCTGGAAGCAAAAGGCCAGGGCGCTGTTCAAGGCCTTGGGCGCATAGTGCAAAAAGCATAGCGTGTCGGTAAGATCCGAGGTCAGGCGTTGGAGGGCTGACAAGGTCCAGGGGTCGGGAGTCAGAGAGCGCTTGAAGCTATGAGCTGGAGGGTAGAAGCTAAGAGTCTGAAGTCCAGGCTTACGTCTTAGCCAAAAGTCTTCGCCCGGCAGGCGGAAGTCGGAAACCGGGATCGGGTTTAGACGTTAGACAGAGTATAAAGCCAACCCTACTGTTCCCGAAAATAGGCTTTCAGCAGGTCGTCGGCAAAGCTCCGGACATCCCCCATCACCGAATAGTAATTGATGCTTCTTTCTTTCAGGGCATATTGCTTCCCGCTACGAAGGTCGTAAAGAAAAATGTCCAACGTTGAGTTCCCTTGAAGGTTTAGCGAAACCAGTATGGCGAGGTCGGCATCAAGTTTAGAGCCAAGGGTCTTTAACTTTTCCCAATCCGGTTCATACGAAGAAAACAGGGATGGTTTTACCCATACCTTCTCAGATTCAATTGCGACCTTATCCGAAAATACCGCCGCGTTCTCTGGTTCGCCAGTAACCCGTTTATACACTAAAGAGAATTCCAACTGGGGATTATCCATACTCAATTCATCTATGGCCCGGATAACATCACGTTGGTATTTCACTTCGCCCCCTCCCCATTCCGAGATGAGTTTAATTGGAAACAAAGCCAACCGGCGGCCGGTATAGCCGGGCTGGCGAGCCCGGGTAACCGCAGCCACCAGCGGGCCACCGGCAGAGGATTGTGGTGGGGCAGCAGCAGGTTTCACAGCGGTATTGGTATTTTTCTGCTGCTCCAGAGCTTCCAGGCGGGCCTGAAGTTTGGCATACACGTCTTCCTGCTTCTGTTTTGTCAACTCAGCCTTCTGCTTTTGGAGGGCTCGTTCGTGGGCCAGCTGCTCCCTTTCCAAGGCCAGCTTCTGTTTTTCCATTTCAAACCGCTGGCGCTGGAGTTCCAACTCGGCGGATGCTACGGCGGCTTGCTGCCGAGCTTTCTGGGCCTGTGCCTCCTTGGCAGCCTGCTTCTGCTGCTCCGCTACGAGGGCAACCCGGCGAGCCTGCTGCTCACGGGCCCAGACGGCGTTATAGAGCACGAACTGGCCGTCCTGGTCCATGGGGGTCTTGAGCCGGCCCACGTTGGGTCGCTGGTCGCCGATTTCGGTGACCGGTTTCCACACCTTGGTGTGAAACAGGTTCTCCAGGTCGATCACCTCGCGGTCGTTCTTGCGCAGGGCGTTGATGAGATAATAGGCAAACAGGCTGTGGCCCTCGGCGCCGCCGTCGGCGACCGGTTCGACACCGCCGGAGGAGATCACCTGGCGCGAGCGCAGGGAGGCTTTTTCCGCCAGCTTCTCCCGGTAGCGCTGGTCGTCCATGGACATGAGCGACGGACCGCCCCGCAGCATGGAGCCGCTGTAGCAGGAGTCGGCGATCACCACCACGTTCTTGGCCAGTACCTTTTCGGAGCTCAGTACGGCCTTGATGTACGAGTTGGCCACCCAGGTTCCGGGGTCTTTCATGGCCCCCTCGGCCGGCACCCAGAAGCCGTCACCGGTGAGATCATCCAACTGGCCGTGGCCGGCATAATAGATCAGCAGGTTGTCGTCCGGGCGCATGGACTGAGCCATGTAGCGCAGGTCACGGATGATTTGCAGGCGGTTGGCAGCCTTGTCCGTACGCAGAATCACATTCTTTTCGGCAAAGCCGTAGCGGGTGACCAGGGTGTCCCGGATAACGGTGGCGTCCTTGACCGCGGTTTGCAAGCGGGGCCATTCTTTATATTGGTTGATACCGATAATCAGGGCGTGGTAATCGCCCCAGGATCCGGCTACTTGCGTATTCAGGGTGACGGCCAGGCCTCTTTGCGGGCTTTTGGCATGGGCAGCACCGGCTAGACACAACGTAACGATGATCAGCAGGCAGCATAAACGCGACTTCATATGAGCCTCCTGGAATTTTGCGGAATTATGTACTGGATATAAAGTAAAGGTAGTGCGTTTTCAAGACAATGCAACCCTGATATGAATATGAGGGCTCTACCGGCGGGTGAAAGGGATTACGGTGTAACCCCGGAGGCGAGGAGTCCGGGGTCTGGAATCCGGGGTCCGAATAATCGTCAGACGCCTGCTTGTCGGGGGTCATGTGCGGCACAGCTTTCAGCGAAGACGTAAGCTCACAGAGCGAAGCCTGGAGCTCCTATCTCAGAGTTTGCCATCCGGCTTCTACCTAGTACCTTCGGCCTTCTTGGCAATGCAGCCTCACCCTCCCCCAGCCCCTCCCGTCAAGGGAGGGGAGTTTCTAATAACGCCAGACTCGGGACACCCGCTTGTCGGGCGTCTTGTCCTGTGAAGCTCATAGAGCGATTTTGGAGGCCTTGGCGAAGCCTGGACCTCAGGATTTTGCCTATCCCCTCGAACCCTTGGCCCCTCGACCCCTGGAACCCTGCCTTTTTCCCTTCAACCTAATTAACCTAAAAAAAGGGCATCCCGGAAATTCCGGAATGCCCTTTTTTAAAATCTGAATTCTGTGACTACTGCACGGTAACGTTGACGGCGGCAAGACCTTTCTGGCCCTGCTCGATGTCGAAAGTTACACGATCGCCTTCATTCAGAGACTTGAAACCGGTTGCATTAATGCCGGTGTGATGAACGAATACATCGTCACCATCTTCCTGCTCGATGAAGCCGTAGCCTTTTGCATCGTTAAACCACTTTACAATTCCATTAGCCATTGTGACGTCCTCCTTTCACAAATTCTCATCTTCCTACTACGGGTCGCCACTTTGACAAATGGTACACCTGCGGGAAAAAGCTTTCCTGCCTCGTCATTGAGGCAGGCTTTTACTGAGTTGGGCCATAATATCCATCTCTTATTGATTGTCAAGAAAAATAACAAAAATATCATACCGATAAAACTGCCTTGGAATTTCGGTTCAACCGGCCGGGTACGCAATACACAATGGGTTGTGGCCTATGATCATTAGGGCACAACAGTTGTGTTTTGCGAGTGAATCTTTATACTGTAAACAGTGCAATTAATGGATGTGTATCGGGGCAGGGACAACATCCAAACCATGTTCCGGTCCGTAAGAACTGCTGTGTGGTAAACATAGTGTCGTATCCCACTGATAAGGGGCAAACTAATTTCGGAATGTTCTCAAGGCACACGCCGCAAATACGAAGCACGAATTTCGGAATGTGCTCAAGGCGACTGCCGCAAACAAATCTAAAATTAAAATGTCTAAATGACCAAAAAAGCAACTTGGTAGCTGCAACAATAGTTGTTGTTCAAATTTTTTGGTCATTCTGATTTGCTTTATTGTTTCGAATTTCGATATTGCGGCGTGAGCCTTGAGAACATTCCGGATTTAGAATTTTTTAAAGTGCTCAAAATCGCCATTTTGGCAGTGTTATTAAATGAGAAACTTATGAGACGCTACACTAGTAGGCATCACGCAACAATTAACTTCTGGAGATTGCTGGCGATCGTAATCTTGCTGGCAGGTATGGCAAACGGCGAACTCGCGGCCGGTGCCAAGGAAGACCGGGAGCGGCTGGAACAGCAGATTGCCAACCATGCCACCTTGCACATCGACTTCTGGGGAATGGATTGGGCGGGTCGTTCTCTGACGGAACGGATCCACCCGGCTCCAAATAAAGTGATTGATAAAATTCGCCTGGAAAACCGGCTCTATGGATTCAAAGAGCGACCGGAACCGGTGGCTCCGCCGCCCGAGGTCGCCACTGCGTTGGATACCATCCGGATGCGACTGCCGGAACCTATCCTACGTATCCTGGATGAACGTTTCATCGGCATCTTTACGGTGAACCAGCTCGGGAGTACGGGCTATGCGGAGGTGGTGTATGATGGTGCGCACCGGGAACGGTACGGAATCATTATTTTAGATGCGGCTGTCCTGATGCAAAAACGGGCGAATGAATTGGCGAGCTGGAAAACCAACAGCATGTTCCGGTCACGGCCCGGCCGCAGCGTGAAGGTCCGGGCCATCCTGGAAGAAGATCAACATAACACCATTGTCAATTCCATTCGCTTCATCTTGCTGCACGAATTCGGACATATCCTGGGTATGGCCACATCCGTCCATCCATCCTGGCTGGTGTGGCAAGCCGGCCGGCGAGTTGATGTAGCGTCAGGCTTTCCGCGCCTTTCCTGGAAAAATGGTGCCGGCAAAACCATTGTGAGCCGGTTCGATGATCGTTTCCCGGAGCGGACTGCGATCAAGGCCTATGCATTTGACAAGGCCCAACTCACGGTTGCCCAGATACCGCTTGTCTATACCAACCTCGTAAAGCATACCAATTTCCATACCCTGTATGCCTGCGAAAGCCCCTGGGAGGATTGGGCCGAAAGCTTTGCGACATACTTCCATGTGGTCATCGATCAGCGCCCGTGGCAGATTGTCATCGAAGCGGCCGGCCGACCGGACCAGGTCATAGAATCCTGCTGGGGCATGGCCCGCTGCCGGGAAAAGGAAGCGTACTTACAAAACTGGTTTAAAGATCCCGTGCGCCCGGCCGAGTAGAAAGGGTCGACTATCACAGCCCGCCGGGAAGCGCTAAGCCTTCAGGTATCCCAAGGCAGGGCCTCCAGGAGCTCTTTGCAGATTGCGGCCGTCGACCGGCAAAGGCCGTGCGCCATGCTGGCATCGATTATCTGCCCCCTGGTCATGGCCCCCACTGCATACACAGCACCATATATAGAATGTTGGGAAGATAGCAATCGCACCCGGCCGGTTTCGGGATCGATGGGCAGGGTCCCGGATGGTTGTGCCGGCGTCCCTTTTCCAGATTTACGCGCATCTTCCGACTTAGAGGGCAAATCCACAGGCATTTCAACCGGACCGCTGCGCACATATCCCGCCTGAATCAAATTTTGGGCCAGCTCGGAACGGTCCGTTTCAATTGAAACGTTCTGTCCCCGTGCATTGACCACAAAAGGGAAGACATCGAAAGTCGGCCCTCCGACAGCATCGGCATAATCGAATCGATAGCCGGCAGACGAATCATCGCGATAAAACCGATAGCGTCGTCCCAGCCTGATTACCTGCACGAGCCCGGCTTTCATCAGGGCAAGCAGCTTAGCCGCGTTGGTACGGGGCTGGGTGGCCACATATGTGAAGAAAACCGAGGTGAACTCCTGATCGAAACGCAGACGGTCAGACGACGCCAGATGGGCATACCAGTCCCGGATATAGGGAACAATCTGCCTCAGGACGGTCTGCCAGATGACGGTCCCCCCAGGTTCGTCTCCATGCTCGGCTTCGCGCAGGGACTGCGCCAAAACCGTTTGCGGGTCCTGAGCGGGTGACAGCACCGCGTCCCAATCTATCTGACGGCCGTATGCAGCTTCAAGTTCCTGGTTGAGCAAAGCAAATGCTTTCTCCAGGGACGTCCGGGCAGAGTCCGCCGATTGAGAGATTTCAAAGGCTGCGGGTGTCAGGTATTGATTCATATAGGCGCCCACGCTGCCACGAACTTTAGGCAGCAGGCCCCGGCGGGAATAGAGGTGCACCCGGCGTGGGTTCCCGGAGGGTATATATTGAAGACCCCCGCTGCGGGTTTCGATAAAGCTCCCGTCGGAAGTCAAGGTCAATGCCGTTTCGATAGCACTGAGACTCGTTCCGATGACTGCAACGGAGGCGCTGGCCGGGATTCCGGATAGCAGCCGGTCGGCGGGCCAGGGTGAATCGAAGTAATTTTTACGGTTGTCCTCGGAAACCCAGTGCCCGGTCGCCAGCAGGACGGCGTCCGTTTCAAAAATACGAACGTCTTTGGAATCGTCGCTATGGGCGTGCAGGCGGACCAACCGCTCCCTGCGTTCAACGTTGATAATTTCATGTCGCGGGTAGAGCGTCACGGGCAGGTTTAGATGCCGGGCCTGTCGGATGGCCTTCTGAAATCGGGTTCGCAGGTATTCGCCCATGAAGGCCCGGGGATAATGCCGACAGAGATCGGGACCACGCTCCGGTTCAAATACCTGCCGGGGATAGCCCGGAAAGCGCTTTTGCAGGTAAGCCGGATTCTGGTCGATCCAGGTTTGGAAATCACCGGAACGCGCAGCGTAGACCCCCATGTCTCCGGCGCACATATTGGTAATGTGGAAAGGCAGCAGGTATTTTTCGTTGTGGGGAAAACCCGGCCCAAAATCGTCGGTCTTCTCAAAAAGGGCCAGGCTAAGAGCAGGAGGCCCAACTCGCGAGCGTTCCGCCCGTTGAGCAATCGCTTCAATGAGCTGGCACAGCAGGGACGTACCGGTCAATCCACTGCCGACGACTGCAAATTTGAAAGGTGGCTTCAGGGTCTGCCCCCCAACCGCGAACTGCGCGAAAAGCTATACCTGTATGACCCGCAAGGTTACCATCATTTGCGGGGATTGCGCTCCCAAGATTCAAAACCGTCGGGTTCAGTCGTCATCAGTGACCACTTCTCGCTGGATGGCCATGTAATGGGTAATATCACCCGCGGCATTTCGAATCGGAACAATCCGCCAGTCCATGATGAATTCAGAGCCATCCTTACGGTAGTTGGATGTGCGACCGTGAAACATCTCCCCGGCGGTTATTTGCTCTTTGAGCTGGTCCAGCACCCACTGGCTGGTGTTGGGCCCCTGCAGCATGGACGGCGATTGACCGACCAGTTCGTGCGGGCCGTAACCGGTCAGTTCCACCAGGGCCGGATTCACATAGACGATGGGATAGCCGGGACCGGCCTCGGTTATCATGATTCCATTGAATGAGGTATCCATGGAAGCTTCGAGCAGATGTTTCATGATGGTCTGGAAATGTTCATCATGGTCAAAAATATCAAAAACATTCATAGGTGTACTCATGGTCACCCTCCTGTGGATGATGTATATGTTATGCTTCGAGCTGGGTTTTTGCTAAGCTTAGCTTGTGGTAAACAGTTTTACAACAATGCCGGACTATTTGAATGTTCGTAAAGCGGCCATACCCCCATCAACGGCTACTATCTGGCCCGTCATCCAGCTGCTTTCTTCTGAAAGCAAATAAACAGCTGCGGCGGCAATGTCACCCGGTGAGCCGATGCGTTGCATGGGGTGTCGCTTGGCGGCGGCCAGACGTTTCTCTTCACCCGCTAAAAGATCTCGAGCCAGGGGTGTGTCCGTCAGTGAGGGGGCAATGGCATTGAAGCGAATATGGGGGGCGAACTCGGCCGCCAGCGAACGGGTCAAGCCTTCCACGGCACCCTTGGCGCCGGCAATCGAGGCATGAAAAGGCATTCCGGTTTGAACCGCCACTGTGCTGAACAAGACGACCGCCCCCCCTTCCGGAGCCTTGCGCAACCGAGTCAAGCACGCTTGAATGACCCGCACCGCGCCCAAGTAATTGACCTGCAGGTCTTCCAGCAAATCATCGCTGCCCAGGCGGCGAAAAGGTTTGAGCCGGATCGTTCCCGGACAGTAGACCAGTCCGTCGAGCACATCCGGCAGGCTGATTGAATCAAGGTCGTCTTGGGTCACGTCCCACTCGATGTGCTCAATACCCTCTGTATGTGCCAGCCGGCCCCTGCTTCTTGAAAGCACGGTTACATGGTCTCCCCTGCCACTAAGTTGGTTGACAATCTCCAGGCCGATGCCGGAGCTTCCGCCTACTATCAAGTAGTTGTTATTACTCATAATGAGATTTCCCAGTTTCGTTTAATGCTTATAGCCTAAATTTCGCTAAGAGATCGAACGCTCCATCCCTTACAAATATCTTCACAAGAATGTTGGTCTTTGAATGTTTATTGCAACCCCAGAGAACTGAGGTCCCTTTCATAGGCAAAAACTATCAATGGACTGACAAAAATAAGGGGCTTTGACGGTTCTGTGTTGCGCTCAAGACACAATTGTTTTTATTCATTATAATTACAGGTGGTTAGGATCGAATCTCCCGTTGCGAAGCAACCCCCGTCAAGGTGGTGCCCTTAAACCGGCCGCATGCCGTCTGAGGTCGGTATGCCGCAATGATAGGAATGGCCTGCCACTATGACCGCAACCTGTCCCCATTGAAAGGCCGGGATCCGGTTTTATTTTATTTCAAACACCATGATTGCGCCCTCTTTTAGGGAGACCCTACCGGAGGGCGGCCATCCAATACGAAACAATTACCGCAGGCATCAGCTCTCTGCGGTTTGAAAGGATATACTTATGGAAACCAAAACCTCAGCAAACTATCTGTTCAACAAGGGTATGATGGAGTTCGCAAATACCAATTACGAAAAGAGTATTGAAATACTATCGGAAGCCGCCGATGTGGACGAAGGTTTCAAGCTGACGTTCGTGGGCCGCGGATCAGCTTATCTGCAGTTGGACAGACTGGACGAAGCCCGGGCGGATTTCAATCACGCCATCGACCTGGATCCGGGCTACGCCCGAGCATTTCACCTGCGCGGCCTGGTGGAGGAAAAACGCGGCAACGCGGAACAGGCCCTGCTGGACTTTACCCGGGCCATCGAACTCGACCCGGAATACGGGGCGGCCTACCACAGCCGCGTAACCTTGATGACCCAAATGGGTCGCGAAGACGAAACCGAAGACGATGTGGCCATGATCCAGCACCTCACCAGCAAGAACATGGCCGAATATGCAAATGAAAACAACGTCTGGCAGTCAAACCACCTGGCGGTGGAAGATGCCATGGAGACGGAGTTGAATAGGTAGGTGTTAGGAGGAAGGTATAAGGTAGAAGGCATAAGCTCTGTATTCTACAGAATGGCTGTATCTAACATATGACAACTGGTTTTTCTTAAACCTTACGCCTTATACCTTAGACCTGCCGAAGGCGCAGTCTACTGCGGGCTCGGAATCACCAGCACCGTACACACCATGCTGTTGATCACGTTCTCGGTAACGGTGCCGGAAACGAAGTCCTTGAGGCTGTCGCGGCCGTCCGTGCAGATTACAATCAGGTCGACCTCCAGATCGGCGGCCACCTCCGCGATAGATTTGTGGGGTTTTCCCTGGCGCAACAGGTAATCCACCTCAACATTCTCGGCGTGCAGCTTCTTGATAATTGCCTGCATCTCACTTTTCGACTCGAGTGCAATCTCCCGGAATTTGGATTCCATCTTCTCCACGCTGACCCGCAACATTTGGCGCTCTTCGGACTGCATAAACTCCGGGTGAACATTCAATAAAGTAATTTTCGAACCGAACTGATGGGCAATATGAAGAGCTTTTTTCAATGCCAGCTTAGCCCGGCCTTTTCCTTTCATGTCGATAGGGCAGAGGATGTGTTTGAACATGGTAATATTTCCTTTCAGGTTGTTGTACGCCAGCCCACAGATGTGATCAAACAGTAGAGGCGGTTTCAAAATCTTCAATCGGGCTCAAGGTCAAGGCGGCCGTAAATATCAGTCCGGAGGTGCCAGCGCAGCCAATGCCTAACGTGGTAAATACTGATAGTATTTCGAGGCTTTGATATTTGTGCCCAACGCCGAGATTGAGTTCGATGGGAGGTTTTGAAACCGCCTTTAGATTTCTTCTTCGTATAAAACATATGCGGTCCGCTCCAAACCCAGGTATTCATACGTCTTCTGGGCGCTGACATTCGCCTGTTCCACATAAAGGCGGAAGCCGCAAACATCCGCCCTTTTGGCGGCTTCGTTTTTGACGAATCGGTACATGGTTGAAAAGAGTCCCCGGCGCCGATAATCTATATCGACGTAGACGCTTTGAATCCACCAGAAAAAGCCGTTGCGCCAGTCACTCCACTCGCTGGTGACCATGAGGGACGCCGCCAGCACCCCATCCACAACGGCCACGACGTAAAATCCGTCGCGGGGGTTCTCCATCAGCGCCCGGACCCCGGTGTTGATCACCTCATCTTCCAGAATTTTGTCTTCGGTTTCCAGGGCCATGGCCTGGTTAAACCGGGCAATCGTATCAGCGTCCGCCAAGTTTGCGTATCTAATTTCCATTCGTTTCCTGATTTCTCCTAACCTGTTGATCTATAAAGCGTTGTAGTAATTTGCATCCAGGCGACAGAGCAGAACATGCTTCTCCTCCCCCTTGACGGGGGAGGCCGGGTGGGGGTGATGATGAAACGGCCTCAACATTGATTGCAAGATATAAGTGACGGGCAGTTCACCCTCCCCCAACCCCTCCCGTCAAGGGAGGGGAGCTTTTTCTGACTTCTGAAACCGGACGCCTGACTCCTCGGTTTTACCTTCTACCTTCAACCTTCTACCTTCAGCCTATCTAAATTCCAAACTTTTCCGTACTCTTGAATTTCAACGCCTGATTCATGTATTTGGCCAATTTTTTCTGCACGCCGCCGAATATGGTGCCGTCGGGGAACTTGCCGTTGATATCCCGGGTACCGGCCGGCATGCCGGTCAGAATCTCGATGCCCTGTTCGATGGTGGCAACGCTGTAGATATGAAACTCGCCCTTTTCGACCGCTTCCACAACCTTACGGTTGAGCATGAGATTCTGGACGTTGGCTTCCGGGATGATAACCCCCTGTTGGCCGGTAAGTCCCTTGGCAGCGCACACTTCGAAGAAGCCCTCGATTTTCTGGTTGACCCCGCCGATGGCCTGGACTTTGCCTTTCTGGTTCACCGATCCGGTAACGGCGATACCCTGGTCCAGGGGAATGTCGGCCAGGCTGGATAGCACCGCATAGAGTTCCGTGGAAGACGCGCTGTCGCCGTCTACTCCGGAATAACTCTGCTCAAAAGTGATACTGGCCGAAAGGGTCAGCGGCTGGTTCTGGGCAAAAGTCCGCCCCAGGTAGCCGGAGAGAATCAGGACCCCCTTGTCGTGGGTATTGCCGCTCATACCGGCTTCCCGTTCGATATTGACCACCCCTTTGCGTCCCATGAAGGTCTCGGCGGTAATACGCGACGGCCGGCCAAAGGAAAGATCGCCGATCTGGTAGACGGCCAGCCCGTTTATTTGCCCAACCACCCCGCCGTCCACATCGATCAGGATGGTTTCATCTACATAGGATTCATGGACTTTCTCTTCATACAAATTGTAGCGAAAGCGGTATTCCTGAAAGGCCTTGAAGACAAACGATTCCGTCACGAGCTCTGCTTTCTCTTTACCGGCCCAGTAGTCGGCCTCTTTTAAAATGCCCACGATGGGCCCAAACCGCAAAGAAAGTTTGTTTTTGTTGGCGATGATCTTTTCGCCGAATTCGACAATGGCCGCCACCCCGTCCGGCGAAAAGGGCCGCAGGTTTTCCTGCTTGCAAACCCGCGCAATGAATTTGGCGTATTGCTGGACGGTTTCAGCGGTTCGCTCGACTTCGTAATCGAAATCGGCCCGCACTTTGAAAATCTTGTTGAACTTGGAATCGTAGTTTTGCAGCACCTGGAAAATCTCGTAATCGCCCAGGAGAATCACTTTTACGTCCAGCGGGATGGGCTCCGGTTTGAGCGATGCGTTGGCATAGCCCATGCCGGCCGGCACATCTTCAATATAGAGCTTTTTATTCTGCAGGGCCCGTTTGAGGGCTTCCCAGGCAAACTGGTCCATGACGATCGATTCAATCTCCATGATCAGATATCCGCCGTTGGCCTGCAGCAGAGACCCAGCTTGCACCATGGTAAAATCGGTCGTGGCGGCCCCCATGTGGGCCCGTTTTTCGATGCGGCCGAAGACATTGGGATAGGTGGGGTTGGGTTCGAAGATGACCGGCGCTCCGCGGGCGCCGGTCTGGTCAACCAGCGCATTGACACGGTAACGGCGGAAGGAGGGCTTTTCCTGTTGAAAGAACATTTCCTTGACCGGGCTTTCCGCCTCTTCCTGCGGTAGAAAATCCTCGACGTTTTCGATGAGATCTGCTTTGACCTCCTCCAGATAGGCCATAATGGTTTCACATTCTTTATAGGTATCCACCAGGTGGGCCATGCGATCGGTGACCACCCGCTGGGCCACCTGCCCGACCAGGGCCTCGAGTTCGGTAGACATTTCCTGACGAATCGCGTTGACCTCGCCCACCGTAGCCTTGAGGCCGTCTTGAATCACCTGCATCTCGGCGTCCAGTTCTTTCTGCTCGGCATCGGGTAGACTGTTGAACTGGCTGTTGGTGATGGGTTTTCCATCGACCAGCGGGATCACCTGATATCCTTCCGGCGTCCGGCTGATGGCCAGACTCTTTTCGCCGGCCATTTTGGCCACATTGGACAGAATATCCTTTTCCTTCCCGCGATATTTGTCCCGGATAGCGGCCTGCTGTTCCTGGAAAGTTTTATCATCGTAGGCTTCCGGCAAGCGTGCCTTGAGAACATCCACAAGGCGACCCATCTGTTTGCTGAACAGGGTTGCCTTGCCCGGCGGCACGCGCATGGCCCGCGGCCGGTATTTGTCCTGGAAATTATTGACCATGCACCAGTCGTCCGGAATAGGCAGTTCAGAGGCAAAGCGGCCCACAATATCGTTCACGATGGTGGTTTTTCCGGTGCCGGCCTGCCCGGTAACAAAGATGTTGTAGCCCGGACTGTCCATATTCAACCCGAAATCGATGGCCTGGACCGCGCGCTTTTGCCCAATCACATCTTCCAGGGGATCCACTTCAGCCGTGCTTTTAAATTTGAAGACCGCAGGATCACAGGCCAATCGCAGGTCTTCCACTTTCAGCTCGCATACAGGTTTCATCGAATGTTCCTTTTTATCTATAATTTAGGCAGGTAACACAAACTATTCAGCCTTCCGGTTTAAAATTCTATCCGTGGGTATAAGTCGTTTACCCTCCCCCTTGACGAGGAAGGCCGGGTGGGGGTGATGATGAAATGACCTCAACCTTGATTACACGACATGTCCGCCGGGAAGTTCACCCTCCCCCAACCCCTCCCGTCAAGGGAGGGGAGTTTTCTGACTCCCGACGCCAGACCCCTGACCCCGGGTTTCCCTCCAGCCTTATACCTTCAGCCTTAACCCTAAAACGCGCAGCGTCTATTCTTTGGGTATATCACCTAAGAGCCACTTCTTCAGGGCCCTCGTAATCCAAACCGCCGGTTTGGCAGCAATCGCATATCCGATACAGGCCAGCATCACGTACAGCATTGCTCTTCCCGCAGCTGACAGGTCAGGCGGGGCAATCCGGGGAGTCAGCAGGATCGCAGCCAGAAATCCAATCAGGATCCGGTAGGAATCCGGGTGGAAAAGGACGAAAAAGAAATAATAGGTAAGCTTTTTGGGTTTTTCAGGCACCTTTTCCTCGCTCTGGTTTCCTATCGTCCGGCTGCCGTGGTTCTTGAAACGGAAACGTTATCTGAACTGTAGGATATATCTATGAAAAGCGGGGGGTGCAAGGGTTTTCCCTCCGCGGAGGGAAAACTGCATAGCGCAAAGAGCCGAGGGCCTGGCGAAAGACAAAGGACAAGGCCCTAAAATCGAACACCCACAGGCGCTTGACCTAAAATATATTATTTGGTCTTTGCCCCTGGGCCGGGTATGCCCTGAGCCAGCACATACCCCAACCAATACTCGCCCGTGCCGGCCGCGGATACGGTCCTGGAAACCGATAAGATTTCAAGTCTGAGACTTGCCAGGATTTTTTCCAGGTCCTCGGCGGACCAGAGGTAGAAGGTCCGACCCGCCGGATCGATTCGCTGACCCCGGCCGGCTTTCATGGAAAGAAAAACCCAACCGGGCCGGTTCAGCGCCTGTAAAAGACGATCCAGGACGACGGGTGTCTGCGCATGCGGCAGGTGAACCAGGGCGCCGCATAGCAAGAGCGCATCAAAGGCCGGCTCATCAAACTCGAAGGTCATGAAGTCGCCCTCGATCACCGGGCATCCGGAATGCGTCCGCGCCAGGGCGGCCAGTCCCGGGCTGCGCTCCAAGCCAGCAGCCGCAAAGCCCCTTTGTTTTAACCAGAGCAAATCGCGGCCGCTGCCGCAGCCCACATCCAAAACAGATGACCCGGACGGCAGCACATCGGCAAAGGGTTTGAGAAACAGTACCGGGTCGATCAAGACCGTGCGCTCGAAGTAGGTCTTGTGGTGTTTTTCGTAGTAATCTTTCATCCGGTCTAACCTGTCTAAATCGAAATCGGGACCGAAAACCGTTGTCAGAAGGCCGATTTTAAAGCCGATTTGGATTTCTATCCCGATAGCGGTTGCGATTTAATGTAAGAGCCGAACGCCTCTCAATAAAATCCGAACAGCGCCCCCTGCACCGGCGCGGTCAGCGCGATGCTCTGTTTCAGATTCAGATAAATCCCCATACCATCTTTGTTTTGACGCCGAAAGGCTTTCGCCTGTTCTTCTGACCAGAAGAAGACGGACAACCGTCAGAAAACATCGATGATGCTCTCCTCGGCGATGTTGCTCAGGTCGATGCTGGGAATGAAGATATAGGGATCGGCCCCGGATTCCACGCTGAGCAGATTGAGGCCATTGTCCAATTCGATACGAATGGGACGGCCGGAGTGGGCGCAGTGTGACTCAATAACAAATGACATCGGCTGGTTTCTCAGTTTCCCTTGCACGAAGGGCGTCGCAATGGCATCGATCGCTCATGCGGCATTGATGGTCTCACCAGTGCTGAAGGTCACTTTGTGGGGCGTATCATCCACAGTCACCGGGTAAGCCCAATCGACCCGGTCTGAGTTTCTCCGGAACAGGAATGTTTTGGCCTGTTCCAGTTCCGTCACCAGCCGCGTCACCTCTTCAAGGGAAAGGTCCAACCCCGCCGCAATGCTTTCCAGGGCGAGAGGTTCGCCTCTTTTGGGCAACTCCCGGACGACAAAATGGTGCAGCGCCTTCTTTTCGGTTGAAAACTGCCGTACCTTCCTTTTCGCCCGGCGTATACCGGCCCCCACATCCCGGTTGACGATGAAGGCGGGTATGGGCAGGCTGATATGCTTAATGCCCAGACGTACGGCTCCCGCTATCCTGGTATCGAATTCGCCTTTGTCATTGACCGGTATATTTATCAGGGGTGGGATTTTCAGCGAACCGACCATCAACCCGGTCGTAATAAGTGGAATTTTTAATAAACTTGGTTTCTTAGGTCTGCATGACCCATTTCCGGCCGTACTCATATTGTCCTCCGCTTTCAAGGTTTAGATGCTAAACTCATGTTGAAAAAAATTATATCAATTTATCTATGAAACGCTCGATGTGTAACAAAAATTTTTGAATGACCTGCCTGTCCGGCTCCGTAATCGTGTCCAGATAGGCATCATATTCATTCAAAAGGGACGCTCTTAGATTGCGGTGCTGCTGGAGAGCCTTTTCACCCAGAGCCGTAAAGTGGGCGGTGAGTTCGTTCTTGTAAGCCGGGTCTTTTCTTTTCTGCAGAACTCCCTTTTTCTCCAGTCGGGTGAGCGTCTGGGAAACGGCGCCTTTGGAAATGCCCAGCCGCTTGGCCATTGTCACCGCATTGACGGAGCGATCGGCCTCTATGACCAGCATTAGGTGAATCTCCGAGGGGAAAAGGCGCACGCCGTCAATCTCGACGATGCTCTTTTTCTCCAAGAAAATAAGCTTGTTAATCGTCTGCGAGATATGATCGGCAAATGATTCCGTTGTCTTCATGGTTTAGAGTTTAGATGCTAAACTCTGAGTTGTCAAGAGACAACTTTTGCATGGGGCATAGGGCATAGGGCATAGGGCATAGGGCATAGGGCATAGGGCATAGGGCATAGGGCATAGGGCATAGGGCATAGGGCATAGGGCATAGGGCATAGGGCAAAAAGCCGGTTTGCCCTGGAAAGTCAAAGGTTAACTGGCTTTAGATTTGAACGCTATGCGCTTTGCGCCAGGCCCTTAGCGCGATCTCTGCTTTTCAGAGATCACTTTTGTACTTTCGCAACAGCCCCCGCAGCTGATCATACGTCAAGCCGAGCAAACGGGCGGCTTTCTTCCGGTTGTATTTCGCATCTATCAGCGCCCTTTTAAGAAGATCACGTTCAAGATCCCGAACGGCTGATTTTAGTGCCCGGGGTTTAATATCCGCTGCCTGCGAAACCGGTGGCTTTTGCGCCGCCGGCGGCGCTTCCAGGGCTGTACCCGGACGGTAGGGAGATTGGAAAGGATCGAGTTCGATGGAATCGATACGGGCCGTGTCTGACCGGTAAACTGCTCTTTCCACGGCATTTTTAAGCTCACGCACATTGCCCGGCCACAGGTGATCCTCCAATTGCTGCAGAGCGCGGGCACTGAAATCCGGCGTTTCCGGCCGGCCGAGTTCGTACCCCATGCGCTGGGCAAAATGATAGGCCAGCAGGAGAATATCGCCATGGCGTTCTCTAAGCGGCGGGAGGAACAGAACTTCGAAGGAGAGCCGGTCGAGCAGGTCCCTTTTGAACTGGCCCGTGTCCGCCAGGGCCGGCAGGTCGGCATTGGTGGCACCGATGATGCGCACATCCACTTCCACGGACGTCGATCCGCCCACCCGTTCGAAAAAGCCGTACTCCACGACTCGCAGGACTTTTTCCTGGGCTTCAACGGGCAGCAGCCCGACCTCATCCAGAAAGAGAGTGCCCCCGTCGGCCCCCTCGAACCGACCCGCTTTACGTTGCTGGGCACCGGTAAAGGCCCCTTTCTCATGCCCAAACAGTTCCGATTCGATCAGGGTGGGAGCCAGGGCCGCGCAGTTCAGAGAGACAAAGGGGCCCTGCCAACGGCCGGAGAGGTAATGCAGTCGCGTGGCCGCCAGTTCCTTGCCGGTTCCCCGTTCCCCTACCAGCAGAGCCGGCCGTTCCACGGGTGCAATCCGGGAGAGCCGCTCCTGGAAATCCAGAAAGGCTTCAGATTGCCCCAGGGCCTCAACCGCAACATCCGTGACCGAAGCCTGTGGGGCTGAAGGGTGTGATGAGAATGCCCGCATAAACGAAATATCCCACAATATGGTTCATTTTACCTATATATGGCAAATTTAACCAACCCTCATTAAAATGTCAAGAGAGCAAATTGGCAAATTTTTCGGTAGATTACATCCAATGTTCGGCTTTGGCACACATTCTGCTCTACCAAAGCTAAAAAAACAACACGCGGTGCGGCGACCGCGTAAGGAGGAGAATCATGGGCATCTTCACTCGTTTTAGAGACATCATCAGTTCAAATATCAACTCAATGCTCGACAAAGCCGAGGATCCGGAAAAGCTGATCAAACTCATGATCCGCGAAATCGAGGACACCCTCATCGAGCTGAAATCAGCCTGTGCCGGGGTCATGGCCAGTCAGAAAAAGGTCGAGCGCAGATTGGAAGGTGCCCGGAGTCGCGAGCAGCATTGGGCCGAGCGGGCCCAGCTCGCGGTAGACAAGGGGCGTGATGATCTCGCCCGGGAAGCTCTGGTCGAAAAGCGACGCTTCACCGACATGGTCCTCGCCCTGGAAGAGGAGCATATCGAACACGGCGCCATGGTGGCCCAATATAAGGACGACATCCGCCAGTTGGAAGAAAAACTGGCCGGCGCACGTGAAAAACAGCGCTTACTCCTCCAGCGTCACATCCGGGCTAAACGGAAAAAGGAAGCCCGGGAGGAAATGCGGCGGGTCGACAACTACGCCACGATGGCCAAGTTCGAAGATTTTGAAAACCGGATCGAGCGCATGGAAGCCGAGGCCGACCTGGTCAACTTCGGTCGCAAGTCCAACCTGGATGAAGCGTTTGACAAATTGGCGGATGAAGATGATATTGAAAGGGAACTGGCGGCCATGAAATCTTCCCGGGAGCTCCCGCAAAAACATGGCGAGGAGTAGACCGCACCGCCGCCTCTCCTTTTTAACCCACTTAATGGAAACTATCTGAAATGAGCGCGGTACTGATCGTACTGATTGTTTTTGCCGGACTGGTCCTCTCCCTAGCGATTGTCGGCGGCACCATCCTGATGTCCATACGACTGCGTCATGGCGGGCTGTCCAAAAAAGACCGGCAGCAGCAGGTCGATGAAGCTGAAATGATCCAGGAAATCTACAGCGGGCTCTCCAAAATGGAGGAACGTATCGACGCCCTGGAAACCATCCTCATGGATCGTTCGGGAAAGGAAAAAGAGGCATGAATCGATTCAAACCCAGATCGGACCGGGGACTGTATCGCTCCCGCAACGGAGCCATCGCCGGTGTCTGCCGGGGGCTGGCTGAATATTATGACTTCAGCGTTTTCTGGCTGCGCATGATCGTGGTGGTACTCATGTTGTTCAGTGGGTTCTGGCCGGTCTTGTTCGTCTACTTCGTGGCGTCGCTGGTCATGAAACCCGAGCCGGTGCGCCCGTTTCACACCGAGGACGAACAGGACTTTTACGACAGCTACGTGCATTCCCGCCCCAATGCCGCCCGGCGCCTCAAACGCCGCTTTAAGAACCTCGAACGCCGGCTACAACGGATGGAAGATACGGTGACGGGGAGCGAGTGGGAGTGGGAACAGAAAATGAATGGGTAGCCGGGCGGGACGCCCGGCAGGGTTTTAGGTTGAAGGTAGAAGGCTGAAGGTAAAACCAAGACCAAAAATACTTAAAATCAAAACCAGTTAGCCCTTGACATCTATGGGTTAACTGGTTTTTTGCCCTATACCCTATACCCTATACCCTATACCCTATACCCTATACCCTATACCCTATACCCTATGCCCTATGCGGCGGCATCCTCATCGAATTGTGAAACCAGGTCCGCATCGTCAAAACGGAGCTCTATCGCCCCTTCTTCGGGCTCGTTATACAAATCGATAACCGCTTCAGCGATGGCGGTGATATAGGGCTCGATGGGGAATAAATTACGGGTCCGCAAACAGGTTACCAGGACTTGCATGCCGCTGGTGATGGCTTTCATAATGGCATCACTGGCATAGGTTTCTTCGCAGAGGAAGGAAAATTTGCTCTTTTCCAGCATGGAAACCAGCACCTTTTTAGGATCTCTTTCAGTAACCGCATATTCCCTGATTTTGAGTTGGTTCGTGGCGTCATCACGAGAAATCATATATTTTTGACGCATAGCGTTGCTCCTTTTCAGCCGTCTTCATCCCCGTCTTCATCATCGGGTTCATCCAGGATTTCCTCCTGACTCTCTTCCAGCGCCTGTGCTTTTTTGGCGAGCTTGCGTTGACGTTTTTCCTCTTGTTTTTTCTTGCGCTTAAGTTCTTTTTGGCGTTTTTTAAACGAATAATTATTGCGGGCCAGGAGATCCTCCCTCTCTGTATTGGTGGTAAATGAAACCGAGCCCAATGCTCACAAGCCCTCCTGCGGACCATTCCATACCAGGCACGCGCCTGGTCACAGGACGGATGAGACGCGCTGTCGTAAACCGCAGGTAAAAGTTTCCGGGCAGCGAGCCCACTTCCAAAATGGGTCTTTTCGCGCCAATCGAAGGCGATCCAGAAAGCGGCGTAACCGTCGCCGCAACGCGTGCACGGATTGTGTCAGGGCATTGGGAGCACCATCTGTAATAAGGGGGGGTGGGGCGCAGGAGTCAAGTCTGCCGCCGAATTCAGATGGTTACCCGGAATAAGACGACAACGTCTCAGGGCCAGACCGATTCGGAATGATTGTCGTTTACACCGTATAGCTAACTTATAACTATGGTAAGGCAATTCCGGCCGGAAAGCAACACTTTGTCGATTACCGGTATCAAATACCGGCAGTGTTTACGGGTTGCTTCCCAGCAGGAAAACGCCTCATCAGGCCGGTGACGGTTGTGTTGCACGGCCCTGTTTTTTGGACCGATGGGGTGCCAGAAAGGTAAAGGCGCCGTTGCCGGTGCGCCGGTTTCTTTTGGGGCTCCTCCGTTTGCCGGCTGATCTATTGGGGCCGCGATGTCGCGTCTGATTGCCACCCGCCGGTCGGGGGACTTTATAATCGAAATGTTCCAGAATGCGCCGTTCAACGGGACTGCCAATGGCGGCGTTGATGGCCCGGGCCATTTGTTTGTCTTCTCCGGTCAGTAGGGTAAAGGCTTCTCCGCGGCATTCGGCTCGGCCGGTCCGACCGATCCGGTGAATATATGCTTCGGGTGTTGTCGGCATGTCATAGTTGATCACATGCGACACCTGGGCAACGTCAATACCGCGGGCCGCGATGTCGGTCGCCACCAGGATCTGATATTTACCCGATTTAAAGCCATTCATGGCGTCACGCCGCCGGGTCTGGGACAGATTTCCCTGCAGTGAAGTTGCCAGGTAGCCTTTGCGGGCCAGCTTCACGCCCAACTGTCGCGCGCGATGTTTGGTGCGGGTAAACACCAGGACGGCACTGGTGGGTGTATTGCCCAGCAATTCAAGGAGCAGGGCCGTCTTCAAGTGTTGGGCCACCGGGTAAAAGGCATGGCTAACCGTGTGGGCCGGTGCGTCATTGCCCGCCTGGACCTTGACGGGATGATTCAGTATCTCTTCCGCTAAACGATGTACGGCAGCCGGCATGGTGGCTGAAAATAGCAAGGTCTGGCAACCTGTTCGCGGCAAGTAGCTTAATATCCTGCGAATATCCGGCAAAAATCCCATGTCGAACATCTGGTCGGCCTCGTCCAGTACGAGCATTTCCACCTGGCCCAAGACCACAGTCTGCCGACCTAGGTGGTCCAGGAGGCGGCCCGGGCAGGCAACCACGATATCGGTCTGCTTCAATTTTTTTATCTGGCGCTGAATGCCGACACCCCCGTAAACGGTGGTACTGCGAAGCCCGGTACGGGCACCCAGGACGGCTATGGCATCGTTGATCTGCTCTGCCAGCTCCCGCGTGGGGGCGACGATTAGGGCGCGCGGTGTCCCGCATTGCCCGCGCATTAAACGTTGCAATATAGGCAGCACAAAGGCCGCGGTTTTTCCGGTACCTGTCTGGGCCAGCCCGATCAGATCCGAGCCCTGCAAGATTTTGGGAATGGCCTGCTTCTGGACAGGCGTGGGGGTGGTATACCCAGCTGCGGCGATATTGGCTGCAATCCGGGGATTAAATGAAAATTTCTTAAAACTCAAGTGATTAAATTCCTTATACAATTAGTCTTAATTGGGGATAAGCACGCAATGGGCCGCAAAAGGCCTTGTTCAGCAACGCAGCCGAGCTGTGATCGTTGGCCGAATTATCGCGCTTATACAGTAAGGGCACGCCTCCTAAACTGGGAGGCGTGCCCTTTTTTAAATTAAAACGGGTTGTTAAACTATGGTAACATTGGCTGCGGCAGGGCCCTTGGGGCCTTGCTCGAGGTCAAAAGAAACCCGGTCGCCATCATTGAGGCTTTTAAAGCCGGTGGCGTTGATGGCGGAGTGATGTACAAATACATCGGGGCCATCTTCCTGTTCGATAAAGCCGAACCCTTTTTGGGCGCTAAACCATTTCACTATTCCATTAGACATAGATCTATCCTCCTTTCATAGAATTATCAAAATTTAATACTGGAGGATGCAACACCAAGAAAGGATAAGGTCCTTCAGAAGAAAATCGCGCCGCATTCGGACTACGGCGCCGAGTTGATTGGGCAAACAGTAACACCGTTTTGGGAGAATGCAAGTTATTTGTTTTTTTATTTTTTCGATTCCTCTTTTTCAGCGTCCGAACGGGTCAGGATTATAGGTAGGGACTTGAGTACTTGGTGTTGCTGTTATTCGATAGAAATAATGGTCTTTTCGCGCTTTTTATGTTCCTCGATCTCCACCAGGGTCCCGCGAATTTCATCACTTTTCGCCAGATCGCCGATGGCGGCCACATCGATGCCTTTTTTAGCCAGGGAATCTTTTAAAGTTGCCGGCACAAGACGGGGCACAAAGCCCAGCATTCCCAAAGGAATGGAAATGGTGGTTTTTGGATCGATCTCATCGTTTTCGTATATGCGTATTTTCAGACTTATCATTTGATTACCTTCCGAAATATCAGCAGATTTGCTGGTACCACTTCTTTTCCAGGAAGTTCACCCTCCCCCAGCCCCTCCCGTCAAGGGAGGGGAGGACGTAAATTCCAGAGATCAGAAGTCAGACGCCAGAGATCGGAGATCAAATACCCGATGTCCGACGTTAGACTTCCGTCCCTCGTGCTCTTCCTGACCTCCGACGTCAGTTCTCCGAACTCAGGGTTTTCCCTTGGACCCTTTCATTTAATCACCATCTTCCCCAACCCTTTCTTCTCCAGAAAATCCGGATACAGATCGTAGGCCGGTTTCAAAATAGGGAGGAGCTTTATGGTTTTGGGCACATTGCCCCGGGCCACAACCAGGCGACGGGTTAAAGCCGTCACCAGATTGGCCTTGCCGTGCCAGAACTTGTGGGCGAAGTCGGCATTCATGGTCATGGTGACTTCGGGATCGCCGTCGAAATCGCCCTTGATTATCTGGGTCTCGTCGCCACTGGCATCGATGGTAATCACCCCTGACGGATTTTTATAACGGAACTGGACACACAGGTTGGTCTTGGCCAGGGCCGGGGCAATGTCGCGGTTTTCATTGAGCAAGTGGTAAAAATCGAGAAGCACATCATACAACATCTCGGAATCTTTAAACACGTTGGTCATCTCGCCCCGTTTGCGGCCGGCCTCGGCGGGCTGCAGATCCTCGGCCAGGACCGGCAACGGCTTGACGCGGGAATGGTACGCTTTGCGCACAATGGCAATGACCGCCTCGCGCTCGGGCTCCACGGGGTTATAGAGCATGGCGCCGTCTTCCATGGCCGTGGTGGCGACCTGCTCAAGCTTTTCCAGGTTGTCGGAAATGCCGGCTTCCTTCAGGTTCAGCGGCATCTTGGTCAGGTGGGCCAGTTGGCGGTTCAGCGTCCGGATTTTCTCGACGGCGGCCAGGGCCGCTTGCTTCCGGACCCAATCATCGACAAAGCCCAGGCTACCCAGCGCCCGGGCAGCCATGCCACGGGCCTTGTAGGAACTGGAGCTGACCACTTCGCTTAAAGAATCAATTTCGTACTTGTTGACCAGCTTGGAAACGAAATCCAGCCGGTTGGTTTTCAGCAGGCTGCGTCCGTGGTCCACCACCTGCGGAAAGGCGATGCCCAGGGCTAGGGCGATATCGGCGTAGCGGCCGACCTGGGCCTCCAGGTTGTATTCCATGACTTCCGGCAGGATGAGGGCATTCGCCAGTCCGTGGGGGATATGGTAGACACCGCCCAGGGCGTGGGAGATGCCGTGCACCATTCCGACCATGGAGTGGGAAAAGGCCACGCCGGCCAGGAAACTACCGACCAGCATGCTCCCACGGGCCTGGAGGTCGTCCGGTTGGGAGCAGGCCTGCAAAATATTGTTGGCAATCAGCTTGATGGCGTGCAGGGCCAGGGCATCCGAAGCCGGAGACCACTCCTTGTCCACATAGGCTTCGATGGCATGGGTCAGGGCATCCATTCCTGTGGCCGCCGTCAGCCGACCCGGCATGGAGACCGTAACCTCGGGATCCAGGATGGCCATGTTCGGCAAAAACTGCTCCTCGGCAAACGGCAATTTGACGTCGCCTTCCGGATCGGCAATCACTGCTACCTTGGTGACCTCGGACCCGGTTCCGGCCGTGGTCGGGATGAAAATCGTGGGCAGCAACGCCTCATTGCTGTCGAGCAGGTAGGCCCCCATGTGGTCGGCGACCTTACCCCCTTTCACCACCAGGATATTGGCCACCTTGGCTGTGTCGATCACACTGCCGCCGCCGATAGCAATGATCATATCGCATTTGTGCTTGACGGCCAGACCGGCACAGGTTTCCACGGTCTTTATTGTTGAATTGGGCGGTACCTTGTCAAACGTATAGACGATGTCGATATCCGTATTTTTGAAACTCGCGTTGACCTTATCCACCGGCCCGGCTTTTACCAGAATTTCATCGGTCACCAGAAGCGCCCGTCGCTTGCCGAAAGGTTTGAGCGATTCGCCCAGGTTGCCGAGAATGCCGATCCCGTAGACCAGCTTGGTGGGAAGTGAAAATTCAAAGTATTCGGGTAGCATGGAGTGCTCCTTACTATGCTTGGGGTTTTATATCCCTCCCTCCAGCAAGTATTGGTTGCCGGAAAAAAGGGCTTGTTTGATGTGATGTAAAGTGGATCAAACTCAATATACCAATTTCAAATGCTTTCCAAACTTAATTTTCTGTTCATTTTCTTTCGCGTGAAAGAAAACGCCCGGGTTACGCGGCCCTCCGGGCTGCCCTGCGCTCCTCGGAAAGGGTGCGCTCAGCACAACTTGCTGCGCTCAAACACGCACTTCGCCCCTGATCAGATTATGGGTCGCCCTTTCCTGCGATGCTCGGCGCCCGACGCTGCTGGACTTCCCGCCTTTTTTATTTTTCAAAGGTGGGTCGCGTCACAAAGAGGAAAGTCAAGACCATCTATTCAATCTAAACTTAGAAAACGACTTTCGCCAACTGTTCTTTTGCGCCCTGGTAGCCTTCATCAATGAGCTGCAGGGCTTGTTTGACGGAAAAATTCAGTAGTGACCGGAAGCCCAGCATCCGGGCAGGCGCTACGATCGAGATCCGGGGCTTTTCTCGGCCGTTCCAGAGTGGATTGTTCTCGTGCAGGGTGGCCTGGCAGGAACCGATCAGCAGCTGCTCGAAGGCCAGTTCAGAAACTTGACGAACGCCGCGCGGCTCCGGCTGGTCAAACTGGCCCACCGGCGACAGGAGCACCACGATGATCTCCTCGGCTCCCTGCTCCAATGCCGGGAAAAGCGGTGTGTTCACCATCACGCCTCCGTCCCAGTGCGGCTGGCCATCGATCGTTTGCCAGGGGAAAAAGCCCGGCAGCGCACTTGAGGCCATCACGTGATCCACGTCTATGGTTTTCTGGTCGAACAGGTTGATGCGGTTCGTCCGGATATTTACGGTGGTGATAAAAATGTCCCGGGAACTTTGACGCAGGGCTTCCAGGTCAATTGCGTTGGTAATGGTGTTACGCAGGGGGCCGGTGTCCATGAGCGGCCGGAAGGTGCGGGCAAATAGCGCGAACCACAAAAACCGCAGCAGCCGCCGGCGATAGGCCTTGCTCCGGTCCAGGGTTTTCCAGATATGCATCAGTTTTTCCAGGGGCATGCCGGAACCAATGGCAACCGCGTTGAGAGCCCCCACGGATGTGCCGCAGATCAAATCCGGATCCCAACCGATTTCCTGCAGGTAGTTCCAGACCCCCACCTGGAAGGCCCCCCGGGCACCGCCGCCCGATAAGATCAATGCTCGTTTCATCTTTTCCGATCCTGCCGTGTGATGTCAGTTTCCCGGTGCTTCCCCCTCCCGCGGTCCCTCCCGCCAGGGGAGGGAGGTCCCTTCTGCCGAGTGTCAGGTAAATCCAGAGTGTTTAGTCTGTTGGGCATCATAGTTGCCAGGATATATTCGGCCCTCGTTTCAATAGCTGGTGTTCCTCCTCTTCCTTGACGGGGGAGGTCGGGTGGGGGTGATGCCTTAACACCGCAATGGTGGTGAAAAAAACTCCTGGCTTGAAGGTCACCCTCCCCCGGCCCCTCCCGTCAAGGGAGGGGAGTGCGATTGGCCGTTGACGCAAAGTACTGGTTCTTCCTCCTACCGCGGTCCCTCCCGTCAGGGAAGGGAAAAGCATACCGTCTACTAAATCTTTATCATGTGCTCTGAAGCTGTCTTATGTTTAACCCTAACCTCGCGCCGGTTTTCATTGGGTCCGGCAATTTACTACCGGCGGCCAGTCCTAAAGGGTAGGTTTTGGTTCGGAGCAAGGCCGCAGTCCCGTTCGGAACCGCAGGCGTAGATGATCTACGTTGAGGATTACGAGCGGGCGAGAACGCAGCTCCGGACCAAAAGATGCCCTTTAGGACTGGGCGCCATTCCAGATTTCATTGTGCCAGGCCAACTCCCGCTCACTCACCGTATCCACAAAAAAATCGATGGACTTCATTGCCCGAAAGCCCTCATAGCCTTCGTAAATGAAATCGATGATTCTTCCCATGCCCAGCAAGTGGGAGGTAGTCCGAACTGTTTTGAGGGAGAGGGCCACGATCCATTTCTTGCTCAACCGGTGAAAGGCTCTGGTCACCTCGGTGCTCAGGTTGATCTGGTAGATCCGCTCATCGTAGTTGTCCAGACTGCGATAGATCTCCTGGTACTGGGCCATATTCATGTCCGTCCCGACACCGGCCGCCAGCATGCCGTCCACCATGCGTTCGTCCAGCCGGTCGGACAGTTCGTGCAGTTCGATCACCCGGCTGACAGCCGATACCATGCCCTTGTAGACTTTTCCCTTGAGGACTTTCTGCAGTTTCTTGATGCTGGCATCCCGAAAGGAAAAGTCTTCCGGGGCATAAAGCTTTTCAAAGAAAAAGACCCCGATTTTTTCGTACTGGGGGTCATTTTTAAGGTCACTGTAGGTGGCGTTCAGACGGGCGGCCTGAAAGCCCTGCAAGACGCGTTTCAAATCTAAAGAATTATTTGTTAAAGTAGAATCTTTCATTTAGATTTCTTTTTGGCGGCCCGTTTTTTCCGGGCCGTTTTACCGGGAGTCGCCTTTTTCTTCAGCTGGGCTACCTCCCGGCTCAATTTGTCGATCTTGGCGGCAAGCGCATCCACTTGGTCCCGGGAGGCGAGATTCATAGCCGCCAGGGCCTCGTTCATGCGCCGGTCCACCCGCTCTCCAATCCAGCTTTTAAGTGAATCCGTGTATCCAGTGATTTCCTTTTTCAGCCGGCTGCCCTCAGCCCGGGAGAGCTCCTTGTCTTTGACCAGCGTTCCCACCACTTTGTCCACTTCGTCTTCGGCCATGGTCAGGGCATTCTGCCACAGGGACGTATACTTTTTGGCATAGTCCGTCAATGTGTCCCCTCCCTTGCGCAGCAACTGCATCATGATCCGTGGCGAGACCACACGGTCCTTTTCCTTTTTGTCCTGTCCAATCAGCCGGGATACGATCGCTGCGGTGAGGTCTTCGCCGGTTTTGTTGTCAATGATCGACACCTCTTCGCCGGATTTGATCAGTTGCGCCACCTGTTTCATCGAGATGTACTTTTTATCCGTGGTATCGTACATTTTGCGATTGACGTATTTTTTAATGCGGTGCATGTTGCTCTCCCAAATATTGATTGAGCGTCACCTTCCCATGATTTTTTTTGCCCAGCGTATCATAGAATCCGCCAGCGACATATTTTTTTGTAAGGCAACCTGCGGGTTTCACCTGCAAGAGTGGCAAGACTCTGAGTGGCGGGGCATCCTGTCGCAAAGATGTGTGCTTTGGGGGCACGCTGATTGCGCTAAGCCGCCACACCACCTGAAATCCGCAAGTTGCGTTTATAAACGGAGATCGGCCGCTTTAAGGATCAACTAACCCGAGAAACTTGCCAGCACCTTTTTACGCCGATCACGCAGGCGGTCGGCAACCAGGCGTCCATCCTTTTCAAGGTTTTCAACCAGGTCCCGGCCACTCTGGACGAGGTTGTCTACCCGTTCACTGGCTTCCGATCCGAGATCGTCGAAAAACACCCGACTGTCCTCCACCACGCTGTCAATGGCCTTGCGGGGATTTTTGCGGGCCCGGCGATAGAACTTGCGCCCATCTTTCAGGTACCCGTCCATTTTCCGGCGGGCATCCTTGCGCAAATCCGCAATCCGCTCCCGGCTGTCATCAACCAGGGTGTCAATGGTCTGGCGGGGTTCTACGCCCATATCAGCCATGAATGCCAGTGAGCTATATACCGGGGCTTCGATGTACTTGGCTTTGTAGTACACCATCCGGTCTGCAAGTCTCTCACTTGTTCCCCGCAGGGCTTGGATCGTCTGGTAGCGCGAATTGGGCTGGGTGCTTTTTTTGTTAATTTTCCGGGTGGTTGCTCTTTTTTTTGTCATCTTTCTTCTCCTTGTTTTTTCCTCTTTCCCATTTTTGGGCGTGCTTAAAAATTTATAAAAATTCCTACTTGCTAATTATGACGCAACGCGTTATAAGCCCAATATGACGCAGCGCGTTATCTTTGTCAAGCCCAACACGCAAAATAGTCGCCCTTGGAACCCGGCAGGTCGCAACAATATTAGCTATTGCATAAATTCTGGTTTTCTATTTTAATTGGCGGCCTATCCCCTGTAATATTGTAGCTTTATACGCATCACCCGGTACGACCGCCCAATTAAGGAGACATTAGATGGCTAAACCGATGACCAATGCTGATAATTTCTGGTTGTCCATGGATGAACCCACCAATCTGATGGTGATTACCGCCTTCATGGAGTTCACCGAGCCGCTGGATTATAAACGATTGCTGGCCACCATCGACAGCCGCCTGGCTTCGTTCCCACGTTTTCAAAGGAGAATCGTGAAACCCAAATCAGGCGTGGGCCTGCCCAACTGGGAAACCGATCCCAATTACGACCTGCGCTCTCACATCCACCGGGTGGCTCTGCCGGATCCCGGCGACAAGGCCGACCTGCAGGAGATGATCAGCAACCTGACGGTGACGCCTCTGGACCCCAACCGCCCGCTGTGGCAGATCCACCTGATCGAAAACTACGGCAATGGCTGCGTGCTGTTTTTTCGCATCCATCACTGCATTGCCGACGGCATCAGCCTGATATACGTCCTGCTTTCCACCGCTGACACCGACCCGGACGCGCCCTGGCCGACCGGCGCCGCCGAAAAGAAGAAACCCGCCTTTTCCATGCGCTCGGCCCTACCCCTGGCGTCCTGGTTGGACACCGCTCGGGAAACGGTATCGAAAACCAAAAAAATGGGCACGGCGTTGGTCAAAGAGGTCAGCAAAGCCGCCACGGATCCCGAACACCTGAAAAACCTGGCCCGGACATCCGGCCGGGTGCCCACCGATTTTGCCTCGGTTCTATCGCGCTTGACCATCATGAAGCCGGACCCCAATACGCCCTTCAAGGGGCGCCTGGGCACCCGTAAAAAGGTGGCCTGGTCCGAGCCGGTTTCCCTGGCCAAAATCAAGGAAATCGGGCGGGCCATAAAATCGGCCACGATCAACGACGTCCTCATTTCCACAGTAACGGGCGCCATGCGCAATTACCTCAAGACGCGCAATGTCTCGGTCAACGAACTGGACCTGCGGGTTACGGTGCCTTTCAATATTCGCAAACCGGGGACCGAGTTTGAGCTGGGCAACAAGTTCAGCCTGGTCTTTCTAGCGCTTCCGGTTTACCTCGAGGACGCCGTCCTGCGGCTCAAAGAGGTAAAACGGCGCATGGACCGGCTCAAAACATCGCCGGAACCTTACATCAATTTCGGCCTGCTCAACGCCATCGGCTACCTGCCGCCGGACTTCGCCAAAAAAACAGCGCGGTTGTTCGGCAACAAAGCTTCCGGGGTGATGACCAATGTCCCGGGACCGAGACAACCGCTTTACTTTGCCGGCAGCCGGATTCACAATTTCATGTTCTGGGTCCCCCGCAGCGGCAATATCGGCCTGGGCATCAGCATCCTCAGCTACGACGGCAAGGTGACGGTGGGCATTGCCTCGGATGAGAACCGGATGCCCGACCCCCAGGTGCTGCTCGAAAGTTTCAATGCCGAGCTCGACTATCTGTTGAAGCTGGTCCAATCCGGAAAGATTGAAGAGGACCCCCTGGTGCTGCACGATCGGTATAGTGAAAACAAGGATACAGCCAAAGCGGGAAAAAAGAAGGCGACCCCGAGCCGGAAGCCGGGTAATTGCCGGGCCCTGACGAAAAAGGGAACGCCTTGCAGCAAAAAGGCGCGGCCCGGTTCACGCTTCTGCGGTATTCACAAGGACCGGGATGAGGATGATGACCGGCTTCAAGATGTAGCCCGGTTGATGAAGGAATTGACGGAATGATGCCGGCCAAGATCGTAGAAAATGTCCCGGGCAGTTTTTATGTGAACACGCGCTGCATCGGATGCACCATCTGCCCGGAAATCGCCCCGGCGAATTTTGCTTCCAATCTGGAAGAGGGGTACGAGTATATTTGCAAGCAGCCGGCGGATCGTGATGAAGAATCTTTATGCCGCGAGGCGATGGAGATTTGTCCTGTGGATGCCATCCAAAATGATGGATAGAAGCCGTTTCAAAAGTGGCTTTAGGCTCAATCTCTGCGTTGGAGAAAGACCTGAAAACTCAGGAAATACTTACCTGAAATGAAGGATCGTCTTTCTTCAGTAAAACCGTATTGTTCATTTTCTTTCACGTGAAAGAAAACGGACCAAAAGAAAACGCCCGTGTTACGCGACCCTGCGGGCTGCCCTGCGCTTCTCGGAAAGGGCGCGCTCAGCACAACTCGCTGCGCTCAGACACGCACTTCGCTCTCTTCGCCCTTTCTTGCGATGCTCGGCGCGTCACAAAGGGAAAAGGCAAGACCAATTAGACGCCAGATTTAACGAGGTAGGCGTCTTTTTAAAATAGTTGAGATAGGCCGCCGTTTCGGCGCTGGAGGTTACCTTGAAGCAAATCGTCAGTATCAGTTTGGGATCGAGTGATCATGATTATGAGTTTGAGACCGAGTTTCTGGGGCAGGAATTCAACGTTATCCGCCTCGGTACCGACGGTGACATGGAAAAAGCGGCCGAAATGCTGCTGCGCTGGGACAAAGAAGCAGATGCCATTGGCCTGGGGTGCGTTAAGTTTCCGTATGGCTTCGGACCCCGTTACCTCACCCGCAAGCATGTGGACAAACTGCGCAAGCTGGGTTCCAGGATCCAGACCCCCTTTACGCTGGGAAGTGCCCTGCGCGATGTCTCCTTTGAGTGGTCCCTGCGGTATGTCGAGTATAAATTCGGCAACTATTTTGACGAAGCCCGGGTACTCTTTCTCTCCGGGATGTCCAACTACCGGATTGCCCGGGTCATGTCCGAGTTCACCGATAACCTGACCTTTGCCGACCCGGTTCTCGAAAACGGGATATCCAAGTTTGTAAACTCCCTGGAGGGCTTGAAAAGATACGCCCACAGCGCTCACGAGGTGCTGCAGTGGGTTCCCAGCAAGCGCTTGACCTCGTCGGTAGTGCCCCTGCAGGCCTGGAACGGCTATATACTAAAGAAGGCCATGCAGAAGGCCAACATCATTGTCGTCCCCTCGTACAACTTTTACGATTACCTGGAGGATACCTCCCTGGAGGAGCTGGGGGGTAAAATCATCATCACCTCGACGGCCCATGACGACCGGGTTGAATTTCTGAAAGAGCGGGGTGTCGACGTCATAATAGACCCGACGCCTAAAATTTTGGAACGGGTGGTCGCACCCAATGTGCTGGAGGCCTTGATCATCGCCGCCCTGGGCAAAAACCGCGACAACATCCGCGCCGATGATCTGCTGGAAATCATCAGCACCCAGAAGATGGACCCGCGGGTGGTCTACCCCTCCGGCAACCCCCGCCGGGTGAACCGGTTTGCCTTCGTGATCCATCCGCTTTCCAAAGAGTTTCTCAAAAAGGACAAGGCTGTGGATTTTATGGCGAGCTTCACGCCGCCCGCCTTTCTCGATGCCGTCGAAAAAGTGATCGCCTATGCGCCGCCGTGGGTCTACTCGCGGGTCACCGGCATCAAATCCCCGACTGGTGTAGAAGCCGAGGGGTGGCTGATCACCGTGGGTGGCACGCCCAAACAGATGCTGGCACACAAGCCTGAATTCACCTACAAGCGCCTGCTCCAGGCCGCGCGCATGGCCAAGCGCATGGGTGCCCAGATTATGGGCCTGGGCGCCTTTACCAAGGTGGTGGGCGACGCCGGGGTCACCGTGGCCAAAAAGGCCCACCTGCCCATTACCACCGGCAACAGCTATTCCGCTTCCGGAGCCCTGTGGGCCGCGGCCGACGCTGTCCGGCGCATGGGATTGATCAAGGTGGAAAAAGGTAAGAAGATCGCCGGTAAAACCATGGTTCTGGGGGCCACCGGAGCCATCGGATCGGTGTGTGCCCGCCTGCTGGCCAAAGCGTTTGACGAGGTATATCTGGTAGGCCGCAATACCGCCAAACTCTTGGCCATGAAAGAGTCCATCCTGAAAGAGACACCGGGGGTTTTCATTAAGGTGACCACCAAGCCAGACAGGTTCGTGGCCGATATGGATGTTATCGTGACCGCCACCTCCGGCGCCGGTAAAAAGGTCCTGGACATTACCAATGTCAAACCCGGTTGCGTCATTACCGATGTGGCCCGGCCCCTGGATCTGTCGCCGGAAGATGTTGCCAAGCGCCCGGATGTCCTGGTCATCGAATCGGGCGAGATCGAACTGCCCGGCAACCCGGAAATGGGGAACATCGGCCTGCCGCACAAGGTGGCCTACGCCTGCCTGGCCGAAACCATCGTCCTGGCCCTGGAGGGCCGTTTTGAAATTTTTACCATCGGCCGGGACATCGAGTGGGAAAAAGTCAGGGAAATCTACAAGTTGGGACTCAAGCACGGCATGAAACTGGCGGCCATCTCCGGCGTCAACGGTGTTTTTACGGATGAAGATATCGCCGAGGTGAAACGGCTGGCGTTGGAGGCTAGAAAGGCAGGTTGAAGGTTGAAGGTGTAAGGTAGAAGTAAAACCTGAATTCGACGGTGAGGTAGACAGAGAGCCTTAAACAAAGGGTTAGGGGTCAGTAATCAGGAGCCAGAAAGTCCTCCCCTCCCTTGACGGGAGGGGTCGGGGGAGGGTGAAGCCCCTGTAAGCGAGAAGGTTGTAAGGAAACATCAAGGAGCCGGGAGGCGTTCGTGAAACAGATCATCAATATCAGCCTGGGGCCAGGCAATGACGATTATGAAATCGATGTAGAATTCCAGGGGCAGAAATTTGCCATCCAGCGCATCGGGGTGGACGGCGACCTGGATCAAGCGTCGGAGCTTATGCTGACCTGGAACAAAAAAGCCGATGCCATCGGGCTGAGCGGCATTCAGTTCCCTTACACCATTGGTTCGCGCAAAATGCCGGACCGCCGGACAGCCCGCTTGCTGAAAGAAGCCCGGCAGCTGAGCACGCCCGTCACCGTGGGCAGCCTCCTGCGGGATGTCAGCCACGAGTGGTCCCTGCGGCACACCCATTTTATATTTGGCGGCAACTACTTTACCAATGCCCGGGTGCTCTTTTTCTCCGGTATGACCAACTCCAAGATCGCCCGCGTCATGCAGGAATACACACCGAATCTGCAATTTGCCGACCCACTGCTGGAAGAGGGCGTTCCCAGGCTAATGAGCTCTTACAACGAACTCGAGCTCTACGCCGGCCGGGTAAAGGGCGCCCTGAAGTGGGTCCCGGGACGACGCACGTTCACCGGGGCCGGACCGGTAAAAAAGGCCGCAGACTTCCTGCTGCAGCGTGCGGTTGAAAAAGCTCAGGTCCTCGTGGTGCCGTATTACGGCTTCTACCGCTACCTTGATAAATTCAGCGCTGCCGACCTGCGTGGCAAGATCATCATCACAACCACCGCGTATGCAGACCGGGTCGCTTACCTCAAGGAAAAAGAGGTGGGGGTTATCATCGACACGACACCCAAGTTGTTCGACCGGGTAATCGGAGTCAGCGTGTTGGAAGCGCTGTTGATGGCCGCGCTGCAGCTGCCCGATGAAGAAGAAAGCTCCGACGATCTTCTGGAAGTGATCAGCGAGATGGAAATGGAGCCGCGGATTCTCTACCCGGACGGCAAAGAGCACCGGGTGAACCGCTTTGCCTATATTGTCTACCCCTTGAATCAGGCGTTTTTAAAGAAATTAAAGCCGATCGAGGTGGTGTCCGAAGTAGCGCCGGGGGCCATGGACACCGTCGAAAAAGTGATGGCTTACGCGCCCCCTATCGTCTACTCCCCGGTAACCGGCATTACATCGCCAACCGGTGTAAAAGCCGAAGGCTGGCTCATCGGATTGGGCGTAACACCGGAACAGATGCAGGCGCATGGCCCCGAGTTTACCACCAAGCGGCTGCTGATGGCCGCCCGGCTGGCCCGGCGGCTGGGCGCCCAGATCATGGGCATCGGCCTGTTTCCCAAATCCATGAGATCCGCCAGCCTTGAAGTTTCCAAACATGCGGTCCTGCCGATCACCACTGGCAACAGCTATCTGGCTTCGGCGACCCTCTGGGCCTCGGCCGAAGCGGTTCGCCGGATGGGCCTGACCAAAGTGAAGCGTGGCAAAATCCTGAAGGCCCGAACGATGGTCATCGGGGCCACCGGTGCAATTGGTGCCATCTGTTCCCGCCTGCTGGCCACCGCCTTCGAAGAGGTTCATATGGTGGGCCGCAATACGGCCAAGCTGCTCGCCCTGCAGGAATCCATGCAGGCCGAAACCAGGGATGTAGAACTGCATGTCTCTACCCGGGCGGACACACACCTGGGTGATATGGACGTCGTCATTGCCGCCAGCGGCGGAGCAGCCAATGTTTTAGACATCATGCGGCTGAAGCCGGGCTGCGTAGTCACCGACCTTACCCTGCCGTCGGTCTTTACAGCCGACCAAATTGTCAAACGGCCCGATGTGCTGGTGATCCGCAGCGGCGAGATCCTACTGCCGGGCAATGATATCGAAATGAAGGACATCGGCCTGCCGCCAGATGTGGTCTACGCCGGGCTGGCCGAGACCATCATCCTGGCCCTGGAGGGCCGCTTTGAGACTTATACGGTGGGCAGCGAGCCCCAGTGGGAAAAGGTAAAAGAGATTTACCGCCTGGGTCTCAAGCACGGCATGCAGCTGGCGTCGATTTCCGGGGTCAATGGTGTAGTGAGTGACGATGAAATTGCACGGGTCCGCGAGGCGGCGCTCAAAGAGCTCAAGAAGCGTTGAACGCCGAACCTGGAATCCGGAATCAGGAGTCAGGAGTCAGAATAATTATCCGAGCCCAGCGGTTGGCAATGGTTTCGCCTCCCCTTGAGGGGAGAGGTCGGGTGGGGGTGATGATGAGACGGCCTCGATGTGAATCGAAATATATAGTTGTAGGGTGCTTCACCCTCCCCCAGCCCCTCCCGTCAAGGGAGGGGAGGATTTCTGATTTCTGACGTCAGACCTCCGAATGCTTGGTTTTCCTTTTACCTTATACCTTCACCCTTATAGCTTTTCAGACCCCTGACTCCTGACACCCGACGCCTTGAACTTCCCGACCCCAGACTCCGGATTCCAGACACCCGTATACCTTTCCTCTCGGACCCTTGACCCCTCGACCCCTCGCTTGTCTGGCGAAGCTCGAAGAGCGTAGATTGGAACTCTGCCGTTTTTCCTTGTTGGACAGGCGTCCGGTATCGGGGGAGCGGTCAAGGTTTCTCCTCCCCCTCGACGGGGGAGGCCGGGTGGGGGTGATGATGAAACGGCCTCGAAGTCATTCAAAAAACCTAATTGACGGAAGGTTCACCCTCCCCCAGGCCCTCCCGTCAAGGGAGGGGAGGATTTCTGATTTCTGACGTCAGACCTCCGAATGCTTGGTTTTCCTTTTACCTTATACCTTCAACCTTATAGCTTTTCAGACCCCTGACTCCTGACACCCGACTCCGGGTTCAGCCTTCCCACCTGGCGAGCGCTGCGAGCACTTTTTTCCTTGTTGTAGCAGTGAAAATGCGGTATAACGCGTTGCGTTATTTGGGTCATTGAGAGCGAACACACACCTCTTCCCCGAGACAGCGGAGCCGGAACATGGGAATCACAATCGTTCAGAAAAGCAATCTGGAAAAACCCAAACGCAATCCGAAAATCGCCTTGGTTCTCTCGGGTGGCGCCGTCTCCGGCGGGGCTTTTAAAATTGGTGGTCTGCGCGCCCTGGACCGTTTCATGGTCAACCGGGATGTTCGTGACTTCGACATGTTTGTGGGCATCAGCGCCGGTTCGGTTATCGCCGCCTACCTGGCCAACAAAGTGTCGGTAGAAGACATCCACACGAGCATGATCGAACGGAAAGGCCCCTTGTCGGCCGTCAAACCATTCGAGTTCTACTCGCTCAACAAGGCGGACATCGTAAAGACGCCCCTGCACATCCTGGCGGACCTGGCGTCGATCACATCCCGAAAAATTTTCGGCTTTGTCAGCGCCAACAATGTCTTTCGCAAGCAATTTCGACAACAGTTGTATGCGTTTGCGACCAACCCCAGTACCGCCAGCCTTGAAAAATTCACATCCTATTGTTTTGAGCGCAAGGAACTGGCCGTCAATCACCCGTCGCTGCCCTGGCACTACCTGCCCAACGGCCTCTTCAAAACAGACCGTATCGAGCAGGCAACACGCCGGAATTTTGAAAAAAACGCCCTTTGCAACAACTTCAACGAATTGTTTCGCAAAACGGGGAAGGAATTGTACATCGTCGCCATGCATCTGGACAAAGCGCAGCGGGCTATTTTCGGTCACGACCAGGACAACACCACCGCGGTTACGAAAGCCATGCAGGCGTCGATCGCGTTCCCGCTTTTCTTTAAACCGGTCTCAATTGATGGGGCCGATTATATCGACGGCGCCGTCATCAAGACAACCAGCATGGATATTGCCATTGAAAAGGGGGCCGACCTGGTCATCTGCTACAATCCCTTTCGGCCCTTCAACCACGAATCCTTTGATCAAAACAATCCGGATGGCCGTAAACGAATCAGCATCGCGCGAGATGGCATTGCCGCCGTGATCAACCAGGTAATGCGTACAATGCTGCACACGCGCCTGATGCACGGGATAAGGCACTATCGCAACAATCCGGATTTCAAGGGTGATATCATCCTGATCGAACCTACCGAACATGACGACCGTTTTTTTGACATGAATCCCTTTTCTATAAACGACCGCCGCAAGGCCTCTACCCGGGGTTTTGAATCGGTGAGCAATTCCCTCCGCAATAACAAGGCCGTTTTGAAAAAGATACTCGCGGCCTACGGTATTGAAACCCGAGGCGAGATGGCTTGAACAAACCTTCCTTTTAAACCTTGTTGCTACAGCAAGGCCCACTCGTCTGGGTCAGCACGGGCTTGGCAAACGCATGATCTGAGTCCTTTATATCCGGTAATGCGATTCCAGAATAGCGGGGGGCAGCATGAAACCCCCTAAAAGGCGGCCGACTTTGGTTTCTGGGTTTGAACTCCCCTTTAAGAGGCGCCGAGCATCGCAGGAAAGGGCGAAGAGAGCGAAGTGCTTGTCTGAGCGCAGCGAGTTGTGCTGAGCGCGCCCTTTCCGAGAAGCGCAGGGCAGCCCGTAGGGCCGCCTCTTATGGGCGTTTTCTTTTGGTTACTTTTCTTTTCACGCGAAAGAAAAGTAACAAAATGGTGTATAATAACAGATAGTTTAAATCTTCCTCGCTGCCGCCATGACGGAATGTTCTCCCCGGACCGGGAGAACCTTTCCGGGTCCGTCACCAGAGGTGGCGCGTTTAGATCTTGGCTATTACTGTGTACCATAAATTGATAATTGAAATAATGTGAAATTTATATATGAGGAGAGCAGCCCTGGGGAAAGACCAACTTGAAACTCAACTATCGGTATCGGGATCGAAATCGCTATCGAAATCGTTCTCTGGATGACATTTACGGGATCGATTTCGATAGCGATCCCGATACCGATAGCGATTTCGATTTAGTCTGAAAACAGAAAGTTGCGTTAAAAAGATACTTATACACGTAATCGAATCAACCCTTCCTGGGTAACTGAAGCGACCAGATCACCTCCACGGGTATAAATCCGTCCAAAATTCAGCCCCCGGGCACCGGAAGCATTGGGACTTTCCATGGCATACAGCAGCCAGTCGTCCATGCGAAACGGCCGATGAAACCACATGGCGTGATCCAGGCTGGCCACCTGCATGTCTGACTCCCAGAAGGTGTGTCCGTGGGGGTAAAGGGCGGTGCCCACCAAACCAAAATCGGAAGCGTAGGCCAGCAGATACTGGTGGACGATCGGATCGTCAGGTAGGCGGTCGATCGCCTTGAACCAAGAGAAACGCTGTGCAGCGCGCTTGTCCGGCGCGAAGGGGTTGATGGGGTCTACGGGCCTGATCTCAATGGGCTTTTTGCACAGGATTTTATTGCGAATCGACGCTGGTATCCGGTCGGCAACCCGCATGGCCAACTCCAACTCCGGCGTGATGCCGTCGGGACCGGGCACGTCGGGGGCCTGCTCCTGGTGATCGAATCCTTTTTCGACCACCTGAAAAGAAGCGGCCAGGTTGAAAATAGCCCGGCCCCTCTGGACCGCAACCACGCGACGGGTGGTGAAACTTTTGCCGTCACGGATACAATCCACGTTATAGACAATCGGTTTGAATGCATCACCGCTGCGTAAAAAATAGCCGTGCAAACTGTGCGCGCCCCGGCCGGCAGGAGCCGTCTGGTAGGCGGCCGACAGCGCCTGCCCCAGGACCTGGCCGCCGAACACCGATCCGAATCCCAGGTCCTGGCTTTGGCCCCGAAAAATGTTCTCTTCAATCTTCTCCAGCTTCAGCAGGGTCAACAATTCTTCGAGAACATTCTCTTCGATGCATTCATTAGTCATACTGAAAACCTTTCCGGCAATAGATTGTGGGTACGTCACGACTGGCCTTCAAACCGAAAAACCAAAACCGCATCCGCGCGCTAAGACGCAGAGGCGCAGGGGAAACCAAAAGCAGAATGGGGCGCACTGCCGTGCGCAAAACCACTAAACTTACTGTATCTAAATGGTTTTCAGAGTTAACCGGCGAAGCCGAAAAATATTGTGTTTTTCTCAGCGCCTCTGCGTCTCTGCGCGAGAATATTGGTTTAATGGTTTTAGGTACCTAATAAGCTAATCAAATGAAACCACTATTTCATCCCTGCTTTTGCGCCATTTGGGCGGCAGGAGCTCAAGGTCCGGTGTGGGATAGCCCACTGCCAGCAAGAGCGGAATCCAGTAGTTGTCCGGAATCTTGAAGGCTTCCCGCACCCCTTCATGGTCGAAACCATCCATCGGGTGGGTCTCCAGGCCCAGGCTGGTAGCCGCGTACATCAATCATATGGCAAAAAACCCTGTATTTTTAACCGCATAGGCCAAACTGGCCTCAGGACTCCAGGCATAGAGGGATTTGGCCGCATTGAGAAACCAGTCCCGCTGCTCTGGCTCCATGGCCCCACTGCCCAACATCTCCTGCCAGTTCTTTTCCACCGTGGGATGCCCTTCCTGCCAGCCGTCTTTGTCGGCCAATACAATTAGGGTAACCGGGGCTTCCACAACCTTGGGCTGATCCCAGGCCAGGGCCTTGAGCTTTTCCTTGGTAGCGGTATCCCGCAGAACCATCAGGTTCCAGGGCTGCAAATTGAAGCTTGACGGCGCCTTGGCCGCCAGGTCGATCATTGCACCCAACAACTCATCCGATACATCCCGGTCGGGATCGAAAAAATTGATGGCCCGTCTTTTCTCGATTATCTCTTTGTAGTTCATTTTGTTACCTCACTTTTAATATTTTTATTTTAAGTAATTAGCATCTTGTGCCGTGTGATTACTTTGTATTTTAGAGGGTCCAAGGGGCCCAGGGTTCAAGTGAAAAACCTTAAACCGAAAACCACGATTCAGACCTTCAATGAATTCGATTCTCCTGCAACTACCGGCGGGAACCGTGCAAGTCGAATTCGCTGATAGTTTAGAGCACATACATCGATCAGTTTTAAACCAGATGCCAGGTTGCCTTTCACTCGAACCCTTGAATTTTATCCCTCCGGTACATCTATCAAGATGAAATCCGAATCCTGGTCAGCATCCAGAACCAGCCTTTCGACACCCGCCAGGCGAGCTTGATCCCGCGCCGCCAGCCGATCACCATTCACCTGCAGCGTACCGGATGTCAGGTAGATAAATACCTTGCGGTCAGCGGCAGTCTGGTGCTCAAGCTGACGGCCCGCTTCCAGTTGGGTACGGTAAATGGCTGCATCGGTGTGGAAACTGACGGCCCCGTCGTGTCCCTGGCCCGAGGCCAAAGGAAAAAGGCTATTTTTAAATTCGGCTTCGGAATACTTTTTTTGTTCATATGAAGGGACCAGCCCGCCCTGATCGGGTAGAATCCAGATCTGGTAAAAGTGCAACTCCTGGTCCGCTTCGTTGTATTCCGAATGGGTCAAGCCGGTCCCTGCGGACATCCGTTGGACCTCTCCGGCCCGAATAACGCCGCCGTTGCCCATGCTGTCTTTGTGGGATATCTCACCTTTTAAAACAATGGTGACGATCTCCATTTCTTCGTGGGGATGGGTGGGGAAACCGGTCCCGGGTTTGACAATATCATCATTGAAAACGCGCAATTTACCGTGGCCCATGTTCGTCGGATCGTAATAATTTGAAAATGAAAACAGCCAGTATGTCTGCAGCCAGCCCATGTCGGTGAAATGGCGCCGCTCGGCGGGTATAATGCTGGTAGTCATGGTGTCCTCCTGGTAAAAGATTCGGCCGCAGCGGCATTGGCTTTGCCTACTTTCTTTAAAAGCCGGCCCAGAGTTTCCAGTTCCTCAGCCTGAAGAACCGCAAACGTCTTTTCGGCACGCTCCGCATGGAGCGGAAACAGGGCTTGAATGAGATCAAAGCCGCTTTTCGTCAATTGTACCGACATCCGGCGGCGATCCGCGGGATCCTGCTTACGAACCACCAGCCTCCGTTTCTCGAGGTTATCGATGACCGTGGTCATATTGCCACTGGTTTTCAGTATCTTCCGGCCAATGTCCCGCTGGCAAAGCGGGCCCTTGTGATACAAAACTTCCAGCACACCGAACTGGCTGAGGGTCAAACCGGTATCCGCCAGGTGTCGATGCATGCGGGTCGTCACCGCATCGACCGCCCGCATCATCTGGGTGTAGGTCTTTAGGATGGTCCGCTGACGATCTGTGGTCCGGGTGTTGGTGTCCATGTTAGCCTCGTTTTAATTAGTTTAACGTTAAGCTAATTAATGTTGAGGCGTTGTCAAGGGAAAAGAGAGGAGTCAGGGGTCTGGAGTCAGGAGTCGGAAATCATATAAGGCTTTTATACCGAAGGCTGAAGACTGAAGGTAGGACTTGAAATCAGAGGTCGGATGTCTGAGGTCGGAAACCACGGAGTCGGGTTTCTGGAGTCTGGCGTCGGGGGTCTGAAAAGCTATAAGGTTGAAGGTATAAGGGAAAGAGAAAACAAAGGAGTCGGGGGTCTGGAGTCAGGAGTCAGAAAAACATGGAGGCCAGAGGTCAGCACAAGCTCCCCTCCCTTGACGGGAGGGGTTGGGGGAGGGTGTACACTCACCCTAGCAGGAATGTTGAAAGAAGAATAACAAAGGAGTCAGGGGTCTGGAGTCAGGAGTCGGAAGAAAGTCAGACCCCTGTCTCCCGACTCCGGACTCCGGTAGACAACCGCGAGATTATATCAACTCCTGTAGCACGTTCTCGAGTGCGTACAAAAAATCATCGGCATCTTTTTGGTTGAAGCACAACGGTGGTTTGATCTTGATCACATTGTCGAAGGGACCGTCAGTCCCAGCCAGGATGAATTTCGCCTTGAGTCGGTTTATCAACGCACCGGCCAGGTCGGTGTGCGGCTCGCGGGTCTCTGGATGTTTGACGCATTCGATACCGAGAAAAAGACCTTCGCCCCGAACGTCCCCGATGACCGGAAAGCGCTCTTGCAGATCGCGGAGTCCTGATTTCAAATAGTCCCCGGTTTCCCTGGCGCTCTGTTGCAGACCCTCCGCCTCGATGACATCCAGTACCGCCAGTCCCACGGCACAGGCCACCGAGTTACCGCCGAAGGAACTGAAGAACTCCAGGCCGTTTTCAAAAGAACCGGCAATGGCATTGGTGGTTACCACCGCGGCCAGCGGATGCCCGTTGCCCATTGGTTTGCCCAGCAGAACGATGTCCGGGACAACTGCCTGCATTTCAAAACCCCAGAACCAGCGGCCCAGACGACCGAAACCGGTCTGCACTTCATCAGAAATACAAACGATCCCCTGCTCCCTTAACATTGGGTAGAGTGTTGCCAGGTAGCCATCCGGCAGGGGCACCTGCCCCCCACAGCCGATGATCGGTTCACAAATGAAAGCCGCCGGGTCCCAGCCGCCATCTTTCAGCAGGGTCGCCGCATCGTCCGCGTATCTTTGACCGGCATCACTGCCCCGATGGGACCCGCGATAGGCATCTGGGATAGGGGCCATTAGGATGTGCGCCGGTTTACCCGGTCCTCCGGCGTGCTCGAATTTATAGGAGCTGATCTCAATCCCGGTTACCGTGTTGCCGTGATACCCATGCTCCAGGACCATGATCTGTTTTCGGCCGGTATGTATCCGGGCCAGGCGGACAGCCAGGTCAGCCGCTGCGCTACCCGAGTTGACATAGAACACTTTGTTCAGTGGTTCCGGAAACTTGGCGAGCAATCTCTCAGAATACGCGTGAAGCTGGTCATACAGATACCGGGTGTTCGTGTTGAGTCGGGCCATCTGGTCCTGCCCGGCCCGCACCACCCGTGGATGGCAGTGACCCACATGGGGGATGTTGTTGTAAAGATCCAGGTAGGTACTCCCTGAGGCGGCATACATGTATTGAAAGGCCGCTTGTTCCATTTTCAAAGGTTCGGCATAGCTGACCGCAAGGGCTTTGCTAAAATAGGTATTGCGGCGGGCAAGCTCCGCGCCGAGGTCGGCGCCGGGTGCCTGCGCAAGTCCGGCGGCCTTTCTGAAAACGGTGGTAACGGCACGGGGATTCAAACGCAGCCATGTTTCCAGCATCTCCCAGGCCGGTTTTTCACTGATGGTAATGTAGGCGCTGTCCGGCTTGAGGGTCTTGGCGTGGGCTGAATTACAGACGCTGGCGCACAATCGGCCGGCCACCAGGTAGTACAACAGGTCGACTTCAGAGCTCTCCAGGGGCAATTCGGCGGTGTAGGCTCGCAGCACATGTTCAGCCCAGGTGAGCGGATCGTCTTTGCCCAGCATGGCGTAGGTGAGGGCGATGGCCACTTCGTTGACCAGGGAGGTATAGCACATATCCCCGAAATCGATGATGCCGGATACCCGCCCCTCATGGGTCAGCAGGTTTTTTTCGTTGGCATCCCCGTGGATGACGCTTCGGCGCAACTTATGGAGCAAAGGTCCCACAACCTGTTTGAATTGCAAATAAAAATATTCCACCAGCTTCCTGTGGCGGGAATTTTTGATGTAGCCGATGTGCTCCAGGGGAAGGGCCAAGTGTTGCAGGTCCCATTGATGGGTGCGGGCCTCGATGCCTGGATGACGAAAATCCAGCAAGGCCCGGTCCACATGCGCTGTAAAAGTGCCCAGCGATGTAAATAGTTCCGGCGTCTGGGCCACCTGATCAAAAAAAGCCCCTGGTACAAAGGTCAGCAGGCGATGCAATGTCCGGCTGCCATCCGGATTTTCCATAACAGTGAGCAGACGACCCTCCAGGTCCGTCTGCGGCACTGGAAATTCGTAGGGCAGACTCCCGGATAGTCTTAGTAGGACCTGATTTTCCGCCTCGAGAAAGGCCCGCTCCAGGGGTGAATCCGCATTCTGCTTCCAGACAAAGGTCCGGCCGTCCGTGGTTTTTACCTTGATATTCAGACTGGCATACCCCTCCAGATCCTGTAATTCCGGAGCTTCTATGCCGTAAAGTTCTTTTAGAATTTCTCGTCGGTGCATCTGGGGCCTTTTTCAGAAATGTACGCAGAAATCTGTAAGTTTCCGTTTTTACTTGAAAGGTATAGTACTTGAACCTGCAAGCAGGGTCAAGGCGCTATTGGGATAGAAGATCAAGCACAAATGCCGCTGTTGAATCGGCACCGTTCACCCGTTTTACACCGGAAGCCGGCAAGGCTGTCATGGCCGGAACAAGGGAAATCCAGGAACCGTCCGCTAGGGCGGCGGCGGTCACTCTCAGTGATCGCAGGTTGCCGCGGGCAAAGGTTTCCAGCACCGGCGCTTCCCGAAAATCACTGCGGGACAGGTACCCGAAGGGTACATCGGCCAGGTAAATTTCAGCGAGGGTACTGTAGCCAGCTTTGCCGATGACCGCGTCTGCGGCCCATATGAGGTCCGGATGGTAGATCTCAGATCGAATTGGCAGGCGCACAATCGATCCGGCTCTTTCCACCCGATCGGAGATGCCCGGAATTACGAGGAAAAACTCCTCCGGCAGACGGCCGGTATTGAATTGCCCGGCTGACGTCGCCGTACCCCCCAAGGTAAGGACTATGAGCTGTTTATCATCCGGTACGCCGAGGGATTGGCGCAAAACATCGGAAGACATTCGCGCGCGACGACTGATGGGGGCCACGACCAAATCGGGGCTACCGGCCGCGCAAACCGGCTCGGTCTGCACATGATAATCGGCCCGGGCAAAAAGGGCCTCCAGGTAGTCTATGTGCGGCTTCAGCGAAGATAGATAGTCACTGTAGCCGGCATATATCCAGTCCCAGGTAAAATTCTCGACCAGGAGCGACGGCAGCCCGGCCTGGCGGGCAACGGCAATGCCAAGGGGCGCAATATCACTGATTACCAGGCGGCAGTCCAGTTTGCGCAACTTATCAGCGGAGGCATGCACCATTTTTTCATCCAGAGGGTAGAAAGCATCCAGAGCGGCAATCGTGGCGGGCAGATTTCCTTCCAGGGGGGTGCTTTGTACCAGCCCCACGTCGGTTTGTAGAGCGTGGTAACGAAATGGCCCGGACAGGCAATCGTCAAAAAACCAGTGCGGAACGGTGGAAAATATTTCGAACCGCATAGCCGGTTGGGCCTTATGCGCGGCATCCATGACCGCAGCAGCCCGGGCAGCGTGCCCCAGCCCGTGGGCGGAAATAAAATAGGCAATTGCCGGCTGTGAAACGGTTTTCATATGTTCAGCAAGGCTGAGCTGATTGTATCGATTTCTGGAAAATCGACGTCCAGGGGCTCGCCCCTTAGGTTTCGCCGAAAAACAGCTTCGCTGTCAGGCAGGCTCCCGATAATGACAGCACCATCGAGGGCCCCGGTAATTTCCTTCTTCAGGTCCGGGGTCGTGCGATTGAGAATAACGCTCACCGGCAAGCCGGCCTCACGGGCCAGACCGGTAACTCTCTGCGCCATCATGATGGATTCATATGAGGGGTCCACCACGTTGATAATGTGGTCGCACTGGCCATCCAACCCCCGCCCGAAATGCTCCACCCCGGCGGCGGCATCCACAATGACCAGATCATCCGGCTCAAGTTTCAGCGCGCCGAAAAGCATTCGGAAAAGCCGACCCATGGGACAAGCGCAGCCTTCGCCGAAATGGTGGATTTTGCCTACGGACATAATCCTGACCCCGTCTGCGTCAGCCACACAATCCCCTGGCAGGTCCGCGAACCGCAGGTCCCGGGGAAATAATGCCGGCGGACCGCCCAAGCCGCTTCCCGGGGCCGTCATTGCCCGAAAGCCCTTTTTACCGCCCAGACTATCGAGGAGCGGTTGCGGCATATCCACACCCAGCATCCGGTACAGGCCGAGATTGGACTCGTCCGCATCCACCAGCAACACCTGCCGACCCTGTCGGTGCAGGGCCCTTGCCAGCAGAGCCGCCACCGTGCTTTTCCCGCAGCCACCTTTCCCGCACACCAGCATTTTCATCTTGATATGGCCACCCTTCCATCAATTATTTTGAGCAAAACTCTGATCGTCTTAAATATGTGTAATGACACTTGGAGGCAAGAAAAAAGGGCCGGTTAATCCTATAATTGAAATTCTCTAAGAATAGACTGGTCGAAGGAAATCGTTCGTCCAATCTAACTGTGTTTTGGGTAGGAAGCATCAGAAAGGATTTTTTTCTGGCACAGTGTCCATTCACAGGTGGTAGATTTTGGCTTAGAGCAAGGCCTGAGCATTTATGAAACCGCAGGCGTAGGTGGGACTAGGTCGAGGATTTCATAAATGCGAAAACGCAGCCCAACGCTATGCCGGATAGGAAATAAGGGTTTTTTTAGAAATGACGTGTTCGGCCACAGGTGGTAAATTTTGGTTCCGGGCAAGGCCGCAGCATTCCTGTCAACCGGAGGCGTAGTAGACCTACGTCGAGGATTGACTGGAAGCGAGAACGCAGCCCGGGGCCAAAATATGCCGCCTGTGGCCGAACACTACCCGATGGCATCGAGGAGCGAGCCCAACATATCCTCTTCAGTTTGAATCGTTTTGAGGTTGGCTTTGTATCCAATCGTCGTCGGAATGGTCTCAGTGATTTCCTCGACCAGGTCCACATTGGAACGCTCTTTTTCAGCGGTAGGGTCTCCAAGGGCCTCTGGGTTTGGAGGGCCGGGCGTGTCAACTTTCTGGATATCGGCCCGCACGCCGGTGTTTTCTTCAGTGGACAGAACCGCCCGGCTTTTTTTGAAACCGTCAGTATCCGCATTGGCGATATTATCGGCATGCACATCGAGTTTCTTACCGAATGCCCTCACACCAGAAATCGAACTTTGAATGGCCGGCAACATATTGCTCTCCTTTACGTATCGCCCGGAGTGACACAATACAAAAACACTCCTGGTAATGTATATCGGCCATTCATTATATTTCTTTAACCTGGAAGCTGCCTCAGGGAAGTATTTTGGACTAATTGGTTTAAGTCTAAACGCCTTCTACCTTCAGCCTAGTACCCTCTCCAAAAAGGCAGACCCCGAAGGCTTGTGAGCCTTCGGGGTCAAAGGGCTGCGCTTTTTAGTTTAATTTCAAAACAGATTCAGATCAGCGAGTAAACTAGATATCGAGAAAGAGGTCAATGGAAGCGCTGACGTCTTATGCTACCATATATGGTCTGTTGTCAAGATATATTTCGATATATAGTATGTTTTAGAGTCTATCTCAAAAAAGTCTTTTGCCCCAATCTCGGCGTTGGGCGCTCGGTTCAAATCCTCGACATACTGCCAGTATTACTCCGGTTTCGACCCACATTAGATGATTGATCAGGCTGGAAGTCTCGACTCGGGGAAACCTCACGGCCGCCTTGAATTGTCGCAGATCCCGCGTGCATTTTGCGGGGAACCAAAATCCATTTTTGAGATAGCCTCTAGAAGCATATTTAGGTCCCCCGGGAAAACGGTGAATAGGGATCCCTGGTAAACGGGGCCGCTGGTTTGACGACCGGCCGAATGGTTTCGAGCAGTTTTTCGTACAGGTAAATGAAACCGCCGATCATCTGCCGGGCGTTTTCTACTTCGTTGAGTGCCTGCCGGTCTACAATGAACGCCGCGTAGACCTCAAGAAAACTGGCGGCATCCTCCAGATCGTAAATAGCCTGATCGAGATCTCGCGCCCGGAGCGTTAGAAAATCACTGTGCTGGTTTTGCGCGATGAAGTGAAAGTCCGATAACAGCCGGATCTGGTAGTCGGCCACAAGTCTGGCCTGATGAACATACAGGTACGTTTTCTGGATATAACTCAGTTGTTGGTCCGCACTGCTCCGTCCGGCTTCGATGGCGGCGGCATTGTGCAGACGGTCATAGATATTGTCAAGTTCACGGGCGTTTACCCGGCATTCTATAACCGCTTGCCGGATCTCTTTTTCGAGGTGATCGGCATCCACCTGAGCCGTCCGGTTCTGTGAGCCGGTGACATGGGCACACCCGGCCAGCAACGTCAAAACAAGTACGCCGGCGATTGCCTTTAAAGTTGTTTGCATGGCTTGCTCCCGATGATTGGTTGCCATCCAGGCCTAACACCTATCTGGATGGAGTTACCCGCATGGCGGCAACACTGTACTAATATAGGCAGTCTGACGACACTTTCATCGGGGGGCCTAAAAAAATGACCGCCCCTGGAGCGGATGACAACCACCACCGGAATAGGGTCGGCCATAATTAATTCAAATTATTGTAGTTATGAAACAAATACGTCTGGGGCCTATTCGCGCCCAGGTACGATAATCCGGGAATCTTCCTTTTCCTTCATTTTTTTGGCTTCCTCGATCATCTGTTCGGTCGCTTTTTTCATGGCTTCCGGAAAAACTGCCAAGGCTTCCTTGAAATTGTTTGCCGGCAGGGCTCCCTGAATGGGAAGCAGCCCCTGGGGTGTCATCAGCTGGGTGGTGCCCACATAGATAGCCGCCCGACTCGTATCCTCGTTGCCATCAGCGTCAACCGGCACCAGCCGGCGAACAGAGGCAACTTTCAAATCGGTATACCCCTCTTCCTTGTATAAATTTGTTGTATCTACCGTGAAATCGACACCCTTCAGTTCATCGTTGCTCATGGGATCTCCTCATGTTGTTTGTCGTACTGGTTGGATAAGCGCCTGGAATCCATGCGCTTGAATACATGCCTCCGCATGGTTCGCAATCCAGACAATAAAGACCAAAAAGGACCGTGAGTCAATCGATATTCGGGAAGATCACTAGTGTTGCGTCTCACAAATAAGGATTAAAAAGATTGACCGTTAAATCTCAGATTCAGGGGACAAACTAAATTCGGAATGTTCTCAAGGCGTAGGCGGCAAATATGAAGCACGAATTTCGGAATGTGCTCAAGGCGACTGCCGCAAACAAATCTAAAATTCAAAAAATCGAATGACAAAAACAGATCCTACCCGTTTGTAATGACGGGTTTTGTTTGATTCTTTCGGTCATTGTGATTTGCTTTTTTGTTTCGAGTTTCGAAATTCGAATTTCGGATTTTTCCTCACCTTAAAGCATTGCTGTGGCAGTGTTGCTAAACAAGAAACTTATGAGACGCAACACCAGTACTAGTTGTTATTAGGATAAATGCGGTGTGGACGCCGATCGAGCCCGTTGGGCCAATGCCTCTGGTTTGCACGATTGCGCCTGGTTGTACCGGTCGAGATTTTCCTGGATGACCGCTCGAATGCGCATCAGCAGTCGATCCCGGTCGGCCGGCGTGAAACCGGCAACCTCAATAGGCGTACCAATCTCGACATGTACGGTACCTGGACGTATAAAGAGTTGTTTTTTGGGAAAAAGAGCATAGCTGCCCGTCACCGTCACCGGAACTATGGGCAACCCGGTCTGCAGGGCCAGCATCACACCGCCCTTTTTAAACGGCAATAACTGTCCATCCAGACTGCGGGTTCCCTCAGCAAAAAAGAGGGTGCTTACGCCTTCCTTGAGAACGGTAATCGACCGGTTCAGCTCAGCATGGGATTTCTCTGCGTCTCCCCGATCAATAAATATAACCCCGGCACGTCGCGCGGCCGGACCGAATACCGGAATTCGCGACAGGGACAACTTACCGATAAAACGCAACGTGTTGGGGATTGCCAGGGCCACCGCCGGTGGATCCAAGTGGCTGACATGGTTGGCCATAAAAACGTAAGATCGGTTGGTGTGGATGTTCTCAACACCGGCTGTCTCAAGTTTTACGCGGTTGGTCCAAAAAATCAGTTGGGACCAGATTTTTCCGATGGTGTAGGGGGCGCGTCCGGTGCGGCTGAAAGGGGCCAGCAGGATTATGGGTACAAAAGCCGCCAGGGTGTAGATCCCGGTGGTGCCAAACCCCCAGGCACAGAGTGCGGCTGCTTTGAGTTTGCCCATGCAAACTGCATAAGTGAATGATTCTGTTAGGACAATATGAAATTTGTAAAAGAAATGTAAAAGCTGCGAGGCTTCGTCCGCCAGGCAAATCATCTGCGATTTATAAAGCTGAGGAATTCAGAATATTCTATCGAGGATGTCTGATTCGCAAGACACGCCTGAACTGGGTCCAAAGGATTTTCCTTATAAGTGTAATCGATCTTAGCCTGAGGAGCAGACTTGGGGTGGCTCCTCAAAGGGGCATTGCTAAAACCAAAAGGCAAAACCTGGCATCGCGCAGAGACGCAAAGACGCAGAGAAACCCACATTTTTTACCGGCTTCGCCGGATAAAACCAAAAGATCGCTGTTGCTGTGAGCGCGAACTGGTTTTTCGCACGCTAGTGCGACGAAATTCTGGTTTTGCCTTTCTCTGCGACTCCGCGTCTCTGCGCGAGAATATTGCTTTTATGGTATAGCCAACTATCTCTGAACCTCGCAAAACGGGACAGACTCCCGAATAGCGAGACAAGTTTGGCCCTGAAGACCAGTTTTTAACGATGGAATAAACAAAAAATGATTGCAGGGGCTTCAATTGGGTTCAAGGCCAACGCAGACGCGGGATTGAGACCGGAGGTGCCAGCGAAGCCAATGCCCATCGTGGTGAATACTGTTCAGTATTTCGAGGATCTCGATCTCGTGCTAACGCTGGGAGTTCTTTTCAGGATAAAAAATAGGAGAAATGGTTTTAAACCCTTAAATCGTGTTCAAGGTCAAGGCGGCGGCGATATTCAAACCGGAGGAATACGGACTGGTATTTCGAGGATTTGAATCTCGCGCCCAACGCAAAGATTGGGCACGAGGGAAGGGTTTAAAACCATTTCTATGCTGCGTGCTTGATATACATCACCGCATATGTTTCCGGACCGGTGTTGATGCCCAAAGACGGCCCGAACCTGGCGGAAAAAAATTTTTCGGCAGTTGAACGAAGATTCAAAGACCCCTTTGAGGTTCTCTACCGGGGTCGTTTCCTTGGCATGCACAATGGCCAACGTAATCGGTTTATTGCCGATATCATCCCTGATTTTATCCATCATGGCCAAGATCATATTCTTTTGCTTGCCAAACAGCTTGTCTTTGATGGTCAACTTGCCGTCTTCGAATTCCAGAACTGGTTTTACCCCCAGGGCCACACCGAACAAGGCCTTCAAGCCACTGATTTTTTTACCCTTGCGCAGATATTTCAAGGTTGGGATGGCCATGAAATTCGACATCTGCGCCCTGGTGGCGTACACGGCCCCTTCGGCGGACTCCAGTGGTTTGCCGGCAGCCATGGCTTGAGCCGCAGCCATAACCACCATCCCCTGCCCCATGCTGGCCAGTCCGGAATCGATGACCTTAACCCGGCATTGGTGCTGACCCTGGAAATCTTCCACGACTTTCAGTGCGGTGTTGAACGTTTCACTCAAATGGGACGAGCAGTGGATGATCAGCAGTTCATCATATTTCTGGACCAGGTTTAAAAATTCCAGGGCGTAATCTTCATAGGATACCGGGGCTGTGGACATCTCCTCGTATTCGTAGTAGTTTTGGTAAAATTCATCCCGGGAAATATCTACCCCATCCTTGAAGGTCTTTCCGTCCAGAATCACATTGACCGGCAAAATGTGGATGCCGTGTTTGGCAACGATCTCAGCCGGCAGATCCGCTACACTATCTGTTACGATTAATCTTTTTTTCATTGACTCTCCCCCCTTGCAGCCGTCTGCGGGCCTCCGACCAGGCCCTGGCGCTGCAATATTCGCTTGGCGGGAAGCATGGCTCCCCCCATATAGTTTACGCGGACGTAAAGGGAACCCTATTCTTATCCCAAGTCATTTGTCAATCCTCTTTTCATACACCCACGATCTTTCTTGTTGATAAATCACCATTGTTTATAGTATTTTTAAAAGGTTAGCTATCACCCCCAGCGACTTCCGAACCTAAATAGGGATGTATCCATGCAATCGAACGGTAAAACGCCGCTACTAAGCCGTCGGTGGAAGATCGTCCTAGCCACAGCCGGCCTGTCGATTCTCTATATCGTCACAGGTTTCGTGATTGTTCCCCGAATCATTCAGGCAGTACTGCCTGAGAAACTCTCAGCTGTCACCGGCCGGATCGTCACCCTGGAGTCATCGGCATTCAATCCATTTACTTTAGAAATCACGCTGAACAAACTTGCCCTCCTGGAAAAAGACCGGACGCCTTTCGCCTCGGTAGGACGCTTGTATGCCAATGCCCAGTTGCTGCCCCTGGTTGTAGGAAAGGTGGTTCTCAAGGAGGTGGCCCTTGATGAGCCGCGGCTATCTGTGTTGCGTACAACCAAAGGTTTCAATTTTGCCGATATGATCCCAGCCCCTCAAACGAATGAGGAAGAAGCCGAATCCGAGACCAGCGGAGAAATGCCGGCTTTCCTGATAAAAAAGGTAGCCCTCTCGTCCGGAAACATCACCTTCAAGGACCAAACGGCCGGTAAGGGTTTTAGCCTCGCGCTCAACCCAATCTCCGTGGCCGTTGAAAATCTCGGCAGCCATGAAAAGGCGCCGGCGCGCTATACGTTCGAGATCAGCACCCGCTCCGGGGCTGTTCTGGCCGGCCAGGGTACCGCCGCCTTGGATGATTTGAGCTCGACCGGTCAGATCTATCTGAAGGGGTTGCCGGTTACCCAGTTCGAACCTTACTACCGACAATTCATCAAGGCCAACATCAAGTCTGGCAGGGCTGGGTTTTCACTTTCCTACACATATCCCGCCGTGGCTGGAAATCCGCTTCCATTGGTGGAAAATGCTGGTGTGACTTTAAAGAATTTCGTGGTCACCGGTCCACGTGGCTCGGTGCGGCTAATCAATATGCCAGAATTTGCCGTTAGCGGCATTCAGCTGGACCCGGAAAAGCAGACCGTTGTTGTCGAACGGGTACGACTGGCCGATACCTTTGTGCAAACCGACCGGTCGAAAGATGGCGGCATTTACCTGATCGAGGCTTTTATGCCCACCTTGCCTACTTCACCTGGGCCGGAAAAGGCCTCAAAAGGAACAACAGCAGCGCCGTGGCTGGCCCGCCTTGAACAAGTCGAAGTGGACAACCTCTCGCTGGCACTAAACGAACTCTCAGCCCAAAAGCCGTCCGTATACAGCATCGGAAAGGTGGCTTTGCGGGTAGCCGATATTGAGTATGACACTGCCGGAAAAGAGGGGCTGCCGCGGATAGGCCAAGGCAATCTCGCCCTGGAAAAATTCAAAATCGTTGCAGCTGAAGCCGAGGATGCGATTGTGTCGATCCCGGGGATACAGATTGACGGCATCCGGCTGGATCCCGAAACCCGCATTCTTTCGGTGGAAACCGTGAATACACACCAGGGAGACATCTCCCTGCTGCGCAACGCGGCCGGTAGCCTGAACCTGGTTGAATCGCTGCCGGCGGTCTTGGCCGCCGCAGACGCACCGGAAGAACCGGTACAGGCGCAACCGGCCAAAGAGTCACTCCTGGTGGCGCAAATCAACAACTTGTCGGTTGAGGACTACACCGTGGATTTTCGGGACCTGAACACACCCACCCCCGCCGTACTGCGGCTGGATCGGATTACTGTAAATGCCGGCAATATTTCCACAGCGGCGGCAGAAAAAGCGACCCTGGCAGTCCGTTTGCGCTGGGATGAGGGTGGCACCCTGAGCAGCAGCGGCTCACTGACCCTGTCTCCCCTGGCCGGAGAAATGGACATCAAGGCGGAAAAGCTCGAAGTGACTCCGGTACAGCCCTATCTCAATGAAAAGATCCAGGTCCTCATCACAGGCGGAGAACTGGAAACCACCGGCAAAGTAGCGTTCCGGATGGATCCCAAACAAGGATTGGTTGCCGGTTTCCAAGGCGAAACGTTATTGGCAAACTTCGTCTCCCTGGATAAATATCTCGGCAAAGATCTGTTACGCTGGAAAAGCCTGCAAGTTTCAGGAATAGATGTGGACATTAATCCCCTGCGTGTTGCCCTGGATGAAATCGCCCTGGCTGATTTTTATGCCCGGGCCACCGTGAACGAGGACGGAACCGTCAACCTGCGTAAGGTTCTGGAATCCGAGGAGGTCGCCGGCCAATCCGCCACAGCGCAGACGGCGGAAGATATCTCCCCTCTTGCTAAAAAGACACCGGTCGAGGACCAAAAGGTCTTTGCGGAAGCGACCCAACCAAAGCCTGATCAACCGATACCTCCGATCACCATCAAGGCCGTTACCCTGCAAGGCGGTACCGTCTCGTTTGCCGACCGCCTGATCAAGCCCCATTTCAAAACCGAAATGCTGGAACTGGGCGGCAACATCTCCGGTCTGTCCTCAGCCGAACTTGCCCGGGCGGATGTCTTTCTGGCCGGTCGGCTGGAAAACCATTCACCCTTGAAAATTACCGGTAAGATCAATCCGCTCATCCGTGACAAGTTCACGGATATCTCTATCGAATTTCGGGATATCGATCTGAGTCCTTTCACGCCCTATACCGGTAAATATCTGGGCTACAAATTAGAGAAAGGCAAACTTACGTTGATTCTGAATTACCGCCTTTCCCAAAACACCCTGGTGGCCCAAAACAGGATCCGGTTCAACCGCCTGACCCTGGGAGAGAAGGTAGACAGTCCGGATGCCACCAGCTTGCCGGTAAAATTGGGCCTGGCTATTCTGAGCGACAGTGAAGGCAATGTAGAGCTGGACCTGCCGGTGCGCGGTAGCGTCGATGATCCTGAATTCAGCCTGGGATCCATTATTCTGAAAGCAATCGTTGGTCTGGTTACGAAAACCATCAGTGCCCCCTTTGCCGCCCTGGGGGCAGCCTTCGCAGGTGGCGCCGAATTAAGCTATATCGATTTTGAAGCGGGGCAGGCCGGCCTGGGAGACGAACAGACCGAGACCCTGACGAACCTGGCGACCGCCCTGGTCGAACGCCCGGCCCTGAATCTGGAAATCACCGGTATTGTAGATCCGGAGACAGACGGGGCCCAGTTGCGCATCGCTCGATATGACGATCTCATCCAGGCCCAGCATATCCGGACGCTTTACAAGGGCGGCCAGGCACCGCCGGAGGAGGATCGCCCGGCCATAAGCGCAGAAGCCCGTGAAGCGTATGTTGCCAAGGCCTATAAAGAAGCCGATATACCGAAACCACGCAACGCGGACGGGTCCTTGAAGGCGCTGCCGGTGGACGAAATGGAAAAACTGCTGTTTACCGCCATCGCCATCTCACCGGCCGATTTACGACATCTGGCCATTGATCGCGCCGAGACGGCTAAAAACAACCTCTTGGGGGATGAGCGCTTAAAACCGGAGCGCCTTTATATCACCGAACCCATCATCACGGCCCCCGCGGAAGCGACCGCGCCTCTGCGGCCCCAGGTCAAGTTCGCTATCCAGAAATAGAATTGAAAACGCCTTTAATTTCAGGCGATTATTTTTGTAGGGACGCAAACGGAAAAGGGGTTTAAGGCACAAGTCTGTGCTTTGTGAAGGCAAGGTCGACCTGCCCGGTCGGTTGTCAGCAGGCCGAATCTAAGGCCGGGCCGCGCGCAAGTTCGATCTCGAGTGTGGCCCGGGTCAACTCCCAGGTATGGTAGTCGAGCTCAACCCCGCGCCAGCCGACATAATCCATCTGCCGGTTTACCTGGCTTAGCGTCATATGCGGTTTTTTTACCAAGGCATTGGTGAGGCTGCGCATGTACCTGGGAATCGTGCTGGAATCCAGCCCTTTGTTTTCAAGTCGCTGCCGGAGGAGCCGTTTAACGGGCCCCAGATAATGCTCGTTTATGGGGAATACAGTAATTTTCATAACTCTACTATATATTGATAAATTAAAATTTCAACCACTATATGTTGTAATATCGGTTCGACCCAGGAAACCTTGAGAGATCAACTGGAAGACATCCCGTAAAGAAAGAACTGAACTGAAATGTGCACCCGATACAGACCAATTCTAAACATTATCAAAACAGCCTGCAACCTAAAAATACCCATATCAATGCCGCTAAAACCAAATAAAAGCCGCCTCGCGATCTTACGGTCTGAATTTGTTCAGGGTTTTCCGGCCGAAGGCGGGTCTGCCGGCGAACACTTTTCGGCATGACGTTTCGACACCGGCCTCTCGCTCCGGTTCGAACACCTCCAGCAGGTCGGTTTTATCGACGTCGGTGTCATTGTCGCGATGCCCGATCATCCCGCCGGACATCCCCCATATACATTGATTCCGGAAAGCGCCCGCATCCTTTCCATGAAATTCAAAAGCAGCGTTTTCAACCCGCCATGGCTCGCATCTGCAGTGCCGTGGCAACCTCATCAGTCCGGGGCGGAGGATTCACGCAATGGTAGCGAACCTCGTTACCCGGCTGGAAAACAAATAAAAGCATGTCATCTCGACAACGATAGCCCTGATAGCGATTGCGGCCAATCGGTTGACAAGATCAGAAAAATCCGGTTAAAACGCAAAGTCTAAGGGAGCTGTATCAAAAAACAATTGATAGCTTCACACACCGCGGCAGCTGGCAACCCGGCCGGCTGCCGACCTGTCCGGAGCAAATAGACGCAGACGCTATAGGTGGTGCGGACGGTAGTCATTTAATGAACAAACAGATTCAAGGGGTACACTATGCCGAAACCGTGGGTATACCTGTTTTCAGAAGTGGAAAAAGCGGAGCAAACTGTGGGTGGAGATTGGGAAGCCATCCGGGGTCTTTTCGGAGGCAAGGGCGCCAACCTGGCTGAAATGGTCCGGATCGGCCTGCCGGTTCCGCCGGGCTTTACGGTCACAACCGAAGCCTGCAACGCTTACCTGGAAAAGGGGCGTGAGTTTCCAGAGAACATGTGGGAGCAGGAATTGGCGGCTCTGAAAGAAGTGGAAACCCTGACCGGAAAAACGTTCGGAGACCCGGAAAATCCACTGCTGGTCTCCTGCCGTTCCGGTGCCAAATTTTCAATGCCCGGCATGATGGACACGGTCTTGAATATCGGCCTTAACGATGAAACCGTCGTCGGCCTTACCAACCTGACCGGCGATGAGCGCTTTGTATATGACGCCTACCGCCGCCTGATCCAGATGTTCGGCAGTGTGGTCATGGGGATAGATGATGACGTCTTTGAAGAAATCATCGAGGCCCGGGCCATCAAAAGCGGTGTCAACGGCGATGCCGACCTGACCGCCGCGGACTGGAAAGCGGTCACCGAAGAATTTAAAACAGCGTTTCGTAAAGGCGCCATGCGTGACTTCCCCACGGATCCTTACGATCAATTGCGCATGGCCACGGAAGCCGTATTCAAGAGCTGGAACGGAAAACGCGCCATCGATTATCGCAATGCGGCGAACATACCCCACGATTTGGGAACCGCGGTCAACATCGTGGCCATGGTCTTTGGCAACATGGGCCAGGACAGTGCCACCGGTGTCGCCATGACGCGCAATGGGACCACCGGTGAGCCTGAAATCGAAGGAGATTACCTGATCAATGCCCAGGGTGAAGACGTCGTGGCCGGTATCCGCATCACGGAAGACATCCAATACATGCAGTCCCAGCTTCCGGAAGCTTACGCAGAGCTGGTCGCGATCGCCAAAAAACTGGAGACCCATTACCGGGACATGCAGGACATCGAGTTTACCATCGAAAAGGGCAAGCTCTGGATGCTCCAGACCCGCGACGGCAAACGCACGGCCCAGGCCGCCGTACGTATTGCCGTGGATATGGCCAAAGAGGATCTGATTACCAAGAAAGAAGCCGTGCTGCGGGTAACCCCGGAACAGGTGGATTTCTTCCTGCATCCTCAATTCGACGCGGAAGCGATAGAGATGGCCCGCCAGGACGGCTCTTTGCTGGCCACGGGTCTCAATGTGTCCCCCGGGGCGGCCTGCGGCATGGTAGCCATGGATGCGGATCTGGCCGAAGCCTGGAGCAAAAATGACGGCAAACCCGTCATCATGGTACGCCCGGAAACCAAACCCGACGACGTCCATGGCATGCTGGCTTCCCAGGGCATCTTGACCAGCCGGGGCGGCCGGACCAGTCACGCGGCCCTGGTGGCCCGGCAGTTTGGCAAGCCCGCCGTTGTCGGTGTCACCGAGTTGGATATCGACATGATCAAACGCCAGATACGGGTCGGCAGCGAGGTCATCCGGGAAGGGGACTCGCTCTCCATTGACGGCAACACCGGCGAAGTCTTTACGGGCAGCCTTAAAACCACCATCCCGAATATACAGGATCCCTATTTGATCAAACTGCTGAGCTGGGCAGATGAGTTTCGCCGTCTCGGCGTGTGGGCCAATGCGGATTATCCGGCCGATGCCTCGCGGGCCCGGGAATACGGTGCGCAGGGCATTGGTCTCTGTCGGTCGGAGCACATGTTTTTCGAGGCCGACCGGTTGCCGCTTTTTCAGAAAATGATCATGACCGATCGTCCCTATGTACGCCGCGAAGCCCTGGCCGGTCTACTGCCTTTTCAGCGCGAGGATTTTGCCGGGCTCTTTAGGGCCATGGATGGGCTGCCGGTTATAATTCGCCTGATTGACCCGCCCTTGCATGAGTTCCTGCCCGACCTGGTGGAGCTCATGGGCGAACTGTCGGACCTTAAACTGCGCATCAAGCATGCCGGCACCCTTGTGGAAATCGATGCGCTGCTGGAAAAGATCAAGATCAAAGAAGCCATTCGGACCCGGGCCTTGAGTCTGAAGGAACAAAACCCGATGCTCGGCCTGCGGGGTGTACGCCTGGGAATCCACATCCCGGAACTGACAACCATGCAGGTACGGGCTATTTTTGAGGCGGCCTGTAAGGTGGCGGCCGAAGGCGTCAAGGTGCTGCCCGAGGTGATGATCCCGCTGACCAGTCACATCAACGAATTGAACGTCCAGCGCAAGGTCCTCGAAGATGAGGCCAAACGGGTGATGGCCGAGCAGAAGACCGAAATCGACTATAAGTTCGGCACCATGATCGAAATTCCGCGGGCAGCACTCACCGCGGACCAGATAGCCACCAGCGCCGAGTTTGTCTCTTTCGGCACCAACGATCTCACCCAGACAACCTTCGGAATTTCGCGGGACGACGCCGAATCCGGATTTTTAATCGAATACATGGAAGAGGGTATTCTCACCGAAAATCCCTTTGCCACAATCGATCGGGACGGCGTTGGTGAATTGATGCGCATCGCGGTAACCAAGGGTCGCCAGACGCAACCCGACCTGGAATGCGGCATCTGCGGGGAGCACGGCGGCGAACCCAAATCCATTGAGCTCTGCCACGAACTGGGACTCAATTATGTCTCCTGCTCACCGTTCCGGGTGCCCATTGCCAGGTTGGCGGCCGCACATGCTGCCTTAAAGGAAAAACCAGAAACTGCCTGAGAATTGCCTTTTGATTCAATGTCAATCTTTATGGCGTCACTTTTCTTATGATCGCAATAAAGGTGGTGGGCTAAAATAAGATACCAATCCGGTGACAACTCTAAATCCGGCTGGCCGGTTATTTTTCCATCTGGCATGCTTTTACTCGGTCTTCCGCTGATCGGTTGTTACCTGGCTGGACAACCGGTTGCCCAATACCTGGAGTTCCCCCCGCGAACCCGCTATGTTGTCCACGCACCTTTCTCGGCCTGGGCGTTTTTCTGCTTCGTCCTTTTTATCATCCTGGTCATGGGTCTGCTGGTCGCGGGCGGGCGGCGGCAATCCGATGCAATCCCAATAGCACCTGATTCCAGGTCCCGATCCTTTCCCTGGTGGGGATGGGCGGCCCTGGTCGGTTGTCTTGTTTTCTGGACCCTGGCCTGGACCCGCTTTCCCTGGTTTGGCCCTTTGCAGCCGCACACCTTTTTCCCGTTGTGGTTTGCGTTCATCATCCTGATCAATGCAGTTTGCCACTATCGTTCCGGTCGCTGCATGCTGACTCACCAAAGGGCCTATTTCGTTCGGCTTTTCTTCCTCAGCGCCGGGTTTTGGTGGTTCTTCGAGTACCTCAACCGCTTTGTTCAAAACTGGTACTACACCGGTTCCGATTATCCGCCGCTAACTTACTTTTTACTGGCAACCCTGAGTTTCTCGACGGTTCTGCCGGCGGTGCTGGGCATGCGGGACCTGATTCGGACCTTCTCGTTCTTTGAGGTACGGTACCATGGTTTTGCACCGCGGCCACCGGGCAGCACCCGCATCTTGGCATGGTTCAGTCTCCTGCTGGCCTCCGCCGGATTGGCCGGCATCGGGGTCTGGCCGGACCTGTTGTTTCCGCTCCTGTGGGTCTCTCCACTATTGGTCATCACCAGCCTGCAGCGGCTTTTTGGAAGGCCCCACGTCTTCACCACGGCCGGCGACGGAGATTGGCGCCCGGTAGTCTCCGCTGCCATGGCCGCCCTGGTTTGCGGGATTTTCTGGGAAATGTGGAATTTCTACAGCCTGGCCCGCTGGACGTACAGTGTTCCCCTGGTGCACCGGTTCCAGATTTTCGAAATGCCCCTGCTGGGATATGCCGGCTACCTGCCGTTCGGGCTCGAATGTGCGCTGGTCGGGAGCTTGATTGCAGCGCCTGCAAAGGCAGATACACATAAAGCCCACCCATAATTAAATATAAATACACTATATATTGAATTTATTTGTTGACTTATAACTATATGTTGTTGTAGTTGGTGAGATAATCGACGCGCCCTCTTACTATGAATACCTTCCAAACCATGTTTTTTTGCTTTTCCGGCCTCCGGCGCTCGGGAAAAGAAAGTCTGCACAAAAACCCGTTGCATAATCCTATCAATCTGATATGGATTGGCGCTTCGGCGGCTTTTGCAGCGCAAGTGGTTTAGAGGTTAGGCTGTTTCAATACTAGTGCACTTGAGTTGAGCGGTATTCGACTTACTTCGAAGCAGGCAAACAGCATATGGGTAAGAATATAGGCTTTGTATCCACCCGTTTTGCGGGTACAGACGGAGTCTCGCTGGAATCAAGCAAATGGGCCGAGGTCCTGCGCTGCAGCGGGCATGATATTTTCTGGTTCGCCGGTGAAACCGACAAATCGGCGGAGTGCACCTACCTCGTACCTGAAGCCCATTTTCAGCACGAACTCAACGACCGGATCAACCAGCAGGCCTTTGGACAGCGCGGCCGCACACCCATGCTGACGGAGTCGATCCACACCCTGCGGGCCCTGCTCAAAATGCGCCTGCACGAGTTTTTCAACCGATACCGCATCGATCTGCTGATCGTTGAAAATGCCCTGACCATCCCCATGCATGTACCCCTGGGACTGGCCCTGACGGAAGCGATTGCCGAAAGCCGCATCCCCACGATTGCCCATCATCACGATTTTCATTGGGAACGCACCCGCTACGCAGTCAATGCCGTGGAGGACTACCTCGCCATGGCCTTTCCCCCGCGCCTGCCGGAAATGGCGCATGTGGTCATCAATACCGACGCCCGGGAACAGCTGGCACTCCGCAGTGGTCTGTCGGCCGCGGTCATTCCCAACGTCATCAATTTTGAACATCCGCCACAGGTCGATTTGGAACGAACGGCGGCATTTCGGGAGGCCATCGGCCTTGGCCCGGAAGACCGCATGATTCTCCAGCCCACCCGGATTGTCCAGCGCAAAGGCATCGAGCATGCCGTCGCCCTGGTCAAAGCCCTGGATGATCCGCGCAACAAGCTCGTCGTTTCCCATGCGGCCGGCGATGAAGGCTATGAATATTTTGATTGGCTCAAGGCCCACGCCGAGGAAAACGGGGTGGATATGCGCCTGGTCACCGGACGTCTCCAGGACCCCTGGAGCTGCAGTACGCAGACGGGGGACGTTTGCAGCCTCTGGGATATTTACCCGCATGCAGACCTGGTTACCTATCCGAGCCTGATCGAGGGCTTTGGAAATGCATTCCTGGAAGCTATTTACTTCAAGAAACCGCTGCTGGTGAACCGCTACCCGGTCTTCGTCAAGGATATCGAACCAATGGGTTTCGACCTGGCCGTCATGGATGGGTTTTTAACCGCCGACACAGTGGAGCACGTCCGGACCCTACTTGATTCTCCCCGGCGCCGGGAAGAAATGGTCGCACACAATTTTGCATTGGCCACCCGTCACTTCTCGTACGAAGTGCTGCGTAAGAACCTGGAAGTAATCATGTCCGGCCTGCTCGATGAAAGCGTCGCCCCACTGCTGGGCAATCCCAACCGGGATCCCGGGGAATGCCTGTTGACACCCGCTATGCCGCGGCCGGTATCCCAGGCCCTTTAGCCGGCCCGGATCCAAGTTACTACCCCCTCCGCTTGCCATTAGACTATTCCTGTATATGTTTTTATATAAGAGGCGAATCAAGGGAACACCTTTTTATTGGTATTTGCTTCAGTCTAAATGCCTTCAGCCTCATTGCCTGGATTTCATTTCAGGAGATGCCATGCCGTTCGTTAAGATGCCCGGTGTCACCGGTAAGGTTTACGTGCCGGAGGTGCTGCCAGGGCAGCCCCAGAAACATCCCTGCCCGGATTGCTTTGCCTGTCAGCAGTGCAGTGAAGAGCGCTGCACGGTCTGCCGGGGCCAGGGGGCAGTTTGCACCCAGGGTGAACATTGCCGACAGCACACCTCGCAAAACGAACCTGGTCGGGGCGAGACTCAAGCACCGTAGGCCAGCGTTACCATCACCGCCAGCAGCAGGCACAACAGGATGCACAAACACTCGAGCAGTCCGCCAAGCAGTCTGTTCAGTAACATTTTCGGCATGTTTATCCGCTCGCCTGGTTTTCGTAGAAAAAATCCGCAGCTTCCTCGACGGTGTCGAACAATAGCCAGTCCCGCTGGGGGTTTGAGCCACTAACCAATTGGATTCTTTCGACAACCGTGCTTCCATGGTATTCAAAACGTTCCCATTCCGGGGGTAATCTGTCCGTTGCGTGCATGTCGCTTCCTCCTTTCTGACGTCTATAATGACAGCAGCCTGTGACAGATCCGGTCACAGGCTGCTGTTTTTTTTCATGTTTTAATTTCCGGGGGTTGCCCCGGCTGGAAATGTTATTTATACAACCTTTTGAAAAAGTGTAGACGGCAATAAACTATTCGGGAGGTTCCCATGGCACGTGGCGACCAGCTCAGCCGGCAATGGAAAATCATCCAGAGACTCTTGGCGGCCACCAGGGGTGTCGCCGTAAGCGATCTGGCCCAGGACCTGGGCTGTCACTCCCGGACGGTGTACCGGGATCTGGAGGCTTTGCAAGCCGCCGGGTTTCCTCTCTATACCGACTGGGTAGACGGTAAAAACCTCTGGTCGATTTTGGACAGCGTCAAACGCCAGCCGCCGCTGCCGCTTCACCAGATGGAACTAATGGCGCTCTATTTCAGTCGCAATGTGCTGAGAACGCTTAAAAACACGCCCTTTGCCGGCGCCCTGGAAACCTTGTTCGAAAAAATCGTCACGACGATCCCGGAAGACACCCGGGCGTACCTTGACAGCTTCGAAGAAACGTTTACTGTGGGTCAGGCGCCTTATGGGCGCCGCAAGGAGGTCGCCCGCTGGATCGACACGCTCAATGCTGCGATCCTGGACCGTCGCCTGGTAGAAATGACGTATCACACCATCAGCCGCGACCGCCAGGCCCAACGTCGGGTAGCCCCTTACAAAATTTGGTTTTTTAAGGGTTTTATCTACCTGGTGGGTTACTGCCACTTGCGTCAGGATGTGCGAATCTTCACCCTGGACCGGATAAAAGAACTGGCCATCACGACCGAGGCCTATGACATCCCGGCCGATTTCAATATCGAGGATTTCATGAGTACCGGTTTCGGGGTCTTTGTGGGGCAGCCGGAAAAAGTTAAGATCCTTTTCCAACCGGCAGTCGGCAATTACATCCGGGAAAAAACATGGCACGCCACCCAGCGGTTGACGACCCGGGATGACGGGTGCCTCGAATTTGAGGTGGAGGTGGCCGTAACCGCCGAGTTGAAAAACTGGATCATGGGCTGGGGAGCTGCGGCGACCGTCCTCCAGCCAGGATCCCTGGCTGACAGTATCTGTGATGAAGCTAAGGCCGTGGCAAATAATTACGCGAGGCTATCTCAAAAATAAAATTTTGGTTCAAGATCAAGGCGGCCGTGAGGTTCCCCCGCGCTGCGGGACTTCCAGCTGTTGTATGTCCCGATTGTGGGTCGCAACCGGAGGAATACACGAAGTATTTCGAGGATTGGAACCGAGCGCCCAACGCAGAGATTGGGTCAAAAGATATTTTTGAGATAGTCTCGAATAAAGCCCTTGAAGTTCATCGGAGAAACGTTTACAGAAACTGCTCCGGACCCATGCCCCGGACCATGAGGAAATAATTTGAGTGTTTACTATGTAGATGGATCATTTGTTCCGGCCGAACAGGCTGTTATACCGGTGGATGACCTGGCGGTCCTGCGCGGCTTCGGGGTATTTGACCTGGTACGAACCTACCATGGCAAGCCATTTTTCCTGAAAGAACATCTCGAACGATTGCACCACAGCGCGGCCGAGATTGGGCTGCATGTCCCATGGTCTCACAGTGAACTCTACGAGATTGTCCTGGATACACTGGCTAAAAACAATTACCCGGAATCCAACATCCGAATTGTGGTCACCGGCGGATCGAGTCCCGATTTCACGACGCCCCAAAACAAGCCGCGCCTGCTGGTCCTGGTTTCACCAACGCCGACGCTGCCGGAATCCTGGTATACAGACGGTGTAAAGCTCATTACCCGGGTGACCGACCGTTTCAAACCCGGGGTCAAAAGCATCAATTACATCCCGGCGACCGTGGCCCTGGAAGAAGCGCGCCGGAAAGGGGCCATCGAGGCGCTATACCTGGACCGCGAGGGCTATGTTTTAGAAGGAACCACCAGTAATATATTCATATTCAAGGGAAACACGCTGGTCACCCCTGGTCGGGACATATTATCGGGAATTACCCGCAAGGTGACACTGGACGTGGCGGCAACCCATTTTGACGTGCAGATCAGGGATATTTCCAGGCAGGAACTTCTTCGGGCTGACGAGGTATTTATCACAGGTACCAATAAAGGCCTGGTGCCTGTGGTCCAGGTTGATGATGCGCGCATCGGCAGTGGCCGCCCAGGGCCTTTAACTGCGAAGCTGACCGATGAGTTGGCCCGGCGGACCGGCCTGGACAGTCAAGCCTGATTCGACTGCCCCGGGATAAATTATAACAGGGGGTGGAAGCCAAATATACTTTGCGCAGTGATTGCGCCCCACAGGAAGACGAGGACAACATGTCTGAAAAGCAGGAAACCCCAAATGATGAGGACGCGGAAAGTTTCGAGGCACTCTTCGAGGCCTATACGACCGGAATGAATGAAGATATTCAGGTGGGCGACCGCATCCGGGGTGAAATCATATCCATCGGGCAGGACACCGTCTACATGGATACCGGGACGAAAATCGACGGCGTGGTTGAAAAGGCGGAACTCCTGGATAAAGACGGTGAATTGCCGTTTAAAACCGGCGATAGTTTAGACCTTTATGTGGTCGCTTTGACGGAAAGTGAAGTGCGCCTGTCAAAGGCGCTTTCGGGTATCGGCGGCCTGCAGCACCTCCAGGAGGCTTTCCAAAATAAGGTCCCGGTGGAAGGCAAGGTCAAAGAAACCTGTAAGGGCGGGTTTCGAATCGAGGTCCTCCAGCAGCGGGCATTTTGTCCCATCAGTCAGATCGATATCAACTATGTGGAAACACCGGATGATTTCGTGGGCCAGAGTTTCGAGTTTCTCATTACGCGTTTTGAGGAACGGGGGCGCAATATCGTGGTTTCTCGCCGGGCCTTGTTGGCGGAAGCGCTCGAAAAAAACCGGGCCGCTTTTTATGAAACCCTGCAACCGGGCGACACATATAGCGGCAAAGTGACCCGGCTGCTGCCCTTTGGTGTTTTTGTGGAGCTGGTGCCGGGTGTCGAGGGCATGGTCCATATCAGCGAACTCAGCTGGTCGCGGGTTGAAAAGCCAGAAGACCTGGTCGCCGCCGGCGATACCCTGACCGTAAGGGTTTTAAAAATAGAGACCGGCGACAAAAAAGGACAAAAGAAGATCGGCCTGTCCGTCAAACAGGCCCAGGACGATCCCTGGGTAACGGTCGAAACCAAGTTCTCGGTCGGCAGCCGCGTGACCGGTAAAGTTACCCGCTGTATGAAATTCGGTGCCTTCGTGGAAATCGCCCCGGGTATCGAGGGCTTGGTGCACATCAGTGAAATGAGCTATACCAAACGCGTCCTGCATCCGGCGGATGAGGTCTCACCCGGACAGAATGTGTCCGTCATGATTAAAGATATCGATCTGGACCAGCGCCGGATTTCCCTCAGTTTAAAAGATGCGGAAGGAGACCCCTGGCTGGAGGTTGACGAAAAATTCAAAGTCGGCAGCCAGGTGGAAGGCGTTGTTGAAAAAAAGGAAGGGTTCGGCATTTTTATCAACCTGGCGCCCGGCATTACCGGGTTGCTGCCCAAATCGAACATCAGCCAGTCTGAAAACCCGGCCAAGATCGAAGGCTGCAAAGCCGGAGAAACGCTGAAAGTCGTCATTCAAAGGCTCAATGCGGCCGAACGGAAAATATCCCTGGCGCCGGCGGATGCGGCCGAAAGCGGTGACTGGCAAAATTATTCGGGGCAGGGGGATAGCCAACCGCTGGGTACCCTGGCGGAAAAGCTACAACAAGCGTTAAAATCAAAGAAATGAAATAGACATTCAAGCTGCTTTGGCATCAGGTTGGAAAGGGTTTTCCTTCAGCCTAAACGCCTTCAGCCTAACCACCTGTATCTAGGAGACAGTCCATGGCAAAACCAGATATTCTTGATCTTGTAATTATCGGCAGTGGACCCGGTGGTTTGACCGCGGGTATTTATTCCGCCCGGGCAACCCTCAATGCGGTCATTGCTGAAAAAGGGGTTGCCGGAGGACAGGTCACCATGTCGGACGAAGTCGAAAATTGGCCCGGCACGGAACGAATCAGCGGCTCGGAACTGGCCCTGAATATGGCCCAACACGCCCAGGCGTACGAGATCGACACCATTACCCGCGAGGTTGCCGAGATTATTCCGGGGGATGATTGCCACCGGGTCCGCTTCGACAACGACGAAATTCTCGAGACGCACACCGTCATCTTGGGAACGGGCGGCAGCCCTCGCAAACTGGGGATTCCCGGTGAAGAAGAGTATTACGGAAAAGGTGTTTCCTACTGCGCTGTCTGTGATGGATTCTTTTTCAGGGGTAAAACCGTAGTTGTGATCGGCGGGGGCGACAGTGCCTGTGAAGAGGCCGCCTATCTGGCCAAATTGGCCGACAAGGTTTACATTGCGCACCGCCGGGATCAGCTGCGTGCCACCGGGATGCTGCAAAAACGGGTCATTGAAACTGAAAATATTGAAATCCTATGGAACACGGTTGTATCGGCCATTGAAGTAAAGGGAGCAGATGGTGTAGGCGCGGTGGCCCTACGGGACACGGTTACCGGCGAAGCACGCAGTCTGGACACGGACGGTGTGTTCATCTTCATCGGGTTTGACCCAAACAACACCATCGTACCAGCTGGGGTCGAGCTCTCCGAAGAAGGTTACGTCATGACCGACGATAAATGCGAAACCTCCATTCCCGGCCTTTTCGCCATCGGCGATCTGCGATACAAATTCGCCCGGCAAATCATCACCGCGGCCGCCGACGGCTGCACCGCGGCCCTGGCGGCCGCCCAATTTGTCGAGCACAAAAAAGCACAAGCAAGCTAAATAGAAAATATTGAAACATTGGTTTCATGGCCTAAAGGGTAGCTTTTGGTTCAGAGCAGGTGCCCGGCATAGCCTCCGGCGACGCCGGAAGAACGCAGCCCAGGGCTAACCCGTCGCGGCCTGAAGGCTATGCCGGGCATCAAGATGATATTGGAAATCGACGGCGTCCATCCAGATACGGTAGATTTTGGTTCGTAAGACCTATCAGAGAACGACCTGTCTCAGCTGAATAATAAACTACCCGTTGCAAATGATGGTGCCTCGCTCTAAAGGGTAGCTTTTAGTTCTGGGCAAGGCCGCAGCATTCAGTGCAACCGGAGGCGTAGACAATCTACGTAGAGGATAGCGCTAAGCTTCACTTCGTGTCACTGAAGCGAGAACGCAGCCCAGGGCTAAAAGATGCCCTTTAGAGCGAGGCACCCAGCGGACGAGCGGTAACCCGCTATAAAAATTATCCCTCACAAAACAGCGGCGGCCAAAAAATGAGGCCACTGCTGGAAAGTGGTCATCATGAAGACCGAAGACAGCACACCCAATCCGCTGGGCACAGTGGTTCCCCACAGCCGGTATTATCATCCCAAACACCTGTACCCGGTTGACCGGTCTGAAGGCCGCCGCGAGATAGGGCTCGGGGAAAAACTCCCCTTTGACGGTGCGGATGTTTGGCGCGCCTACGAGATATCCTGGCTCAATCCCCATGGCCGACCCGAGGTTGCCGTTGGCCGGTTTACCTTTCCTTGCGAGAGTGAAAACCTCATCGAGTCGAAATCACTCAAATTGTATCTCAATTCACTGAACCTGGAACGATTTGAATCGGTGGACGCCGTTCAAACCATTATTGCAAAAGATCTGTCCGAAAAGTCAGGCGATTTGGTAGACGTAACACTTTTCCGGGTTGGCGATTTAGACAAGGCGGATTTCGATGTGCCGCCCGGTCGGTGCCTGGACGATGCGGATATAGAAGTTCACAGCTACCATCTGGACCCGACGATCTTAAGCGTGCGGCTCGAACAGGTTGAGGAAACGGTTCATTCCAACCTGCTGCGCACCAACTGCCCGGTCACCGGCCAGCCGGATTGGGGCACCGTCGTCATTCGTTACCGCGGTCCGCAAATCGACCCGGCCGGACTGTTGCGTTATATTGTTTCCTACAGGGAACACACGGGGTTTCATGAGAACTGCGTGGAGAGAATTTTCTGCGATATTTTAAACCGTTGTAACCCACAGCAGCTGCTCGTCCAGGCCCAGTTCACCCGCCGCGGTGGGCTGGATATCAACCCCTGGCGCGCCAATTACGATGTCGTGCCGGAGTTTGAGAGGTATGTGAGGCAGTAAACTGCCCGGTATAAGGTTTAAGGTAGAAGGTAGAAGCAAAACCACATAGACCGCCTTCAACATTATACCTTGAACCTTCTACCTTATACCTTACAGCTTATACCTTATACCTATCTGCTCCCCTCCCCTACCAACGAAAACGGCGCCCAGAACACGGGATGCGCATAGGCGTATACAGCCTGGTTGGTTTTGGGGTCCCGATAGACCCCGGTATCCAGCAGCTTGATTATGCTCTTTTGGAGGGCCACAGCCCGCGAAAGGGTGGGGTCGGCTTCCTGCTGGCGAAACAGTTCTGTGGTTAAAAGCTTGGCCGAGGTACTCTCCACCGGCCAGTTGCTGACCAGTAGGGCCCGGGTACCGGCGTAAAAAAACGCCTGGCCCAGGCCGGAAACCGCTTCACTGCCGGCACCCTGGCCCGAGGCGGTATTGCAGGCCGAAAGAACCACCCAGTCAGCGTTGAGGCGCAGCCCCATGATCTCGCCCATGGTCAATAGGCCGTCATTATTGGTATCACCGGTCAATTTGGGCGATGACAAAGCCAGGGCCGGCTGCCGTAGTCCGTCCAGGTCACCCGGCACCAGTCCATGGGTGGCGAAAACCAGGACCCGCCGGTCGGACAGGTTTGTTTGCTTCACAGTGGTCTCGCTGGCCGACCGGCCCAAAAAAACGTCCTGGCCGGTATCGGCGTTGAGCGCTTTGGCAATGGCCAGCACCTCTTCACGCGTATCCGGCAGGGGCTGAAGCATCTCCAGGGTAGCGGAAGTCAACTTGGCCGCATCCAGGGAGGCCTCTTCGGTAATCCGGATCGCCCGGGTGGCGATTTCATTTACATTCGCAGGCCCGGCCGCCAGCATGGTCGCCTAGCCCTGATTGAATACCGGGTCGCCGAACCCGGCGTATGCCCGTCGGTTCGGATCGGATTCCGGCAGCTGCCGCAACGTCAGCAGGCTGCCGGACGAGGGCACCACGGTGATGCTGTGCTTGCGGATCAACCAGGGCACCTTGCGGTAGCCGTCCAGGGGCACTTTGGTAATATATTTGTAAATTCGTTCAGGTGTCACCAACAGGCTGAACGGTAGATGCCCCAGCGGCCCGTGAGGTACGACAATCAGGTTGCCGGCCGCCTTCCAACTGTCCACCACCGGTTCCAGCAGACCCAAATACAGTTTCTGGGCATCTACCAGTGCAAAGCGCGGCAGGTCGTTCAGGGTCTCCCCTTTCGGTATAAGGCTTCGTCGAATGGCACTTACTCGCTTTTCAATTTCATCGGCTTTAATTGGCAGCCTGGCAAACCGGGCCGTCCCTTTGCCGGGTATCGACCAGGCAAAAACATTCTCATGTCCGACATAATAGGCCAACAGCGCTTCATCCGATTGAAGGGCCTCTTTAATATCAGCCAACTCTTTGGGCCGGGGACGGGTGAGTTCGGCATACGTCGGGAACTTTTTTTCAATCTCAGCAATTATCACCGTCCGGGCTTGCTGTAGCTTGTCTATCTCCTTGTGCAGTTCAGCGGTCCGCTTGCCGCCGCCATCCGACTGCGACATGGAATTGAGCAGCACCGCATTCAAAGCGGTGATTTTTTTTCCAGCATCCTGTTCCCGCCGGACCAGATCCGCAAGTCGCCGGTCTTTGGCAGCTATGCGCATGCTGCTGGCGATCACTGCTTGCTGGACGGACTGGCCGCGAATCACATCGGCCAGGGGAAAGGTTTTACGGGCCGCCGCGACATTGTCAGCCCTTTCGTAAACGAACGCCATGTAGGCCTCGACAATCCACGCCAAACGCCGACTGAAAGCAACCGGGGCGCTGGCCTGGGTGTCGGCGGCCCGGTTGTACTTCAAAAGCAATGGAAGGGCGGTCGCAAAGTTTTTTCCAGCTGCCGTTTTATGGCCCTGCCGAAATTGGGCGGCAGCCAACAATCCTCGAATCTCAGCCGTGCGGTGGTGCCCGTCACCATACTGTCCAACGGCTGACTGAAGGGCTTTGGTAAGCATTTTTTCAGCTTCTGAAAACGCGCCATTGCCCATAAGCGCGTAGGCCCAATCCGGGTCACTGGCAAACCGGGATTCGAACTGCTGCGGCAGGTGGCGCATGTTGCGCCGAATGGTCTCAAACTCAGCCAGGGCCTCGGCAACGCGCCCCTGGGCCAGCAATGCTGTTGCCAGGCCATGGTGGGCGTTGTTCAGGTCGATTTGCCAGCAGGGATCCCGGTAGAGGCGATAGGCCCCGATCGTGGCCTTGAACATCATTTCCGCGTCGGCATACCGGCCCTGTTGGTAAAAAAGACGTCCCAGGATAGCCAATGCCCGCAATTTTGAGGTCGGCCTGCTTTGAATTCCCACGCGGTCAACTGCCTCACGGAGTACGAGCTCGGCTTCCACGAGGCGCCCTTGCATCATGATGACTTCACCATAATCGGGCAAAAACTGGGTCACCGTGTCATAAAACACGCTGTGCCCGGTAATATCGCGCCCATCTTCACAAAGCTTCATAGCCTTGCGATAGTGTGCCTCTGCCGCCCGATAATTTCCTTTGGCTTTCTCCAGTGCGGCCTTGCCCACCTGATAATTGGCCGAAACCTGGTATTTGCCGGACTGGCTTCTGTAGTGCCGTGAGTTGCCATCTCCCATGCTCCAGCGGGCTGCCGAAAAATCACCGATTGCCGCGTAACTGGCCGCCAGATGAGGGCGATAGCGTTCAGCGCCCCCCATCTCCTTATCATGTTTCAGGGCCGCTTTTATCAGCGCGATGGCTTCCAGGTACCGGCCGCTGTTCATGGCCCCGCGTCCACGTTTAAACAGTCTGTCCGGCATGCAGTATTGTTGACCCCACGTATATCCACCTCTTTTACAGCCTATCTCGATAACGTCGATGGCCTGGTCTATATCGACCGGCTCGGGTGGCTCATCCCGGCAGAACTCTCCCTCGAGTCCTTCCAGGTAACCACGCTCAGCCAGTTCGGCGACCCCCGCACGGGGGGGCGGGGTGAAGCCCTGTTCACCGGCTGTACTTATCATCTGGGCCTCTTCCAGGGTCAGGTCGGAGGTCGTGCGGCAGGAAATGAGTGCAACGGCAAGGATTGTCAGCAAAACGACGAGAGAATATAGCTGCCGGATGAATGGTTTTCGATGCACCATGGGGTTACTCCTGTGCTCCGGCCTGAGGCCGGCAAAAGATAAGGGGGGTGCCAACATCACTTTGTTTTCAAAAAACTATCCGACCGTAAAGTTTCTGTCAACAGGCCCGTAACAAGCAATGCATGGAATCATATAGAAAACCAACTATTTACTTTGAACATTCGGCGGAATGGTATATGACCAGAGCCTTGAAGGATCGTGCCGGTCAGGCGGTTTTGCTTGCCGCAGATGTTTGCAGGGAGTGTTCATTTTGATCAACCAGTTGAAAAAACAGTGGTTCTTTATCGGCATTGCCGTCATGGTCCTCATCGCGTTTACTCTGCCGGGAGTCGGGCTGTTTATGCGCGCTTACAATGTCCTGAATATCGGGATCTTCCTGGCCTTTTTCATTACCGGCCTGACCCTGGAGACATCGAGTCTGCTGGAACAGCTGAAGAACATCAAGGTATTGACCGCGGCCCTCTTGTCATCGCTCTTCATTTTTCCCGGCCTGGCATACTTTCTGGCCCAGTTCGTGTTCAGATCCTATCCGGATTTCTCTATCGGCGCATTAATCATCGGGGTCGCTCCGGTGACGGTCGCCTCGGGCACGGTGATGACGGCCATTGCCCTTGGCAATGTGCCGCTGAGTCTTTTTATCTGCGTGCTCTGTAATTTCCTGTCGATCTTGACCATCCCCATTGTGCTAAACCTGTTTTTGCAATTCGGCGATACGGTCATTGCACTACCGGTTCTGCAGATGCTCACCGGGCTGACCATCAAGGTTCTTATCCCAACCTTGATCGGCCAGTTGCTGCGACCGAAACTAAAAGAGATCATCGCACCCTACGGCAAGGCCTTTTCCATCTTCAACCAGGCCATTGTCCTGCTGATCATCCTCAACGCCGTGGCCAGTTCCACCGGAAAAATTCTGGAGGTCGGGCCGGTGCTGGCCCTGGTGTTCGGCTTCATGATCGGGCTGCACATCCTGATCCTGGCCATGAATTTTGGGATTTCAAAATTGCTGGTTTTGGACCGGCCGTCCACCTCGGCGTTCACCATCCATACGTCCCAGAAAACCCTGACCATCTCCTACCTGGTCTGGGCCGGCTACTTCGCCACGGCCTACCCCATGGCCCTGATCCCGGCCATCTGCTACCATCTCACACAAATGATTATGGATACGATTGTGGCGCACCGGTTTCGGAGGGAGGCGGAAAGGATCAGGTCGAAGGTTTAGGGTATAAGGTATAAGAAAGGCCTAACGACTTAGACCTGCTTCAACCTTATACCTCACACCTTCTAACTTGTAACTGATTACCCAGGGATCTCGGTCCAAAAGAGCCTGTTTGGAGTCTCGACTTAGATTGATTCAAGGTTGTACTCCCGACTTCCCAACCCGATCTTTTCAGCATACTCCAGCTGGTAAGCCCAATCCACGTTTTCGTAGATCGCGCGGAACTTGTCCGCGCCCGGTTCGGTGTTGGTTTTCAGACAGCAGCCCGGCAGAGCATGCTCCTTGTTGACCAGGTCGACCGAAGCCTGGTCGATGGCCACCGGATCGTTAGATGCCAGGATACCGATATCGCGGGTAATCGGTGCATCATTATACGGATAGCAGTCGCAGGCCGGGGAGACATCGGTAATGAAATTGATGTAAAGCGCCTTATCCGGTTTGTTCTGGAGCACCCCGACGGTGTACTCCATCATGTTCTCCAAAAAGACCGGGATGGACTGGTTCCACTGAATCTGGATGGCCTCGTTGGGGCAAATCAGGATGCATTCACCGCAGCCGATACACTTTTCAGGATCGATTTTGGCTTTTTCATCTACCATGGAAATGGCCGTCTGAGAACAATGGGAAAGGCACTCCTCACAGGCCACACAGCGCTTGCGCTTGACCTTGGGACTGACTGTGGAGTGCTGGGCCAGCTTGCCTTTGCGCGACGCACAGCCCATGCCGACATTTTTAAGGGTGCCCCCAAAACCGGAGAGTTCATGCCCCTTGAAGTGGGCGACCGAGACCAAGGCATCCGCCTCCACGATCTCCTTGCCGATATAGACTTCCTTGAAATTTTTCAGGTCGACGGTGACGGCGGTCTCGGATTTACCGCGCAGGCCGTCGGCAATCACCAGGGGCGCATCGACGACGGAATAGGCAAAGCCATTTTGGATAGCCGTGGCGAGGTGCGCCGGAGCATCGCTGCGGGTCCCGGAATAGAGGGTATTGGCATCGGTCAGAAACGGCTGGCCGCCTTCCTTGGTGATGGTCTCTACTATTTTTCGCAAAAATACCGGGCGGATAAAGGCGGTGTTGCCCAGTTCTCCAAAATGCAGCTTCACGGCCACCAGGTCCCGGTTGCCCACCACGTTCATCAGGCCGGCGCGTTCTATGAGCCGGCCTAACCGGGTTACCAGGTTTTCTTTGTGCGAAGCCCTTAAATCTGAAAAATAGACGTTACTGGACATATTATCCCCCTTGAAAATTGGATGCTTGCAATCTGCTATATTGAACCAGCCTGCCTAGCTGGGTGTTCACCCTCCCCCAGCCCCTCCCGTTGAAACTGCCGGAAGCCAGAGGTCTGACATCAGACGTCGGAGATCTGAGGTCAGATACCCGATGTCTGATGTCAGCATTCTTGTCTTTCCCGACTTCTGACCTCAGGCGTCCGACCTCTTGATTTCCCCTTTCCTTCTAATCCGTAATATGTCAAAACGCTCGCATGTCCGGTAGTAATAAAAAAAAGCTTGAGATTCTCGAAGCAATTTACACGCTTCACGAAAACCTCATGGCTGAAATGGATCTTGCCTGTCTGCCTGGATGCGATCTGTGCTGTACCCGCAATGTGAGTGTGACATCCCTGGAGGCCGACCTGATTGTCGAACATCTCAAAAAGGCGGATCGACCCGATCTTCATGAAGGCCTTACAGTTGCCAAAACCTTACCCCGCTTCAAACCGCTTGTAACAACCAACGGGCTGGTGCATCTTTGCCGCCTTGGAAAAGAACCGCCGGAAGAAACCGTCAATCCGGATTGGCGGCCCTGCCCGTTTCTGGTCGATCACCGCTGTTCGATTTATGTGGTCCGGCCCTTCGCCTGCCGCTGTATGGTCTCCAAATCCGTTTGTCAGGCCGGCGGCCAGGCTGAAATTGACGATTACCTGCTGGCCCTCAATACGGTATTCATGCAGTTCATCGAGCACGCCGATCCAGACGGCTCTACAGGCAACCTGATCGATATGCTGGGTCCAGAAAGTACCGGCACCGCGCAAAACATATTTATACCCAACCGACCCATCGATATGGTTCTCCTGCCACCAGAACATCAGGCCCGGGGCAGGGATATACTTTCCAAACTTACCAAGATTTTTCAGTAGTTTGAGTCTTATTTGCGACCAACCTGATGGCCAGCCCTTTGAGCGTCCAACATCGAACTTTGAACATTAAACTTTGAACGGTTGTCGCCTTCGGCAGCCGATCAGAACTTAAAAACAGCTTGCCGCGTCAGCTCCTTGTTCGACGTTGGATGTTCGATGTTCAATGTTCGAAATTTAAAGGGGTTCCACTTGACCCCTTGGCCCCTCGAACCTTCGAGTTTTTTGGCTAAAGGCCAAAAAGTTCCCGGGCATTCCCGCCACAAATGGCTTCTTTTTCCTCCGCGCTCAGTCCCGCCTCATCCATTTCCTTGAAATACCTTTCCGGTTTCAGCAGGCAAAAGTCGGTTCCGAAAAGGATGCGGTCGACCCCGGCCAAATCCACTGCCAGGCGATAGATGTCCGGGCGATATAAAAATGGCGAAGCGGCCGTATCGAACCACACGTTGGCAAGAGATGGTTTTACATCCTTTTTCAGCAGGTTATAGAAAAAAATGCCGCCGCCCCAATGGGCCAGAATCAGTTTATTTTCAGGGTATCGTTTTATCAGATCATATATCTGGATCAAGGTGTTAGGCGTTTTGCCGGGGTATTTGTGACCCACCGGTTCGTTGGTGTGTATCATGACGGGCAGGTCTTTTTCCCGGCAGATCTCCATGGCCGGCTCCAATTGGTCGCGGCAGCGTTTGTCAATCCCGGAACGATAAAAGGCCAGTTCGCCCATCCCGGCTGCACCGGCTGCGGCACAGCGCTCCACTTCCTCTTCATAGTGGGTCGTCAGGGGGTCGAAACAGCCCATGGCTACCAGCTTGTCCGGGTGTTTGGCAACAGCGTTGAGGACATAGTCGTTGTTCATTTTGCAGGTGGCCATGTTGGTCCAGGGGAAGCCACAGACAACCGCTTTATCCACCCCCTGTTCATCTAGCATGGCCAGCACATCATCTGTGCTGGCCATATTCGAGGCATCGGAGCCGTATAAAAGCTCAAAGGCGGGTTCATTTTGAAAATATGCGGCTTTGTTTTCACGGATTCTGCGGGGAAATATATGCACATGTACATCGACGATCATCGAATAGTCTCCTTACTGGTCAACCAACATTTGTTCATCGCGCAGCGGCGCAGAGAAAACAAAAAATCAGTTTTGTATTGCGCTGTCGCGCGAAAACCCAATTCATCAGTAATTCACCTTGGGGTTTGGTTTTATCCCGCCTAGCGGGAAACAATTTATGGTTTCCCAGCTGAGCTGGACTGTTCATTTGATTTTTCACTGAAGGCAGACGTCCCTGCGTCTCTGCGCCTCCGCGCGATGCATCGGTTTTTATGTTGGGCTGTGGTGATTCAAATTATGTTTTCTCAACATCTCACAGGTATCATTCCATTTCTCAGCGATTACCACCACCTGGATGCACTCGGTGGTGATAATGGCACTCAGTTTCACCATATCTTACAGGATATCAAGCTGTTCCTGTTGAATGTCCTTTATATCCCCCGCCTAAAATCCAGCGATACCAAATTGAACAATTGAGCCCATATGCAGGCTTGACCTTGCCGAACAAGGCTATTATGTTAACCGCATCAATCGCGATTTGTAAAGATTATCCCCATCTAAACGGAGGTACACATGTATTTTGATCAGCCTGGCAAAGTCAATACCCGGGAAACATTAACAGCTGCATATGACAGAGCCCGGGAGCTCGGGCTGGATGAGGTCGTATTGGCCTCCACCTCCGGTGAAACCGCCTTCATAGCCCTCGACGTTTTCAAAGATTTTCGCATTACGGCGGTGACCTATCACCACGGATATATTGAACCGTTTAAACCCATCATGCCTTACCGCACGCGCAAACAGTTGGAAGAAAAGGGGGTTGCTGTAATTTCAGCCACCCATGCCCTTTCCGGCGTGGAACGGGCCGTGGCTAAAAAGCACAGCGGCGTCTACCCGGCGCTGCTCATCGCGGATACCCTGAAACTGTTCGGCCAAGGCACCAAGGTCGCCGTGGAGGTCACCATCATGGCGGCGGATGCCGGTACCGTGACCGGTCAGGATATTATTGCCATCGGCGGTTCCTCTAAAGGCGCGGACACTGCCTTGGTCGTGAAGCCGGCCAATCAATCCAACCTGTTCGATTTGAGAATTCGGGAAATCGTTTGTAAACCCAGACATTTCAAGATGGCCACATGATCTTTATCGCGGGGGTGTCTCCAAAAACAACTGTCATCGATCAGACCCCCCGCCTTTGCCCGGTCTGCGGCCTGGCCCAGGCCAGGCTCCAGCGGGTGGACCACTACCTGAGTATCTTTTTCATACCGGTTTTCAGAGTAAAAACGGGGGAGGAATTTATATTCTGCAACCGGTGTGACCAGCCGGTGTTTGATTCATCTGCCAACGCCACTAACGCACAGCACCATTTTTCCAGCAGCTGTTCCAGGTGTGGAGGTACCCTTGAAGAGGACCATCGCTTTTGTCCCTATTGTGGGCAGCCCCGGCAATAACAATTAGGGCTATGACTTAAAAAACAAGTAGAGCGTCTCTATGAATATCGTCATTCGAATTTCGAATTTTCCCGCTAAATGAACTCTCAAACGACACCAACCATCGACATTCCCGTGGAGCGCCATGTGGTCCTGGTACAACCGGATGTGCACTGGAATACGGGCAATATCGGCCGCACCTGTATCGGCGTCGGGGCCCATCTGCACCTGATCCGGCCGCTTGGCTTTTCTCTGGACAGCCGCCAGGTGAAACGGGCCGGACTGGACTACTGGCCCAAAGTCGATTTGATGACCTGGGAAGATTTCGAAAGGTTTAAAAAAGCGCTCCAGGTTCAACCTGAAGAGGTTGTTCTGCTAACGAAAAATGGGAAGAACGCTTTCTGGACCATGCCGTCGGCCCAACGTCTGTTTCTGATATTCGGATCGGAAACACGGGGACTTCCAGCTGCCATATTAGGGCAATACCCTGAGGCCACCTATCACATCCCAATATCACGCGATATTCGCAGTTTAAACCTCTCTACCGCCGCCGCCATTGTACTTTATGAAAGTCTGAGGTCGCATCCACCCAGCCACGCCTGGTAACACAGTTTAAAAAGGTGCGTCTAATGTCCAATCTCGGCGTTGGACTGTGGAATTTAATGCTCGAAATATATTTAATATTCCTCCGGTTAAATTCCACGGTCCGCTTTGACCTTGCACATAATCCGCAATTTTAAAACAGCGTTAAAGTAAATTGGCCCATCTTGCGTTTCCCCGGGGTCAAATCCCTGTAGATCTGCATGAACAGGAGGTTTTCTGACAAAATACAATTGACTTTGACGTGGTGGTGTTTATGTTCCACCCACAAAAATATCTTATTGAAATGTTTATGTATCGGGGGGAATAGATGCGTTTAGACAAGTTTACAATTAAATCTCAGGAACTGATCCAGAATGCCCAGTCCCTGGCTACGCAAGGCCGTCATCAGCAGATCGAGCCGGAACATCTGTTGCGGGCCATGCTGGAGGACAAGGAATCTGTGGCGGACTCCATGATCCGGAAGCTTGGTGCCGCGCCTCAGGATGTCCTGCGAGATACAATTGGAATACTTGAAAAATTGCCCCAGGTGCAGGGTGGGGTCGATGCATTTCTATCGCCGCGGGCACGTAAGGTCCTCGAGGCCGCATTTACCGAAGCCACCAAAATGAAGGACCAGTATGTCAGCATCGAGCACATTTTACTGGCCATAACGGATGATAAATCCTGCGAAGCCGCTAAAATACTGGCCGGTTACGGCATCGATCGAGAATCGCTTTTACAAGGATTGATGGACATTCGCGGTAGCCAACGTATTATCGACCCGAATCCCGAAGAAAAGTACCAGGCCCTGGAGAAGTTCAGCCGCGACCTGACCCAGCTTGCCCAGCAAGGCAAAATCGATCCGGTCATCGGTCGGGACGACGAGATTCGGCGCATCGTCCAGGTTCTTTCCCGGCGCACGAAAAACAACCCGGTCTTGATCGGCGAACCGGGAGTGGGCAAGACCGCCATCGTGGAGGGATTGGCCCAGCGCATCATCGAGGGCGATGTCACCGAGGGGCTGAAGGAGAAACGCTTGGCGTCGCTGGATATGGGTGCCCTGATTGCCGGAGCAAAGTACCGGGGTGAATTTGAAGACCGGCTCAAAGCCGTGTTGAAAGAGGTGGAAGCGGCCGAAGGCGAGGTCATCCTGTTTATCGACGAACTGCATACTCTGGTGGGTGCCGGGGCTACCGAGGGGGCCATGGACGCCTCCAATATGCTCAAACCGGCCCTGGCCCGGGGCACCTTGCGCTGCGTGGGCGCCACGACCCTGAACGAGTACCGCAAATATATCGAGAAAGACAGTGCCCTGGAAAGAAGGTTTCAACCGGTGTTTGTGGCCGAGCCTTCGGTCGGTGATACCATTTCCATCCTGCGCGGACTCAAAGAAAAATACGAGGTCCACCACGGAGTGCGGATAAAAGACTCCGCCATTGTCGCGGCCGCAACCCTGTCCGACCGTTATATCACGGACCGGTTCCTTCCGGATAAGGCGATCGACCTGGTCGATGAATGTGCCTCCAAGCTGCGGATTGAAATTGATAGCATGCCGGCGGATATTGATGAAATCCAGCGGCGGATCACCCAGGCAGAAATCGAACGCCAGGCGCTGAAAAAAGAGTCGGATCCGGCCTCAGTGGAACGCCTGGGACTGCTGGAAAGCGAACTGGCCGCTCTAAATGAAGAGGTGTCCGCCATGCGGGCCCACTGGCAGAACGAAAAGAGCCTGATCCAGACCATCCGCGAAATCAAGGAAGAAATCGAACATATCGGTACGGAAGCCCAGCAGGCCGAACGCGAGGGTGACCTGGCCCGGGTGGCCGAAATCCGTTATGGCCGCGAGACTGAACTGCGCGAACGCCTGGAAAAGGCCAACAGCGACCTGGCAGAGCTGCAACATGACCGCAAAATGCTCAAAGAGGAAGTGGATGACGAAGACATTGCCGAGGTGGTCTCCCGCTGGACCGGCATTCCGGTAAGCCGGATGCTGGAGGGAGAACGTGAAAAACTGGTTAAAATGGAAGACCGGCTAAGTCAACGGGTCGTGGGCCAGCACGAAGCGATTGCCGCGGTTTCGAATGCCGTCCGCCGGGCCCGCTCCGGTTTGCAGGACCCCAACCGTCCCATTGGATCCTTTATTTTCATGGGACCCACGGGTGTGGGCAAAACTGAGTTGGCCAAGGCTCTGGCGGAATTTATCTTCGACAGCGAACAGGCCATGGTCCGGATCGACATGTCGGAATTTATGGAAAAACATTCAGTTGCCCGGCTGATCGGCGCGCCTCCGGGCTACGTTGGCTACGATGAAGGTGGGTATCTCACTGAAGCCGTGCGACGGCGACCCTACGCAGTGGTCCTCTTCGACGAAATTGAGAAGGCCCATCCAGAGGTGTTCAATGTGCTGCTGCAAATCCTGGATGACGGCCGTATGACCGATGGGCAGGGCCGCACGGTCGACTTTACCAATACACTTATCATCATGACCTCCAATATCGGCAGTCAATGGATACAGGAACTGGGCAGCCAGGATCGGGAACAGATGGAATCCCGGGTCATGGAGGCGCTGCGGGCCAGCTTTAAACCGGAGTTCCTCAACCGCATTGACGAAACCATGATCTTTCACAATCTCACGGCAGACCAGATCGGGGATATCGTCAAGATTCAGATGGTGCGCGTATTGCAAAGACTGGCGGTCCTAAAAATAGAGCTGAGCTTGTCACCGGCGGCGATCGACCTGCTGGCCCGTAAAGGGTATGATCCCGCCTACGGAGCCAGACCGTTGAAGCGGGTCATTCAGCAATATATCGAAAATCCGCTCAGCATGCAGATCCTGGCGGGTGAAATCGAACCCGGTGCCTGCCTGGTAGCGGAAGTGGACGGCGACAGTCTCCGTATTGAAGGGCAGTCCTGATTATGCGGCTGGTAAAAAAAGTCCAGGGACTGATTTTTAGCTCGGTACGATGATGAAACACTAACAGCCTTGTTACCAGGTCTCACCCGGGCACCCCATAAAACACAATAAATATAAATGATTGCGAATCATCGTGCGCGTGAGAACATCAAAAACCCGCTACCTGGCCAGCCCGGCAGCCAGTTGCAACCACAACCGTGGACAATTGCCCGAGTGAACTTCATATTGAAATCTCGACCTTGTCAGCGTAGTATTCCCGGAAATCCGAAAAAGGACTGATACCCGTTGTGAAAAGATCTGAAAGGCTCAGACGCTTCTACGACATTTTTTCCGGTGAAGATCACGTCCTGATCGGTATCAACGCCGATCCCGACGCTATTGCCAGTGCCATGGCCGTAAAACGCCTGCTCTGGCGCCGGGTGGCCAGCGCCACCATTGCTTGCACCAATGTCATCAAAAGGCCGGACAACCTGACCATGCTGCGGCTATTGGGGGTTCGCACCGTTCTTTTTGAAGATATCAAAACGAAAAGGTTTTCAAAGTTCATCATTGTCGATTCCCAGCCATCCCACGACGATCAATTTAAAAAAATGGCGGTGGACGTCATTATCGACCACCACCCCGACAGTGGTGAGTCAGCGACCTATACGGATATTCGGCCCGCCTACGGGGCCACGGCCAGCATGCTGACGGAATACCTCCGGGCTGCGGGCATAAAACCATCCGCTAAGCTGGCCACCGGCCTTTTTTACGCCATTAAAACCGACACGGATAATTTTGCCCGCAAGGCGGTATTCGATGACGTCATCGCCTTTCAATATCTTTTCCGCCACGCCAATAAGCACATGGCTCGCAAGATCGAACAGTCCGAGCTCAAGTTCGAGTTTTTGAAATACTTCAAGATCGCCCTCGCAGAAAAACGCCGCCGCAAAGGCAAGCTTTACGCCCATCTTGGAAAGGTGCCTTCACCGGATGTCTGCGTCCTCGTGGCCGATTTTTTCTCGCGGGTCAGTACGGTCTCCTGGAGCATCGTGTCTGGGCGGTACAATAAAAAACTGGTCATCATCTTTCGCAACGACGGTATCCGTAAAAATGCGGGTCAGCTGGCCAACCAGAGCTTCGGCAAGATAGGTTCGGCCGGCGGCCATAAAAACATGGCCCGGGCGGAAATCGCTCGAGCGAAATTGAAAGCGGTGGTGGACCCGAAAGACGACGCCAAAGTGGCCCTTTGGATTATCCGCAAGATTGAAAAGAGCACCAAGAAACCCAAACCGGCAGCCACCTCCAAAGATGAATAATACCATACCTACGCGGGTCACGATCCTCGGCTCGGGAACCTGCGTGCCATCCGTGAAACGCAGCGCCTGTTCCGTATTGGTCACCACCGGCAAGTCCGTAATCGTGTTTGATCTCGGGCCGGGTACCATGCACCGCCTGACGGAAACCGGCACGGCGGTGACCGCCGTCACCCATGTCTTCTTCAGCCATTTTCATCCGGATCACACCGGTGAATTGGCCACCTTTATCTTTGCCAATAAGTACCCGGACCAAACCTGCCGCAAGCATCCCCTGACGTTTGGCGCCGGACCGGGATTTCCAGCTTTTTATAACAATTATCGTTCGGTATACGGACACTGGATTGAACTGCCGCCGGACCTTTTTACCCTTTTGGAAATCGATGCCAACGATGAAACAGTCACCGAGCTGGCGGATTTCTCGATAACGACTGTTCCGGTGGCCCACAATCCGGAAAGTCTGGCTTACAAGTTGACCGGGGCTGACGGGAAGTCCGTGGTCTATTCCGGAGATACCGATTTCAGTGAAAACCTAATCGATCTGGCCAGCGGGGCGGATCTTTTGATCTGTGAATCCGCCTTTCCATCTGAATTTAAGGTTCCCGGGCACCTTACGCCGCCCGAGGCCGGTACGATCGCCACCCGGGCCGGTGTCGGCTCCCTGGTGCTGACACACCTGTACCCGGAATGTGAGCAGGCTGACATTGAGACCCAGTGCCGGCAATCCTGGTCCGGACCCCTGATCCTGGCCGAAGATTTGATGAGGATTGATTTATGAAATACTACCCTGTGAACCTGGATATTCGCAATCGGGACTGCCTGGTGGTCGGTGGCGGCGGGGTGGGGACCCGCAAAGTCAAGACCCTGGTTGAATGCGGAGCCACGGTCACCGTGGTCAGCCCCCAAGCCTCTGCCAAATTGGAGCGGATGGCGGCCGACGGGTTGATCACCCTTGAAACAAGAGCCTATCGCACCACCGATATAGAGGATAAATTTCTGGTGATCGGGGCTACCGACGACGAGACCCTCAACCGGCAGATACATGCTGACGCCGAGGCCCGCAACACCCTATGCAACATCGCAGATCGGCCGGAAATATGCAATTTCATCCTGCCGGCCATTGTCAACCGGGGTGACCTGGTGCTGGCCGTATCGACATCGGGTAAAAGCCCCGCCTATGCCAAAAAAGTGCGAAAAGAGCTTGAAAAGCAGTTCGGAGCGGAATATGAACCCTTTCTGCGCTTGATGGGTGCCATCCGGGAACGGCTGCTGTGTGAAAAACATGAACCGGAGGCCCACAAGCCGCTTTTCGAAAAAATGATTAACGCGGGCCTGCTCGACCTTGTGCGGGAAAATGAAACCGAGCAGATCGATACCCTGCTTCAAGAGGTTCTTGGCAAAGGGTACCGGTACCACGAACTGATCAAGGGATAAACATTATGGATATCGTCATCGCTGCTGCCATTGTGTTCTACCTGCTGAGTTCAGCCACCTATCTGGCCTTTCTGCTTTCACAGAAAAAAAACCTGGACCGGGTTGCCCTGTGCCTGTTCATCACCGGATGTTTATGTCACCTGTCCAGCGTCGGGTACGACTTTATGCGTACCGGGCAGATTCCGGTGCACAACCTTTACCAGACCCTTTCAATGTCCGGCCTGGCGGTGGCAGTGATATACATCATTTTTCACTTTAAGTTCAAACTAAAGGTCCTGGGAGTATTTGCCGCACCGCTGGCCGCCCTGATCATGCTGTTCGCCTACCAGGTTCCCCGGGAACCGGTGCAGGCCAAGGCCATATTCAATAGTTTCTGGTTTGTGATCCACATCATCTCTGTTTTTGTCGGTGAGGCGGCTCTGGCCATGGCCTGCGGGGTGGGAATCCTGTACATCCTCCAGGAGAATTCCATTAAATCCAAGAAACGGGGCTTTTTCTATGATCGCTTGCCGTCGCTGGATCTTCTGGATACCACCGGCTACGGCAGTATCGTGGTCGGCTTCATCATGCTCACCCTGGGGTTGGTCACTGGTTTCGTCTATGCAAAGGCCGCCTGGGGTCGTTTTTGGAGCTGGGACCCGAAAGAAATCTGGTCCGTGGCCACCTGGCTGATCTATGCCGCCCTGTTTCACCAGCGGTTGACCGTGGGGTGGCGCGGCCGCCGGGCAGCCATCATGGCCATCATCGGTTTTGCGGCTATTATATTTACCTTTGTCGGTGTGAATTTTTTAATGCCGGGGCATCATGGGCAATTCACCAAATAGTGTCCTTACATAACAGCTAATCGCTAAGAGCTAACAGCCGATCGCTATATCATTATTGGCACATATTGCTCGGTAGCGATAAAACCCGAAGCCTACTCCTTGCTATGGTGCTTTGGATTATATAGACACATGACTGAAATACTCATACTTGGCCTTAACCATAAAACCGCGGACGTAGATCTGCGCGAATGTCTGGCCTTTTCGGACGACCAGGTCGATAACGCTCTGCAGACACTGCGGTCGCATCCCTCTATCTCCGAGGTGGTCCTGCTTTCGACCTGCAATCGGGTGGAAATGATATTTACCGCCAATGACCCGGATAAAGCCCTGACAGATGCCACACAGTTTCTGGCCAATTTTAAAAACATACCTGCAGACCGGTTTGAAAAAGCGCTCTATCTGCACCGGGGGGACCAGGCCGTCAAGCACATCTTCCGGGTAGCGGCCAGCCTGGATTCCATGGTGGTGGGTGAACCCCAGATCCTCGGCCAGGTCAAAGAGGCTTACCGCATCGCCACGGAACAGAAAACGTCCGGGGTCATCCTCAACCGGTTGCTCCACAAGACCTTCTTTGTCGCCAAACGCATCCGTACGGAAACCGGAATCGGCAACAGCGCTGTCTCCATCAGTTATGCCGCTATCGAACTGGGCCGCAAAATCTTCGGCTCGCTGGAAGGCAAGCGCGCCTTGCTCGTGGGGGCCGGAGAAATGGCGGAGCTGGCCGTGGAGCACCTGCGGCGGCACAGAGTAACCGACATTTATGTGGCCAATCGAACCTTTGCGCGGGCCGTGGAGCTGGCCGGCCAATTCAACGGCCAACCAGTAAATTTCGAGGAAATTCCGGACACTTTACCACGGGTCGACATCGTCATCAGTTCAACCGGGTCACCTGACTATGTGATAAACCGTTCCCAGGTGAAACCCATTATGAAAGAACGGCGCAACCGGCCGGTCTTTTTCATCGATATTGCCGTGCCCAGAGATATCGATCCTGACCTAAACCGTCTCACCAACGTTTATGTCTATGATATCGACGATCTCAACGGCATCGTGGATGAGAACATCGAAGATCGCAGCCGTGAAGCGATCAAAGGGGAACGGATTGTAGCGGAAGCGGTGATTCGATTTCGACAATGGGTCGAAAATTTAAGTGTGGTGCCCACGATAAAAGATCTGCGGGACAAGCTGGAAGGCATTGCCCGGGCGGAGCTTTTAAAAACGCAGAGTGGTCGGGATTTTACCCCGGAACAGTCGGCAGCCCTGGAAAAAATGGCAAATGCCATGGTCAACAAAATTCTCCATGACCCCACCGCTCTGCTGAAGACGGGTGGCTGCTACGCGGACAAGTCACAACACATTGATATAACAAGAAAACTGTTCAATCTTGATTCATAGTTTGTATCGGTGGCCTGCCGGCCATCCGGACACACCCGTGTTTGCAAGAAACCAGCTAATCCGGTAAATTGGCCACCGTGGCCCGATTTTAGAAGGCCTTTACAAGTATTGAAAAATGATTAGATTTCTGCTTTACACCCGTATGATATTGTGTTATCCGTGTACTTTTTTAAAAACCAGACAAATCCATTGATAGGGTTGCCATGAAGAAAAAAGATATCGTATACTTCAAGAATCTACTGACGGATCAGCTGGAAGAACTGTTAAATCAAGCGGATGATACCGTATCCGGAATGACCACGCCCAAGGAAAATTTCCCGGACCCGACGGATCGCGCTTCTCTGGAAGCGGAACGGAATTTCATGCTGCGCATTCGGGATCGAGAAAGCAAGCTTATCAAAAAAATTAAAAAAACCCTCGCCAGAATAGAAAACGACACCTTTGGTATCTGTGAGAAATGTGGCGATGATATTGCCATCGAACGTTTGAAAGCGCGCCCGGTGACAACCCAGTGCATCGACTGCAAAACCAAAGAGGAAGCCCTGGAAAAAGCCCTTGGACTTTGATCCCCCGGCCTGCGTAGATCTTCACATTCATAGTTCTGCCTCAGACGGCACTTACGCGCCGCCTGAAATTCTCAAACTTGCGCAAAGCCTGCAGCTCGGGGCTATTGCCATTACCGATCACGACACGCTGGACGGTTCCCGCGAGGCTCTCGCCGCGGGCGTACCGCCAAGCATGGGTTTCATAACCGGTGTTGAAATCAGTGCCGAGCGGCCCTCGTTCTTTCCCGGCAAGGGCAGCTGCCACATTCTCGGTTATCGCGTCAACCTGGATGACCACAATCTCAATCAGACCCTCGCAAGACTTCAGAACGCCCGCAAGGATCGTAATCCCCGGATCTTGAAGCGCCTAAAATCACTCGGTTTTGACCTGACCATGGATGATATCCAACAGGCAGCGGGACCGAATGGGCAGATCGGCCGGCCTCATTTTGCCCAGGTCATGCTGAACAAAGGATATGTACGGACGTTCAATGCCGCCTTCGACGACTACCTGGCTACCGGTAAGCCGGCCTACGTAGACAAATATCGGGTGGCATGCCCCCAGGCCATAGCGCTGATTCGCGCAGCCGGCGGTATTCCCGTGCTGGCTCATCCGGCCCTGCTGGGAACCCCCGGCGGCCGTCTGGAGGATTCCGTCGTCCGGGCGCTTAAGGAAATGGGATTGATCGGCATCGAGGCCTATTACACAGAACACACCCCCGCCCAGCAGAACCATTACCTGGACATTGCCCGGAGACACGGGCTGCTGGTTACCGGCGGATCCGATTTCCACGGTGAGTTCAAACCCCGGACGCAAATGGGCAGGGGCAGGGGAAAGTTGCGGGTTCCCATAGATCTTTACCACGCTCTGAACAATTATGCCTGAAAACGATCTGACCGCTTTGATGCAAACCCTAGAGTACCACTTCAGGTCATCCACCCTGTTGGAGGAGGCCCTTCAGCACAGTTCTTTTGTCAATGAACAGACCCGACCGCTCGTCAGCAATGAACGGTTGGAATTTTTGGGAGATACCGTCCTGAACCTGGTTGTCAGTCATCTTCTGATGGTCCAATTCCCAGACATGGATGAAGGCTCGCTATCCCGCCGGCGCGCCGGTCTGGTAAACGAAAACAGCCTGGCAGCCATCGCGGCCGGTCTTGATCTGGGCAGTTATGTTCTACTCGGCAAAGGTGAAATCCAGACGCAGGGTCATCGTAAAAAATCTATATTATCAGATGCTTATGAAGCTGTTCTTGCTGCAGTCTACCTGGATGGTGGTTTCGAAGCCGCTTTTACCCTGATTCAGGCCCATTTCGGGGATCTGATGGCGGCCGCCCTGGGAACAGAGACCTTTTCGGACTATAAAACCCGGGTCCAGGAATTGGTTCAAAAGGCCGGACAGCCGCCCCCTTTATATCGGGTGACGGCCGAGTCCGGTCCCGATCACGACAAGACGTTTTGCGTCGCCCTGGAGACGGCCGACTACAGCATCGAGGGCAAGGGTAAAAGCAAGAAAGCAGCCGAGCAGGAAGCGGCCCGCAAAGCCTTGGAACAAATGAATCGTGAGATCGTAGAATGATACGCACCACTATCATTTTTCGAAATGACTATTGGGACAGTTTTAGCTCCGTAATATCTTTTAACTGGTTTTGAATTGACCGCTTTGTGACGCGCCGAGCATCGCAGGAAAGGGCAGCCATAATTTAGCTTGGGGCGAAGTGCTTGTTTGAGCGCGGCGAGTTTTGCTGAGCGCGCCCTTTCCGAGAAGCACAGGGGAGCCCACAGGACCACGTAGCACGGGCGTTTTCTTTTGGTTCGTTTTCTTTCACGAGAAAGAAAATGAACAGATTCCAAAAGAAATTAGGGGGTTCCAAACTGAGCCGTAGCATGGGGGCGTAACGGTAGTTTTTAGTTCCGATCATTGATGCTTGGACTAAATTTATCATCGCTTTTTTAATACTGAGCGTTTAAAATGGCCTCGCATGAAAAACCGAACAAACCTTTCATCATCCCGGTCTTCCTGCCCCATACCGGCTGCCCCCACCGTTGCGTCTTCTGTAACCAATCCGCCATTACCGGTCAAACCAAGCCCTTGCCGACTCCGGCACAGGTCCGCGGGGAAATCCAAAATCAGCTAACCTATCCAAAAGGTCCCCGCAAACCCGTGCAAATCTCTTTCTACGGTGGTAATTTTCTTGGCCTGCCGAAGCAATCTGTGGGACAACTGCTTGATATTGCATCGGAATTCATACAATCAGGTGCGGTCGACAGCATCCGCTTTTCGACCCGCCCCGATACGATCGATCCCCAGCGGCTGGCCTGGCTGGACAGCTACTGCGTCGCAACGATTGAAATCGGGGCTCAGTCGATGGATGACAGGGTGTTGCAAAAATCCAACCGCGGCCACCGGGCGGCGGACACGGAAGCGGCCATGGCTCTGCTCAAGCACGGAGGGTATGAGTCCGGCCTGCAGATGATGCTTGGATTACCAGGCGATACCGCCGCCGGCGCCCTGGAGACCGGCCGGCGTATCCGGGCACTGGCCCCGGATTTTGTCCGGATCTATCCCGCATTGGTGCTGGCCGGCAGCGTCCTGGCGGACCTTCTGACAGCGGGGCGCTATTCCCCTCTGAATCTCGATTCCGCTGTCGATACGACCGCCCGTCTATATAAGCTTTTCATAAACAGCCGTATCCCCGCGATCCGGATGGGGCTGCAGTCCTCCGTTGAGCTGAACCGAGGCAATACCATTATGGCCGGGCCCTACCACCCGGCGTTCGGACAACTCGTCATGTCAAAGTTGTTTCTCGATCGTGTCTGCCGGGAGCTGCGGCACCAGGGTCAAGCCGAAAATGCGATTTCGATTGCGGTCCACCCCCGTTCTGTGTCAAATGTGAAGGGACAAAAAAACAACAACCTGGCTGCCCTTAAAAATCTGTTTGCCGTTGACACCATTTCGGTGGAAGCCCGTCCGGAGCTTGCCGATACCGAAGTTGCCGTCAACAGGGGCGAACCGGTTTCCATCCTAAGCGGAGCCTGAACGTAATGAAATTACGCCAAATTCTCCTGGTCTTATCTCTGCTGGCATTCTTGTCGGCCATCACCGGCGGTTATCTCTATTATGCCACGATGAAAAAGATCGCATTTCAGGATGCGGAGAAACAGGCGATCAATCGCATCCTGGCGGTGCAGAACAGCCTTTCCGCCCTGCTGTCCCAGAATACCGGGCCGGTGCAGACGTTGGCCGGCATGCCTGCTATCCAGATTCTGGTCGGCACCGGTTCCAATGCCGCCCTGGAGCGGGCGAACACCATCCTGGACCATTTCAGGGACACCCTGAGCGCAGATGTCTGCTATTTGATGGACGGCAACGGTCTCACCATAGCCTCCAGTAACCGCAACGATCCGGAAAGTTTCGTGGGTCAGAATTTCAGTTTCCGGCCTTACTTCCAGAAAGCGATTGCGGGTCAGCCGGCAACCTACCTGGCATTGGGCACCACATCGGGTAAGCGCGGGGCCTATTCTTCTTTTCCCGTCTACCAGGATAAAGGATCAACCCCCATCGGAGTGGCCGTTATCAAGGCCCCAATCCAATTTATTGAAAGGAAACTGGGACCCAGCGATGATGCAATCCTGTTGGTCATCGATCCCAAAGGAATCGTCTTTATCGCGAACAACCAGAATTGGCTCTACCACCCTCTCTGGAAACTTACGCGGGAAAATTTGGACCAGCTCAATCGTTCGCGCCAATTCGGTCGCGGCCCCTGGAACTGGTTGGGTTTCAGGAAGACCGACCTGGACAAAGCGATGGGCGCCGATGGGGTGCATTACCTCATGCACCGGGTCGAGCTGGACAACAACCCCGGCTGGCATGTCTTGCATCTGCGCAGCCGCCAGGCGATTACCCGCACCGTGGCCGACCCGCTTATTCGGATGACGGGTCCCATTGTCCTGGCGCTCTGCATCCTGATCGGTATTTCCGTTCTCTTCCTGTATAAAAAAGCCAGCCGGGAAATCCTCCAGCGGCGGGCGGCCGAAGCCGCTTTGCGAGAGAGCGAGGCTCGCTATCGATCGCTGTACCACAACACACCGGCGATGCTGCACTCGATCGATGAACAGGGGCGCCTGGTAAGCGTCAGTAACCACTGGGCAGAAGAGATGGGATACCTGCCGGAAGATATCGTCGGGTGCAAATTGACTGATTTCTTTACCCCGGAATCAAAAGCATATGCCGAGGAAACCGTCTTCAATGATTTCTTCGAAAAAGGCTACTGCAAGGACATTCCCTATCGTTTCGTGAAGAAGAACGGTGAGATTATCGATGTGTTGCTTTCCGCCATCGCCGACCGGGACCGGGACGGAAAATTCAAACGTACCTTGGCCGTCTCCATAGACGTCACCGAAAGAAAGCGCGCCGAAGAGAAGCTGCGCGAGGCCAAGGAACAGCTGTCCCGGCACTCGCAGGATCTGGAGCGAAAAGTAGCCAAACGCACGCGGGAGATTACCAGCATCCTCAAGTATACCCCGGATGTGGTCTACATCAAAGACCGTGAGCTTCGCTATGTTCTCATCAATGCCCGCTTCGAGGATCTTCTGGAGAAGACCAATGATGAGGTGCGAGGCTGCAGCGATTATGACCTGCTGCCCCAAGCGGTGGCGGATCGGTTCAACCAGCACGATCGGCGGGTGCTGACCGAAGACAGGCCTTTGCAGGTCGAGGAACACCTGCCGCACGGTGAGGATTTGCATACTTACCTGTCCGTGAAATTCCCCATTTATGACTCCAAAGGTCAGGCCAGCGGTGTTTGCAGCATCTCCACGGATATCACTGCGGAGAAGAAGGCCCGGGAGCGACTCCGGCGCCTTTCCGGCAGTATCCTGGTCAGCCAGGAACAGGAGCGGGCATCCATTGCCCGGGAACTGCATGACGAACTGGGCCAAGTGCTCACCGCCCTGCGGATGGACACGGTTTGGATGTATGAGCGCCTGAAAGAAACCGACGCTGCGGCCGCCGACCGCGCCTTGACAATGAGCGGGTTGATCGATAAGAATATCGAGGAGGTACGCGGAATGGCCATTCGGTTGCGGCCCGGGGTCCTGGATGATCTGGGCCTGATCGATGCCCTGGAATGGTATACCGCCGATTTCGAACAGCGGACCAAAATTACATGTATTTTTGAACATTCGGAAGTTCCCCGGCTGAAAGGGAGCATTGCAACAGCCGCGTATCGCATTACCCAGGAAGCCCTTACGAATGTCGCTCGTCATGCGGAGGCAGCCAACGTCGACGTCTCCCTGGCAGCAAACGACCATACGCTGCACGTTACGGTCAAAGATACAGGCCAGGGATTCGATCCGGCAACCCTGACGGAAACTGAAGGATTGGGATTGGCCGGTATGCGGGAACGGGCCGGGTTGGCAGGGGGCACCCTGGCCATTGACTCCGCGCGCGGCAAAGGCACCACGGTGTCATTAGAGATACCCTTTGGAGATCACCTCGCATGATCCGAGTGTTGCTGGCTGATGATCATAGTATTGTGCGTGCCGGGCTGTGTCGCATTGTCGAGGAGAGTGGCGATATGACCGTAGTGGCCGAAGCGGCCGACGGGAAAAAAGCCATTCAGAAGGTCCTCGACACAAATCCGGATGTTGCCGTCATCGACATTTCCATGCCGGAGTTTGACGGGCTGGAGGTGACTACCCGGCTGCGGGATGACCATCCCGAGCTGCCGGTGATTATCCTGACCATGCATGAGGAAGAGCAATATGTGGTTCGGGCCATCGAGGCCGGGGCCATGGGTTACATCACAAAAAAATCAGCGCCAGAAAAGCTGGTCAGCGCCATTCGTAAAGTGCTTGCCGGCCAACGCTACCTCTCCCCGGAGGCAACCGAAACCCTGGCCCTGCGCGTCGCCCGCGGCGCCAAAGGACAGTCCCCCCTGGATTCACTTTCGAACCGGGAACTGCAAGTTTTAAAGCGCCTGGCCCAGGGCAACACCAACCGGGAAATTGCCGCTACTTACAATATCAGTATCAAAACCGTGGATACCTATCGCCTACGGCTATTGAAAAAACTCAATCTGCGCAACAACGCCGACATCTCACGCTTTGCCATCCAGAACAATTTGATCGAGCCTTAGTACCAGGGGCATCACAACTTCCTCGTAGCCCGCAATGAGCGCCCCACCTACATTAGGGGCTGTTTCTATCTTAGGGGTTTGGTTCAAGGTGCGGCGGCCGTGAGGTTTCCCGGCGTTGTGGGACTTCCCGCTGTTCTATTCTACGATTGCGGGTCGCAACCGGAGGTGCCAGCGAAGCCAATGCCAATCGTGGTGAATACTCAAGTATTTCCAGGATTATGACCGAACGCCCCACGCCGAGATTGGCAATGAGACAATTTAGAAACAGCCCCTGATTTGTCAGTTTCAACATTAGATTTCATCTCGAAAATGCTATCACGAAAAAAACAACAGCCGGGTCTTAATAACGAAACCGATTGTGATTTCGAGCTATACTTAAGGCCGAATTTCAGGGTGCGAATTTCCATAACAAACAGAATGTTATGAAACCTGACAAAATGGTATTCAATTATTGTAAGAAATTCTCTGACAAATATTTCAGAAATAGTCCAATTGACGCTGTCACCCGGAGCGGTTACTGAATGATGATCGGCTCATACCACCGGTGTGGTTCGCTTGAAAAGCTTCCCTTTCGGTGAATGTGTCTTATCCTTTCTCTTATACCAACCTAAAAGGAGGTAATTGCAATGAAGAACACGTTTTTCAAAACAATGTTGGGCATCAGTGTGGTTGTTCTGATCACCCTGGCCTTTTCGACAAGTTCCTTTGCCATGAAGAAACGAATCATTTTCGGCGGTGGTCCCGCCGGCGGAACGTTCCAGGTCGTGGCCAACGGTATTCAGGTCTACAAACCAGTCAAGGCCGTCAAGTCATTTTCCGTCAAGGCCCAGACGTCTGCTGGGTCCGTTGAGAACCTCAGGAAGACCAATGCCGGTAAACAGCAATTTTCCACCGTTTACTCCGGCCATGTCTGGCTGGGCCGCAACGGCAAGATGAAAAACGACACCCGTAAATACACCGACGTCCTGGCCGTAGCCTGGCTGTACGGCGCCCCAGCCCAGCTGGTGGTGAAAAAAGGTTCCGGGATCAAGAGCGTCAAGGATCTCATGGGTAAGAAAGTGGGCGTGGGCAACGCCGGCTCCGGTGCGTTCGCCAACTGTGAGCTTTTCTTCAGCCACATGGGCGTGTGGGACAAGATCGAAAGAAACGCCATGGGTTACAACGATGCAGCGGCGGCGTTTGGCAACAACCAGCTGGATGCCTTCTGGCTGTTCACCGCCTTTCCGAGCGGCGCGGTCATCATGGCCGCCCAGACCAATGACATCGCCCTGATCGATCTGGCGGCCGATGCCAAATCTTCCGGCTTTTTCGCCAAGTACCCCTACTTCGGCAAACTGGCCGTCCCTGCCGGGACCTACCGCGGTGTGAGCTACGACGCGCCGTCCTTCCAGGACAGCGCCCTGTGGGTAGCCAACTCCAAGGTATCCGCCGACGTGGTTTACAAGCTGCTTTCCCTGATCTACACGGATGCCGGCCTGAAGCACATGCTCTCCATGAAAAAGACCTTCAAGAACATGAGCCTGAAGACCGGTGCCACCAACATCGTGACCCCGTTCCATCCTGGGGCTGAAAAATTCTGGAAAGAAAAGGGCATGCTTTAATCGCTTGACCCAGGCACAATCAGTGTAATACAAACGGGGTGCGGTTTTACGATATAAACCGCGCCCCGCATTTGCTTGATAACAGACCCCACGCGACAACCATCTGTAAAGAAGGCAACCAAAGTGTACGAAAAACTCAACAAAATCGAAAAGATCGTCTTTGATGTCCTGGCAGTCGCCCTGGTCCTGTTCTATTCCTATTCCGCCGTACTCCAGCCGGCCGCCACCCAGTACCATCGGGGTATCTACGTCATCATCACCTATGTGCTCGTTTTCCTTACCTATAAATCTAGAAACAGATGGCTGCGTGGGGTGGACTACCTGTTGATCCTGCTTTCGATTTTCAGCGTAGGCTACTGGATCGTGAATTTCGAAGCCATCAATTACAGAACGGGGATTGAAACCCCCTTTGACCAGGCGGTGGCCATCATCGGGGTACTTATCGGCATCGAGCTAGCCCGGCGGGTCGTGGGCACCGTGTTTGTCATCATGGGGACCCTTTTGCTGCTTTACGGCGTCTACGGAGCTTACATGCCGGACCTCATCGCCCATGCCGGTGACACCTTTCCGCAGGTGTGCACCAGCATCTTTTATAAAAGTGACGGTGTGTTCGGCATCATGGCCAACGTCCTGGCCACCTATGTGATCCTGTTCGTGCTGTTCGGCGCCTTTCTGGAAAAAAGTGGCGCCCAGCGCTTTTTCATCGACTTTCCCCTGGCCGCCGTGGGCCACAAAATCGGGGGGCCGGCCAAGGTGTCGGTTATCGCTTCGGGTCTGTTCGGCTCCATCTCCGGCAGCGCCATCGCCAACACGGTCTCCACCGGCGCCTTCACCATCCCCATGATGAAAAAGGCCGGGTTCCGGCCCCACGTGGCCGGTGGGATCGAACCGGCGGCATCCATCTCGGGCATGTTCATGCCGCCCATCATGGGCGCCGGCGGATTCATCATGGCTGAGCTGACCGGGGTACCCTACTCCAAGATCATGCTGGTGGCTATCTTCCCGGCCATGATGTATGTATTTTCAGTGTTCATGATGGTGCACTACGAAGCCAAGATGTACAATATCAGGGGGGAAAAGAGCGAGGAAAGCGCCTCTCAGATCCTCAAGGAGCAATGGGTGTACACCGCGCCGCTCATTGTCATCACCATTCTCATGCTGACCGGCTTTTCACCAGGCTACTCGGCCATCATCGGCATCGCCACCTGTATCGCCATCAGTCATAAAACACCCGAGACCAAGACCGACCTGACAATGGTGTGGATCATGGCACTTGTACTGGGTTTCTCCCTTTTGACGGGCGGTCTCAAATACGTACTAGATCCGGCTACCGTCAACAATATCCAATCGAGCTTTTCCGGTAACCGGGTACTGGTTGCCGGCCTGATTGTCGGCATCATCGCCGCCATTGTCCGGCACAAACGCGGTGCGGACATCAAAACTGAACTGTGGAAATTCGTGGAATCCTCCCGCCGGGGCGCGGAAAGCAGCCTGAAAATTGGGGCCACCGTGGGGGTCATTGGCATCATCATCGGCGTGCTGACCTACAGTGGACTCATGCTGACCTTTGCCGACATCATCATCGAACTGGCCGCCGGCCGGCTGTGGCTGACCATCCTACTGGTTGCCCTGGCCTCCCTGGTGCTGGGTATGGGGGTTCCCGTGACCGCCGCCTACCTGATTACGGCCGTGGTGGCCGTACCGGCCCTCACAGAACTCGGCGTCAACGAAATTGCCGCCCACATGATCGTCTACTGGCTCAGCCAGGATTCGAACATCACGCCTCCGGTCTGCATCGCCGCTTTTGCCGGGGCGACCATCGCCAAGGCCAACATGTGGCGCACAGCGTTCACTGCGTTCAAATTTGCCAAGTTCCTCTACCTGGGACCTTTTCTGTTCGGCTACGTCCCGGGCTTTTCACTGGACGGCAGCGGCATGGACATTGTCAAGGCGTTTGTCCTGATCTTCTTCGGTACCTGGCTCTACAGTTACATCCTCAGCGGCATCTGGGCTAAACAAATCTTCGGAAGAAAAGCTACCACCGCTTAGATCTCACAAGACAGGATAAACCAAACGGGTGCGATGAAATACTCATCGCGCCCGTTTTAATTGGTTCCGAGCAGGACCGCAGCCCTGCACTCGACCGTAGGCGGAGTGCGCTACGTCGAGGAACCCAAACAGGCAAGAAAGCAGCCCAAGGCCAACCCGTCGACGCCCAAAGGCTATGCCGGGCATGAAGATGCCAGATTTGAAACGAAGTGTCCCTTCAGAGGGGGTATATTTTGGTTCCGGGCAAGGCCGCAGCATTCCTGTCAACCGGAGGCGTAGTAGATCTACGTCGGGGATTGACAGGAAGCGAGAACGCGGCCCCGGGCTATGACTGGTCCGGGCATTATTTTGATTTAAAAATGAAGTGTCCGGCCAGAGTGGGTAGCTTTTGGTTCTGGGCAAGGCCGCAGCCCTGTTTGGGGCCGCAGGCGTAGTTGCGCTACGTTGAGGATCCCAAACAGGCGAGAACGCGGCCCAGGGACAAAAGATGCCCGCTCTGGCCGGACACTAGATGTCGTCTTTGAAGAACTGCTCCGGCTCCACCACCACATCCGGCCGGGGTGTGTAATCGATCGGCACCGTCCCTTCCTTGAAGCATTCGAAATAGGTCTCTTTGGATTCGGAAATCGGTAAAAGGCCGGTCTCGGCGTCTATCTTGGTGAACACCACACCTTCAGGTACCTGGAACACCCGTACTGCTTTTCCGGAGAGCAGGCGTTGCATATACCCAAGCCAGATAGGACTGGCAGCCCGCGAACCGGTTTCGCCGACCCCCAGTGAGGCCTCCTCGTCAAAACCGACCCAGACCCCGGTGATGTATCCCGGGGTATAGCCCACGAACCAGGCGTCAAACAGGTTGTTGGTGGTTCCGGTTTTGCCTGCCACGGGGCGTTTTAGGGCCTTGACCCGGCGGCCCGTGCCACTCTTAACCACCTCTTCCAGCAGGTTGGTCATCAGGTATGCCGTGGTCTGGTCGATGACTTTCTCGCGCTGCGGCCGGGCTTGTTCGAGTTCCTTGCCCTCCCGGTCTACAATCCGGGTAATGAACACCGGTTCCACGAAATACCCCTGATTGGTGAACACGGAATAGGCGTTCACGATCTCCAGCAGGGAAACACCCGAAGAGCCGAGAGAAATGGACAGATCGCGCGGAATGTCAGAGTGAATGCCCAGTTTGCGGGCATAATCGATCACGTAATCGATCCCGATATCCTGAACCACTTTTACCGTGATCACATTTTTTGATTTGGACAGCGCCTTGCGCAGCAGTGTCGGGCCGTAAAACTTCCGGCCGTAGTTCTCGGGTTTCCATTTGAAATCCCGTTGTTCATCCGTATAGACGATGGGTGAATCGATAATCACGGTAGCCGGGGTGTAGCCCTTGTCAATGGCGGCCGCGTAGATGAGCGGCTTGAAGGCGGAGCCGGGCTGCCGCCGGGACTGTACGGCCCGGTTGAACTGGCTGGATTTGAAGTCCCGACCGCCAACCATGACCTTCACATAACCGGTTTCGGCCTCGATGCACAAAAGGGCCGATTGGGCCTTGGGCACCTGTTCCAGGGCCAATTGCCAATCACCGCTCTGGGCATCTTTCTCTTTGAGCTTAACCAGGATCACATCCCCGATCTTCAGAGCTTTACCCGGCTTTTTGATCTTGGCGTAGCGGTAGGACACCTCCGGATTCGGTTTACGCGCCCATTGCATGTCCGCCAGGGCAATGATACCGCGCTCGCTGCCCATTCGGACGGTTACCGTTCCGGCCTTGTTGTCCACGGCGATGACTACCCCGGTGACGGTCTTGTCTTTTTCAAGAGGATTGAGGTCGTAGGTCTTCTTCAATTCGCTGGAGAGCGTCTCGATCTCCTCGGCAGCGATGGACCGGAGCAGGCCCCGATACCCCTGTCTTTTATCCAGCGCTCGTAAACCTTTGACGATTTCTTCGCGGGCCATCTTCTGCATGTCGATGTTGACGGAGGTATGGATTTTCAACCCATCCAGATAGAGTTTGTTCTTACCGTACTTCTCCTCGACATAGCGCCGGATATATTCGGTGTAGGCCGGTACCTTTTCAATATACCAGTTCCGCCGCGGTTTGATGTCCAGGGGCATGTCGATGGCTTCGGTAGCCTGGATGTTGGTGATGTATCCCTCGGATACCATTCGGTTCAACACGTAGATCTGGCGCTGCTTGGCCCGGTCGGGAAATCGGAAAGGCGAATATCGGCTGGGCGCCTGGGGCAATCCGGCCAGCATGGCACACTCGGCCAGGTTCATGTCCTTGGCCGATTTACCAAAATAGTTTTCCGAAGCAGCTTCCACACCATAGGCCCCGTGGCCAAGATAGATCTGGTTCAAATAAAGAAACAGAATCTCATCTTTGCTGAAGGTTTTATCGATACGATACGCCAATATGGCTTCGCGGATCTTGCGGGTATAGCTGCGTTCCGGGGAGAGCAGGAACGATTTGGTCACCTGCTGGGTAATCGTACTCCCCCCCTGAACGATGGTACCGGCCTCCAGGTTTTTGAAAAAGGCCCTGATGATACTCATAATATCAATACCACGATGTTGGTAGAAGCGGGCGTCTTCGGCCGCGACGAAAGCTTGCTTCAACCGGGCCGGCATCTGTTCGAGGGGAATGATGAGGCGTCTTTCCTTATAAAACTCGCCTATTTTACGGTTGTCATCCGAGTAGACGGTAGTGATGGTCGGTGGGCGGTAGTCGGTGAGCGTTGAAATCCGGGGCAGGTCCTGACCCAGGTACACAAAAATGCCCATTACGGCAAGGGTACCGGCAATACCGGCCAGAAGGGTCATCCAGACAAACAGACGCAGCAGGCGCGAAAAGAGGGTCGGTTTTTTATTGATGGCGCGCTTTTTCCTGATTTCAGCTGCGCTTTTTTTCGATTTTGGCATTGCAGAAGTACTTTCTGTGATCTTGTCCCACTACCACACGGCAGGGTGGCGGTACTGCCGCCAAACAAAAGTCTCGTCCAAAATAATGAGCGGACATGCTAACAGATAACGTCCCGATAGGCAAGCAAATCACCAGCCCTTTTCTGGGAATGCCGAACGAAGGGAAATATAAAAAAAGTTTGACATTACATAACGTTCTGGTTACTGAGTGATGTTTTATCGCTACAATATATAAATGAGGTTAAGAATGCTCGACTTTGAAAAAACCGGAGGACTCATCCCGGCTATCGCCCAGGATTTTATAACCGGAGAAGTGCTCATGCTCGCCTATATGAACCAAGACGCCTGGGAAAACACCCTGGCCACGGGACGGGCGACCTATTTCAGCCGCAGCCGCGGGACCCTGTGGGTGAAAGGCGAAACATCCGGCAATGTCCAGCAGGTCAAGGAAATCCGGATAGATTGCGACGCGGACACCGTCCTTTTAAAAATCGAGCAGGTCGGCCGGGCAGCCTGTCATACCGGTCATATCAGCTGTTTTCACAGAGTCGTATCCAAGGACGGCCAATTCAAAGTGGTCGGAAAGCCTGTGTTTGATCCCGAGGAGGTTTATAACAAATGAAGTCAAAACTGAACCTGGGGGTGCCCAAAGGGAGCCTTCAGGAAGCGACCCTGGCCTTGTTCAAACGCTCAGGGTGGACTATCAATGTGAACGGTAGAAGCTATTTTCCTGAAATCAATGATGAATCTATTGAGTGCGCTATCTGCCGCGCACAGGAAATGTCCCGCTATGTTGAAAACGGCACCCTGGATGCCGGCCTGACCGGCAAAGACTGGATTGCCGAAAATGACTCCGACGTACAGGTCGTGCAGGACCTCGTCTATTCCAAGGTCAGTGCCCGACCGGCACGCTGGGTGCTAGCGGTCCCCTACGACTCTCCGGTGCAATCGCTGGCGGATATGCGGGGAAAGAAAATAGCCACGGAACTCGTGCAATATACCCGGCGCTATTTTGCCGAGCGTAAAATAGATGTTGACATAGAGTTTTCCTGGGGCGCCACGGAGGCCAAGGTGGTCTCCGGATTGGCCGATGCCGTGGTAGAAGTAACCGAAACCGAGAGTACCATCAAAGCCCATGGCCTGCGTATCGTCCACGAACTGATGCAGACCAACACACAGTTAATCGCCAACCACCAGGCCTGGAAAGACGAGGAAAAACGAGCAAAAATCGAGCAGATCGCCCTGTTGCTCAAAGGGGCCCTCAAGGGCGAGAAACTGGTGGGATTGAAAATGAATGTGGAACAGGCTAACCTGGAGAGCGTGGTTCAGCAGCTGCCCAGTCTCAACGCCCCGACCGTGGCACCGCTTTACCAGACAACCTGGTTCTCGGTTGAAACCGTTATTGGTTCCGACCAGGTGCGGGACCTGATTCCCGAACTACTGAAACTGGGCGCCGAAGGCATCATCGAATATCCGCTAAACAAGGTCGTATAGCCATGACAACCGCTCGCACCAGAGACATCACCTCTTTCATCGTTATGGATGTACTGGAAAAGGCCCATGAAATGGAGAGAGACGGTGTCGATATCGTCCACCTCGAAATCGGGGAACCGGACTTTGATATGCCCCAGTGTGTGAAGGCCGCCGCCTGTGAGGCCCTGGATGCCGGCTACACTCACTACACCCACAGCCTGGGTCTGCTCGAATTGCGGGAGGCAATCTGTGAATACTACCAGAACACCTACAACGTGGCGGTCGATCCTGGCAACATTATCGTCTGTTCAGGAACCTCTCCGGCCATTTTCATGCTGTTTTCAGCCCTGGTAGAGCCTGGCGAAGAGATCATCATCTCAGACCCGCACTATGCCTGTTACCCCAATTTTATTAAATTCATCGGCGGTGTCCCCGTAACGGTCCCGGTCTTTGAAGAAGAGGGCTTTCAATACCGACCGGAGGCCATCAAGGAAAAAATCAGCCCACGCACCAAGGGAATTTTTATCAACTACCCATCCAATCCGACCGGCAACCTGATTTCCACGGAGCGTTTGGAAGCCATTGCCGGACTTGGACCCCATATTGTTTCCGATGAGATCTACCACGGCCTGGTGTACGAGGGAAAAGAGCATTCGATCCTTGAGTTTACTGAGCGGGCCTTTGTACTCAACGGCTTTTCGAAATTGTATGCCATGACCGGCATGCGCCTGGGCTATGTCATTGTGCCGCCCGAATTTGTCCGCCCGATCCAGAAGATCCACCAGAACTTCTTCATCTCCGCCAATGCCATGGTGCAAAAAGCCGGGATCACGGCGTTAAAACAGGCCGGTGAGGATACCGCCCGGATGCGCGACACCTACAACCGGCGGCGCAAATACATGCTGGAACGCATTCGGGGCCTGGGGCTGGGCATCACGGTGGAGCCCACCGGTGCCTTTTACGTATTTGCCAACGCAAAACATGTCTCCAACAACTCTTATGCGCTGGCCTTCGATATTCTTGAAAAAGCGCACGTGGGCGTTGCTCCGGGGATTGATTTCGGATCCCACGGCGAGGGTTACCTGCGGTTCTCATACGCCACCTCCATGGAGAATATTGAAAAGGGCATGGATCGGTTGGAGAAGTACTTCAAGGATAAATGAATAATAAAATCCGCTCAGTTCAGGATTCATAAAATACCCAAACCCGAAATTCGAAGCACGAAATTCGAAACAAATCCTAAACTCAAATGACACAATGACCGAAGCATATGTTTACCTGCTTGTTCTTGAGTTTGATTTGATCCTTTTTGTCATTTTGATTTACCTTTATTGTTTCGAATTTCGATATTCGGATTTGCGGTGTTCACCTTGAAAACATTCCGAATTTTAAGGTTTTCGAGATGCATGTTAAAACCGCCGAATTTGTGACCAGTGCCGTTAAGCCGGATCAGTATCCCGAGGCCCGCCTGCCGGAAATTGCTTTTGCCGGTCGCTCCAACGTCGGTAAATCTTCGCTGATCAATACCCTGGTCAATCGAAAGCATCTGGTAAAGACCAGTTCCACCCCGGGCCGGACCCAGCTGATCAATTTTTTTATCGTCAACCAGGCTTTCTACCTGGTGGATCTGCCCGGATACGGCTATGCCAGGGTGCCCGCGGCCGTAAAGAAAAAATGGGGCCCCATGATCGAGGGATACCTGAAGAAGCGGTCCAGCCTGCAGGCGGTGACCCTGATCATGGACATCCGCCGGGAACCCCAGGTTGAAGAGCGCAATTTTATCGACTGGCTTCACCTCTATCAAATCCCGGTTATACCGGTGTTGACCAAGGCCGATAAACTTTCAAAAAACAAACAGAACAAACAAATCCGGCTCATCACCGCCGCCCTTGAAATCGACCGGGAGCAGCTCACGCTCTTCTCGGCCAAATCCCGGTTGGGCAAAGGACGACTCTGGGATATCATTGAAGCGTTGCTGACCGATACGCCGCAAGAGGAGCTGCAAGATGGCATCCGGTGAAGAAAACTACGGTTTTCGGTCAGGCTTTGTGGCCATTGCCGGCCCTCCCAACGCCGGCAAATCAACCCTGCTGAACCGTGTTCTCGGCGAGAAGATCAGCATCACATCTAAAAAACCTCAGACAACCCGCAACCGGATTCTGGGCGTGGCGCACCTTCCAAAGTCCCAAATGGTGTTTATAGACACCCCCGGTGTGCACCAGGCGCGCGGTGAGCTCCACACGCGAATTGTCGACGTGGCGCTCACCGCGCTGGGGGATGTAGACCTGGTCCTGCTGATGGTCGATATGGATGCCCCCGCCCCGCAGGCGGAAAAAATGCTGGTACACGCTCTGCAGAAATTGAAGTGCCCGGTCGTGCTGGCCCTGAACAAGGTTGATTTGGTGCTGAAAAATGAGATTTTGCCGGCAATTGACGCCTGGTCCCAACAATTCCCGTTTCGAGACATCATACCGCTCTCGGCCCACACGGGTGACGGGGTGGACACGTTATTATCCATTATGGAAAGCTACCTGCCTGAAGGGCCGCCTTTCTTTCCCGAAGACAGTCTCACCGATCTGCCGTACCGTTTTCTGGTCGCCGAATTGATTCGTGAAAAAGCTTTCCGTCTGACCGGGCAGGAAATCCCTTATGCAGTGGCTGTAACCATCGATACGTTTAAAGAAGACCGCCCGAAAAACCTGGCCCGCATCGAGGCTACGATCCACGTGGAACGCGATTCCCAAAAAGGCATCATCATCGGTAAAAAGGGCGCCAAACTAAAACAGATCGGCGCCGCTGCCCGCAAAGAAATTGAACAGTTGCTGGATACGCGAGTCTACCTGAAACTCTTTGTCCGGGTACAGAAGAACTGGAGCCAGGACACAAAAGCATTGAGGCGCTTTGGTTACTAGAACCAATCTCAAAAAACGGATTTTGGTTTAAAATCAAGGCGGCCATGAGCAATAAACCGGAGGAATACATCGGGTATTTTGAGGATTTATTCCGAGTGCCCAACGCAGAGTTTGGGCCAAAAGACTTTTTTGAGATAGGTTCTAATGATACTTTCCTTTCATCCCTGCTTTGACGCCGATGCCAATATTATTGTGGCCGGACGGGATCCTGGTCCGGAAGAGCTGGAAGCGATTCAGTCGGCGTCCGCTGTCATTTTGCCGCAAGGCTGTCGCGAGTCCCTGCACCGTATGGCCGTTGAAAACTGCACCCACGTATTCCCGGATTACAACCTTCGCTTTGCCTACCCGGGTAAAACCGGACAGGCGGCTCTTTTCAAGAGACTGAATGTTCCGTTTCCGCAAACCCTTATTTACAGGGATGTGGACGATTTCAGTGGTCAACAGACTGCAGATAGCGAATCTTTGCCGCTACCCCTGCCTTTTGTGTTTAAATTCGACTGGGGCGGGGAAGGCCAAACTGTCTATCTGATCAAAACCCACACGGAACTGGTCGACAAGCTGTATAAGGCCGCAGAGTTCGAAAAATCCGGACTTGCCGGTTTTATTCTGCAAACGCATATCCCACATGGCCGCCGCGCCCTCCGGGTGGCTGTAATCAACCAACGGTTGATTTCCTACTGGCGCGTCCGGCCGGGCAGCGATTCCTTTGGTACGAGCGTAGCTGCCGGCGCCGGCATCGATCATGATACCGACGAAGACCTGCAGCAGTTGGGTCGGGACACCACCCGGGACATGTGCGCCCAGACCGGGATTAACCTGGCCGGATTCGATATTATTTTCGATTCCACCGCACCTGACCCCACGCCCCTGTTTCTGGAGATCAATTATTTTTTCGGTCGCACCGGCCTCGGGGGCAGCGCCGCGTTCTATGAATTGCTCATTCCTGAAATCGAGGCCTGGCTGGCGGCCCGCAAAGATTGATTTAAAACTGGCATTGTACCGCTGAAAGCGTTAAGGGGAGGGGATGGATCCTTATCAATTTTATCCCGATGAAGCCGACCTTAAGCGCGAAAAGCGCAAAGCCCGCGAACTGCGAGGCTCCCAGTGGTGGAAGCGACGCTGCGCCAAGGGCCGCTGCCATTACTGCGGCCGGTCGACCGCCCCGCAGGCCCTCACCATGGATCATGTGGTTCCTATTGCCCGGGGGGGCAAAACGACCAAAGGCAACGTGGTGCCCTGCTGCAAAGCGTGCAACAACCAGAAAAAAAACCTGCTGCCAATGGAGTGGGACGCGTATTTACAAAAGATGCGCGACGGTATTGACATTTAGGCGTCTACCTCACTATATCTCACAATCTTTTAGTTATCTTTAACTGAAAACTCAATAACAGGAGAAAAGACGATGAAAAAATTAGCTGTGTTATTGGTCATCGGCCTGCTGATGGGGCTTACGGCCCAACCTGCAACCGCCAAAGACTTAAAGGTTGGCTTTGTATATGTGTCCCCGGTTGGCGACGCTGGGTGGTCCTATGCGCATAACCAGGGCCGGATGGCCGTCGAGGCCATGGAAGGCGTCACGACTTCCTTTGTGGAATCGGTCAAAGAGGGCCCCGATTCCGAAAGGGTGATCCAAAACATGGCGCGTAAGGGCTTCGATATCATCTTTGCCACCAGCTTCGGCTACATGGACCCTATGCTGAAAGTATCCAAACGTTTTCCTAAAACCGTTTTTATGCACTGCTCCGGGTACAAAACCTCCAAGAACATGGGCAACTACTTTGGCCGCATGTACCAGGCGCGGTATCTTTCCGGCTTGGTGGCCGGTGCCATGACCAAAAACAATACCCTGGGATATGTGGCTGCGTTCCCGATCCCTGAGGTGATCCGGGGTATCAACGCCTTTACCCTCGGGGCCCAGAGCGTGAATCCGGCGATCGAAGTCCGGGTTGTCTGGACCAAAACCTGGTACGATCCGGCCACCGAAAAAGAGGCCGCCAAAAGCCTGCTCGATATCGGTGCGGACGTGATCGCCCAGCATCAGGACAGTCCAGGACCCCAGGAAGCCGCCCAGGAAAAGGGCGTTTATTCGGTGGGCTATAACTCAGATATGTCAGCGTTTGCTCCCAAGGCGCACCTGACGGCGCCCATCTGGAATTGGGGCCCTTACTATGTTGAGATTGTCAACCAGGTTAAGAACGGTACCTGGAAAAGTACGGCCGCTTGGCCGGGCATGGACCATGGAATCGTCTCTTTGGCGCCCTTCGGCGCCATGGTGCCGGCCGACGTTCAAAAGAAGGTTCTGGCTATGAAGGCTGACCTGACTGACGGAAAAGTGAAGGTCTTTACCGGTCCGATCCATGACCAGGCCGGCAATGTAAAAATTGCGGCCAACGTGCCCGCCGCTGACAAGGAATTGCTGGGCATGACCTGGTTCGTCAAAGGTGTCATCGGCACGACCGAGTAGAAAATGATCCGTTTTCGGATTCATAGGAGGCAGGAATTGCCGCTCTGGCATTCCTGTCTCGTTTTTTCGGGAGCCCTGTTGCTGTCTCTGGGCATCAGTGCGGCCATGCTTGCCTTCCAGGACAAACCGGCCCTGGACGGTATTGTGCGCCTGTTCCAGGGGGCCTTCGGTTCCATCTGGGCCCTGGAAGACTGTCTGGTAAAAGCGACCCCACTGTTTTTGTGTTCATTGGGAGTGGCTGTGGCTTTCCGGCTGCAGATCTGGAACATCGGCGCCGAGGGGCAATTCGCCCTGGGCGCCATCGGGGCCACCTGGTTCGCGCTGACGTTTAAAAGCCTGGGGCCCCTGGTGATGCTTCCCGGCATGCTCGGCATGTCGCTTTTAACCGGCGGGCTATGGGCCTTCATCCCGGCCGTGTTGAAGCTGCGCATGAAAGCCAACGAAATCATCGTCACCCTGATGATGAATTACATCGCTATCCTGTTTTTGGACTACCTGGTGTACGGCCGCTGGAAAGATCCGGAGAGCTATGGTTTTCCCATGACGCCGGTCTTTTCGCCCGCAGCCGTGGTGGCCACCATTGGATCGACCCGTCTGAACTGGGGTATCCTGCTCTGCTTTCTCTTTGGTATACTCATCTGGATTTTTTTTCGCTACTCCCGGCTCGGCTTCGAACTTATGGCCAGTGGTGAAAATGTCCGCTGTGCTCGCTATGCCCGCCTGCCCTATGAACAGCTGGTCGTTCTGGCTATGGGGATCAGCGGGGCCCTGGCCGGTTGCGCCGGATTTTTGGAGGCTTCGGCCAACCTGAATCGTTTACAGCCAAGTATCATGGTTGGTTATGGGTATACCGCCATAGTGGTCGCCTGGCTTGCCAAACTGAACCCGTTGTATATCGGCCTGGCCTCTTTTCTTTTGGCCGGCTTGCGCGTCGGCGTGGAAAACTTGCAGCTTGATCTTCAGGTTCCGGCGGCCTTCGGCAGTATCATCGAAGGACTGATCCTGCTTACCGTTCTGGCCGCCGGGTTTTTTACGCAATACCGGTTGGGGATACGCAAAGAATAATGACTCTTGATATTGCCATACTGCTGCTGGCCGCCGCGGTTCAATCCGGGACACCAATCCTGTACGCGACCCTGGGAGAAATCGTGACGGAGAAGGTCGGAATTCTGAACCTGGGCGTCGAGGGCATGATGATGGTGGGGGCCCTGGCCGGCTTTATTGCGGCTCTGTACACCGGACAGGCATCTCTGGCTTTCCTGGTCGGCGGCCTGGCCGGCGCCCTGTTGGCTGCCCTGCATGGTCTGGTCTGTATAGGTTTCCAGGGCAACCAGGTGGTGTCCGGATTGGCGCTGACGATTCTGGGTACAGGGCTGGCCGACTATCTCGGCACCCCGTTTGTCGGACAGAAAGTGACTGGCTTTGCACCTGTGGCCCTGCCCCTGCTATCCGCTATTCCCGGACTCGGCCCGGTGTTCTTCAACCAGGATCCGCTGGTCTATGGTTCCTATCTTATCGTGCCCCTTTTGTGGCTGTTCTTTCGCAACACGAAGTGGGGCCTGCGCATGCGCAGTGTGGGTGAATACCCTGAGGCCGCCTTTGCCGCCGGCCTGCCCGTGCACCTGTACCGCTGGGCCGGGGTTATCGGCGGCGGGTTCCTGGTTGGGCTGGGGGGGGCCTATTTATCACTGGCATATACCCATCTGTGGACCAGTGGGATGTCGGCCGGAAGGGGATGGATTGCTGTGGCCCTGGTGATCTTCGCTTTCTGGCGGCCGGAGCGCGCGCTCATCGGTGCATATCTTTTCGGTGGCATCATGGCATTCCAGCTGCGCCTGCAGGCGATGGGGACTCACATTCCTTCATCGTTGCTATTGATGCTGCCGTACGGCCTGACGGTTTTGGTCCTGGTCCTCTCTTCTCGCAAAGGCACCCGGGCCCAGTCTCCGGCCGCTTTGGGAATCAATATCGAACCGGCGGAGTGAGTGGAACTATGTTCTGTTTATATGTCTGTAAATACTATTAAAAAATGGAATTATCGCAATGGAAGAGACACCCTATACCAAAACATACCCCATCTCATGGGAGCAGTTGCATCGGGATTCAAAGGCTTTGGCCTGGCGCCTGTTGGACCTGGACTTCTTCGCCGGTATCGTGGCCGTGACCCGCGGCGGCCTTGCCCCGGCAGCCATCGTCGCCCGCGAATTGGACATCCGCTTGGTGGATACCGTCTGTATCGCCAGTTACACCTGGCAGGACCGCCAGGGTGAAATTGAAATCTTGAAATCCGTCCAGACCGATGGGGAAGGTTGGTTGATCATTGACGACCTGGTGGATACCGGCAATACCGCCCGCTCCGTACGCGAGATGCTGCCGAAAGCCCATTTTGCAACTGTTTACGCCAAGCCGGCCGGCCGCCCTCTCGTAGACACATTTATAACCGAGGTCAGCCAGGACACCTGGATTTTGTTTCCCTGGGACGCAGAATCCCAATTTGTGCAACCGATCGTAGGATTACGGAAATAAACGCATGCCGACTGCCAATCACGCGCTCGTGCGCCTGGAAGCCATCTGTAAACGTTTCGGACCGGTCCGGGCCAACCAGGAGATTACCCTCGACATTAAGGTCGGCACCATTACGGCCCTGCTGGGGGAGAACGGCGCCGGCAAGAGTACCTTGATGAGCATCCTGGCCGGGCAACTCCTCCCTGATAGCGGCAGTATTTATATCGATGGCCATAAGGTCAACCTTACGAGTACCCGCAGTGCCATCCGGTATGGCATCGGCATGGTGTACCAGCACTTCAAGCTGGTCGAAGCGATGACAGTTTCTGAAAACGTGTTCCTCGGGCAGGAGTCCGGTCCCCTACTGAATCGCGACCTGATGCGGGCCCGGGTCCTCGACCTGGCCACGGATGCCGGTCTCGCCATAGACCCGGATGCCAAGGTAGCTGATCTTTCCATGGGTGAAAAGCAGCGGGTTGAAATTCTCCGCCTGCTGCACCGGGACAGCCGGATCCTGATATTCGACGAACCGACTGCAGTTTTGACGCCGCCGGAAGTCGAACAGTTTTTCGGCTCTTTGAAGCAGCTGGCCGGTCAAGGCAAAGCCATTATTTTCATCAGCCATAAGCTGGCTGAGGTTTTAGAAATCGCCGATGAAATCGCTATCCTGCGCCAGGGTAGCCTGACCGATCAGATGCCGGCCGGGTTAGTGACGTCGCGGGCTGAGCTGGCCCGCAAGATGGTCGGTCGCGAGGTGATCTTGCAGGTTGAGCGCCAGCCGGTGGAACACCGGCAGCGGGTATTGAAGATAGATGGACTGCGTGATGATGTTTTGAACAATGTCGATTTGGAACTCCGCCAGGGCGAAATTCTGGGGCTCGTCGGAGTTGCCGGCAACGGCCAGAAGCGGCTTGTGGAGATTATCTGCGGTTTGCAGCGACCGGCCGGTGGCCGCATTTCAATCCTGGGCAAGACCTGGGCTAAGTTTTACAGCCATGTCAACCGGGATAACCTGTTGAGCTATATTCCCGAGGACCGGCAAGGGCTGGCCACCTGCGGACGCTTGAACCTTTTGGATAATTTTCTGATAACGACCCGGCACGCGTTCTGTGCCGGTCCCTGGCTATCCAAGCGGCGGGCCCGCCGGAAGGTCGCTGATTTGATCAGCGCCTTTGATGTTCAGCCGGCGCGCATCGGGGCCGCGGCGCGGCAATTGTCGGGAGGCAATCTACAGAAGCTGGTTCTGGCGCGTGAATTTTTTCGGCGGCCGCGGTTGATTGTTGCCGAGCAACCCACTCAAGGCCTCGATATTGGTGCGACCGAAGAGGTCTGGAACCTGCTGCTGAAAGCTCGCGAACGGGCCGGTATACTCCTGGTCACCGGTGACCTGAAGGAGGCCCTTTCACTTGCAGATCGAGTAGTCGTTATTTATGCGGGAAAACTGATGGACACGTTTGCGGTTACCGATGCCGCCCGAGTGGAACAGATCGGCCTTTTAATGGCGGGTCTCGGGCCGGCCTCGGATCAAGCGTAGGATCGCCGGCAACACTTATTAATCTGTTGACATTATATCGGATCTGTGCATTATAGTACTTCTTTCAAAGACCCTGAACGCTTTCTTTTCGTCCCTCTGAATGCCTGCTGAATTACTTCTACGCATCCGGCGAAAACACAGGATATCAGCTAAGAAATTCAAGGAGGTTACGTTGTTTAGTTTTGAAAATATTGCGGCCAATAACGGCTGGGCTATGGCGCTTGCCGGGGCCATCATCGTGATGACTGGTTTGACGGTCTTGTCATTTATCATTTCGCAGCTACACCGCTTGGTCGGTTTTATAGAGAAAAAAGAAAAAATCTCCACCGAGCCCGAACCGGTGGGTTTCCCTGAACAGTTTCCGGAGAGCCTTGCAGCGCAAGCTATCCTATACGAGCCGCTCATTAAGCAGCTTTCGGAGCCGTTCGCGCTCGATGCGCTATACACCCTCACCCGCGAAAACGATTTCCCCCACCCGCATCTTACGATTCGCGCCTTTCGCGAAGCCGGCTTCCTGGTTTCAAAAGGCGAGGGACTTTTTTCATGGAACGCAACTAAACAAGGTGCTTAAGGAAGAGATAAATGGATCTGCTACTTCAATTTTTATCCAACACTGGTTACTACCTGGCCGATTGGCGCCACGTCTGTATGATTATAGTAGGCTGCCTGTTTATCTATCTTGCCATTGCCAAAGAGTACGAGCCTCTGCTGCTATTGCCTATCGGGTTCGGGATCCTGGTCGGCAACGTCCCTTTTTTCAAGGGGTTCGGACTCGGTATCTACGAGGAAAACAGCGTGTTGCACTACCTCTATTTTGGGGTCACCTCCGGCCTGTACCCATCGATCGTATTTCTGGGCCTGGGCGCGATGACCGACTTTTCATCACTGCTGGCCCGCCCCAAATTGATGCTCCTCGGGGCCGCCGCTCAGATGGGCATCTTCTTCACTTTGCTCAGTGCCCTAGGGCTTGGTTTCCTGCCGAAAGAAGCGGCCTCTATCGCCATCATCGGTGGTGCTGATGGACCGACCTCCATTTTCCTGACCGCTAAACTGGCACCGCACCTGATCGGACCGATTGCCATTGCGGCCTATTCCTACATGGCGCTTATTCCGATTATCCAACCCCCGATCATGCGGCTGTTAACCACTCGGGAAGAGCGGCTGATCCGGATGTCCGAACCGCGTAAGCCTTCTAAAAAAGAGTTATTGATCTTTCCTGTCGTCGGGCTGCTGCTGTGCTGCTTTCTCGCGCCAGCCTCCATTCCGTTGCTGGGTACCTTCTTTTTCGGCAACATTATGAAGGAGTCCGGTGTGGTTGACCGGCTTGCTAAAACAGCAAGTAGTGCCATTATCGACACCGCTACTATCTTTTTGGGCTTCACAGTGGGTGCCAGTACCCAGGGGGATGTTTTCCTGACCGGCAAATCGGTTGGGATCTTTTTCCTCGGTTCCATTGCCTTCAGTATCGCCACGGCTTCTGGGGTAATATTTGCGAAAATCATGAACCTGTTTATGAAGGAAAAAATCAATCCGCTGCTGGGAGCCGCCGGAGTGTCCGCGGTACCCGGATCGGCCCGGGAAGTTCATTTGACCGGTTTGAAGGAGGATCCGACCAATTTCTTGCTGATGCATGCCATGGCCTGTAATTCGTCCGGCGTGATCGGCTCCGCCATCTGTGCCGGAATTCTATGGAGCTTCATGGTATAGAAAAACTACAGCAACAAACAAGAGCCCGGTCGAAAAACTCGGCCGGGCTTTTTTTCTTGACCCCAGACAGGCCTTGCAGGTGTGCCTATCAAAATTATAACGCAATGCGTCAATCCGGTGGTCTCTTTTTGAACTTAGGACCATGCGGCCCCAATACCACTAAATTTGGTATAAAGTTCCTCGACAACCACCACATATTGTGTTTATCTTCGCGCAAACCCTTGTGGCTGTAGGGCTCGCGGGCCGACTTCGTGAGAGCGCGAATATCGGCCGTTCTTAACCGCATGAATACCTATGTATGCCTTCCTACGTTTTCGCGAAATTGGCCAAATCGCGAACTTTTCGCCCATTTTCACTGAATTTTTGGACTTTTACAACGGTTTCATATAATTTTACATTTCCGGTTTACATTTGCATAGAATAAAAAAAACCCGGCGCCAGATAAGGGCCGGGTCAATCGTTTTGCTGGTCGTCAAGGGCTGGTGATTCCTACCTGTCTTATCCTTTCAGAAGCCCCTCCGCTTTTAAAAGCTTCTGGTACCAGCAAGAAAAATCAAACATGCCGCGGGCAGCCTCATCGTCATTTACAATTCCCAGGCAAAGCTCGAATGCACCGCGTCCATATGCAGAGGAATACGTATCGTGGGGACAAGCCTGTAAGAATTCGCGGATAAGCTGTTGGGAGGTGCGTTTGGTTTTATCCGTGCGTATATCGATGGGATCCTTCGGCGCCTCAAAAGGATCCCAATTATCATATCCCTTCTTAAGAATGAATTTTTGTCCGCGGGGAGACATGGCATCAAAGATGGCCTTTTTGCGCGCAGCCTCTTCTTCCGGTGAAATATTACTCATTTTCATTCTCCGTGATACCTGTTTTTTCGTCAGAATCCGACGTCAGGCCCATGTAATTCTCATCATAATCAGTCAAGAGCGCCATGGACAGCGGAACCAGCATTTCTCCCAACGTCACGTATTTGGACTTGAGATCCGCCACCAGGGCATTTGAAAGGGCCGTCAGGGCGGACTGAATCCGATCCAGGTTGGCGGTCGGATAAGATTCGCCCGGGGAAAAAGCGGAAAGGCCGCAGGTATGCGCTTTGCCGCCAATGGCTGTCGGTACGCCGTATAAACGGCAGGTAATCGGCCGAAAATCATAAAGATCACACAAATTCTTGTCGTTGAGCAGAGCACAGCGAACTGATTCGGACGCAATTTTTTCCAGAATCTGTTGGTCGCTACTACCCTCTTTCATCATTTTACCGGCCCTTTTCTTTATCTGATAGGTCTTGCGGTCCGCGCGATTGGCCCTTTCAAGCATGGTGTCACGCTGTTCACCCTCGAAGGCGGCCTTGAATTTGTGATTGACATACAGGGCCTCTATAAGGGTTAGGTCAAAAAGGGCGTGACAGCATTCCGCGCAGCCAAGCTCACATTTTACACATTCCGGATAATCCTTTTTAACCCGATTGAAGGCATCCTCGGCAACCGCTAACAGTTCTTCATATTTTTTAAAATACGGTAAAAAATCAAAATCCATATAGTCATACCTCTCTATTATCGACCCGTTCGTCGAAGGGGTTTATTAAAAGCCATCTCAAAAAAGTCTTCTTGTCCGGCATAGCCGTAAAGCGATGACGGATTAGCCCAAACTCGGTGTTGGGCGCTCTGTTCAAGTCCTGCCAATACTCACGTATTCTCCCGGGCTGAACCTCGCGGCCGCCTTGCTTGTCGGGCGCGCTCTCAGAGCGAAGACGGATTTTGAACAGAAATCCGCTTTTTGAGATAGCTTCTATAAAAATCAGGCGGCTAATTGTTTCACGTGAAACATTATTTCCCAATGCAAAATTCATTGAAAATTTGATCGAGTATATCCTCGCGTAGATGCTTGCCCAGGATTTTGTTAAGGCTTTGCAAGCATTCGTCAAGATCGAGGGCTGTCAACTCTCCTGGATCCTCGCGTTGTTTGCTTGCCAACGCCGCCATGGCGGCCTGCAGACTGTCTTGGACCAGCTGTTTTTGTCTTAAATTGGGAGCGAAATCACTATTGATCAGCCCCTGTTCGTCGCCGGCCACAAATCCGTAAATAGCATCCTCCAACGCCTCAATGCCTTCGCCGTTAAGGGCCGAAAGCCGCAACCAGAGGCTCTGCGACCATTCTTTCGGCAGGCGGATAGGCTTCTTGGCATTTTCCAGGTCTTTCTTATTAATAACAATGAAAACCGATTTGTCCGCAATTTTTTTATGAATTTCTAGATCCTCAGACTGTATGCCGCGCCCCTCCTCTACGACGAACAGAATCAGGTCCGCTTGTTCGATATTTCGAAGCGTCTTTTCGATACCGATTCTCTCAACAGGATTTTCAGTTTTTTGCAATCCGGCTGTATCTACAATGACAACCGGAATACCCCGGATATTAATGAAATCCTCGACTGAATCACGCGTGGTTCCGGGTATGTCCGTGACGATGGCCCGGTCATCGCGTACCAGTCTGTTCATTAAACTCGATTTACCAACGTTCGGCCGCCCGACAACCGCCATGCGTAGCCCCTCGCGCAGAATGCGGCCTTCCCGGTAATGATCAAGTATATTCTTGAGCGGGACAATTACCTGTTCTTTCATAATTGAAGCGTCTGTATCGGGATGATCTTCAGAGTCAACATCTTCGGGAAAATCAATGCGCGCTTCATTGTGAGTGATCAATTGCTTAACAGCGGCGCTGATTTGTTCTATTTCACCGCGCAATTGGCCGGCCATCTGGGAACTGGCCATATGAGCGGCCGCTATAGTCTTCGCGTTGATTAAATCGCCAACCGCTTCGGCTTGCGTCAGATCTATGCGCCCATTTAAAAACGCGCGTCGGGTGAATTCGCCTGGTTCGGCTAAACGCGCTCCTTGGGCCAACACGAGGTCAAGAATCGCGTTTAAGACAACAGGGCCGGCATGCGCATTTATCTCAACAACGTCCTCACCGGTGTAGCTTTTAGGGGCCCGCATGGTTGCCAGTAGAACCTCGTCGATACGGCCACCATCTTCCGGTTGCACCACAATGCCATAACGCAACCGATACGCTTTGAAATGGTCCGATTTTTCCTGTGATTCCTTTTGATTCTGGCTACGGAAAACGGTCTGCGCTATTCGGATGGCTTCGGGGCCGGATATTTTTATGATCCCAACCCCTCCAAATCCCCTGGGGGTACAGATGGCGGCAATGGTACTGCGATCCATTGGTTTAGTCAGGCCGCTTCGGGCCTCTCTTAAGATTATTGCGGCGCTTTTTGGGCATAACTATCAATTTTCGAAGGTAGCCGTGGCCAACACTTTTGGTCAACACTTCAATATCATCTTTCAGCGCGAGATGTACGATCCGGCGATCGTGGGCGTTCAGTTGCCCAATTGTGGCCGGCTTACCATTCTTTTTGGCTTTCTGTGCGGTCCTTGCAGCAAGGTTCTCAAGATTCTGCCTTTTCTTGGCAAGATATCCACCCACATCAATGCTTACCCTCACCCTTTCGCGGCTGTTGCGGTTTACAACTTTTTCGACGAGGTATTGGATGGCTTCAAGGGTTTGGCCGCGTTTTCCAATGAGAACCCCGGCCTTGCCGCCTTCGATTTGGTAATTGATGCGCCGGCCCTTATCCCTGGTGCGAACACTGGTACCTGGCGTGATGCCCGCTGCGATTTTTCCTAAGGCTTCCTTTCCTATTCTGGCTGGCTCTGAAAGTGAAGCTTCAGAGGTATCCTCAGCCTCAGCCAGGTTTGATTCAGAACCCGAACGATCAGGACCTAAACCCCTATCTACTTGTTTTTTCCTGATAAATACTCGTATCTGCGCCTTTCGGGCACCCACGAGACCAAAGATACCCGTCGACCCGGGGGTGACAACCTCATAATTAAGGCTTTCTTCTTTTATTTCAAGCTGTTGGCAGGCATTCAAAATTGCTTGCCCAACAGTCTTTCCCTTAAACAACACTTCCGCGGTCATCCAAGCCTCCGTCCTTACGCGAATTTTTTTTGAATATAGTATTGCTGGGCAATGGAGAGCACGTTGTTGACCAACCAATATAGGACAAGACCCGATGAAAAATTGATAAAGATGAAGGTAAAAACGATCGGCATGGCCATCATCAGTTTAGCCTGGGCAGGATCGCCCATAGGCGGCGACATTTTCTGTTGCAGGAACATGCTGGCCCCCATGATCAGTGTAAGCACTGGAATGCCGTAGGGCGGTTCCATCAACGGTATGGTAATGCCGAAATTAAAAAGCCTATCGGGCGCGGATAAATCGTTGATCCAACCGATAAAGGGGGCATGCCGTAACTCGATGGCTTCGTACAGCATCCGGTAAAGGGCGAAGAAGACCGGTATCTGTAGGACCATCGGCAAGCACCCCCCCATGGGGTTTACCTTATAGGTCCGGTACAGACTCATGACTTCCTCGTTTTGCTTCTTTTTGTCGTTCTTGTATTTTTCACGAATCTCGGCCATCAACGGTTGAATCCGTTTCATCTCATTCATGGACTTGTAGCTTTTGGTCCCCAAAGGCCACAGCAGAAGCTTTATAATGATAGTAAGTATAATGATCGCCAGGCCGTAATTGGGAATAACGCCGTAAATCATGTTCATGAAATGCAGGCAGGGCCTGGCCAGAAAATCGAACCAGCCAAAGTCGATCAGGTTGCCTAGCCCTTTTCCAACCTCGTTGAGCAGGTCCATCTGCTTGGGACCGATGAACAACTGGTGTTTTAACACAACCTGCTGGCCGGGTTCGATGCGGGTCGCTGGATGAACATATTTGTTCTGCAGTGTCTCTCTGGTAGCCCCTAAAACGAGGTGCGCTTCGTTATTGGGATCCGTTAACAGACCGGTTAGAAAGTAGCGGTCCTGCAAGGCGATCCATTCGATTCGTCCCTTGTAGGTATTCGTTTTTTCAATACTTTTTATCTTAATCTGTTCGAGTTCGTTATTAATGTACGCGCTGGGACCTTCAAACGTATAAGATGTCTTTTGGGGCCGGGGACCGATCAACTCAATGGCCGGTCGCTCGTTCAGCGTGCCGGCGGTGTGGTTTACAATGGCAATATCAAGATCAATCAGGTACTTACCAGGGTGAAAGGTGTAGGTCTTCACCACATCAACACCATCGGTGCCTTGCCAGGTAAGGACCAGGCTCTGTTTTTCCTTGTCTACGATCAGGTTGGTCGGATGATTCCCGGCAGAGAACATGGCCTTGTGCACTTCGCCCAGACGGCTGTCTTCAAAATGTACGCGGGAGGTTCCGTCCTTTATGAAAGCCGGAACCAGCTCTAACATGTTTCCGTTTTCACCGACTTTATCCTGGTAGTCTTTCAGTCGGAAGCTGGTGATGGCGGCCCCCCGTTCACTGAGCCTGGCCTCGTATTTATCGGTCGTGACCAATATGTCCCGGGCGGTGGGCGTTTGGACCTGGGAAGAAGTGGGTGCTGCGGTCTGAATCGCTTTTTTCTGACCAGTCGCAGGCCGGACCGGTGGTGCCGGTCCTTTTACTACGGACTGGGATGGTACTTGATCGGGTGCGGTTTCTGCCTGCTGCGTAGCCGGTGTTTCGATCGGCTTTTTCTCGACGAAAAAGGCATCCCATATAAAAAAAACTAAAAAAGACAGCCCGATGGCAACAATCAGTCTTACCTGGTCCATACTTTTCTCCTGGTGTCACCCAATACGAAAGTTTGCCCGGTATTGTCGTAGGTATTGAATAACGCGTTAAGTCCCATGTTCATATTGAATTCTCTTTTTTTTCCGGGGCTTATAATTACGGCAGGGGATCATAGCCACCGCTGTGAAATGGGTGGCATTTAGTTATTCTCTTAACCGACAGGTAAAAACCCTGTAGGACACCATATCTGTTGATGGCCTGATAGCTGTATTCAGAACAGGAAGGGTAGAATCGGCAATTCCGGCCCAGGTAAGGCGAAATGGCCGCCTGATAAAATCTAATTACAATTAGGGCTAACTGTCTGATGGCTATTTCTCCGCGATTCCCAAAAATATTTCTTTCAGGCTCGCTATCACTTGTTCCCGGGTTGCCGTCGCGGCGCTTTTCTTGGCAATAAGATTAATATCCCAGGCACCCCCCAGCAGGTGTTTGTTCAAACGGAAAAACTCACGGCACGTTCTTTTAATCCGATTGCGGGTCACGGCGGGTCCGACCTTTTTTGAAACAGTAAGTCCCAGTCGTGATCGGTTCCCCGGCCCCTTTCTGTAAATACACAGAAAATGCCCTCGATGAAATTTTTCTCCGTCTCTATTAAGAGACAGGTAGTCACCTCTTTTGAGCAGCCGCTCTTGCTTTGAGTACCCATAATCCGACATAGTTGCGGTTTAGGTGTGCAGCTCTCTGCAGTGCCTTTCCGGTCGGCCACGTTTCCTGCGGACCAATGAGAAAAAAGAATCCACCCCGGGGCGCATTCTTTTTTCACGGTGTTTGTTCGCTTATAATCCAGCCGGCTAACAGGCGAGGCGTGCTCTGCCTTTGGCTCTCCTCCGGTTGATGATCCGGCGCCCGGCCTTGGACGACATCCGTTTTCTAAATCCGTGAGTCCGGGCCCGTTTAATTCTGCTTGGTTGAAATGTCCGTTTCATTTTACACGTTTCCTTTTATCTTTATCCGTCAATAGTCCACTACAATCGGGCACCATACACACATACAATTGTGTATGTCAAGATCGAAAATCATCGAATTAAGTCTGGTGCTCAAAGATGTCGAACTCCTCCATGTGAAACTCTTTATGGGGATATATGATCACTGGCTTGCCGGTGATCTGTTCCAACAGAACGATGATCCGGTTTTCTTCCCCATGCAGGTATTCCGCTATTTCGGGATTGACACGCAAAGTAAAGCGTTCCCCGGTCATATCCTGGGCGGCCCGCAGTATTTCCCGGTAAATGTTAAAACAAATCGTACGCCGCGAAATTTGATAGCCGGCCCCTTCGCAGTAAAAACAGGGCTCACACATGAGGCTGGTTAGAGACTTTTTAACCCGCTTGCGGGTCATTTGAATCAATCCCATTTCGGAGAAAGGCAGGATGTTGATCTTGCTGCGATCTTTCTTCAACGCATCCTTGAAGGCGTAATAGATTTTGTCCTGGTTGGACTTTTTTTCCATATCAATGAAATCGATGATAATGAGTCCGCCAATGTCCCGCAGCCGTATTTGGTAAGCAATTTCCTTGACGGCTTCAAGATTGGTTTTCACGATGGTCTCTTCCAGATTATGTTTCCCCACGTAACGGCCGGTATTGACATCGATGGCCACCAGTGCCTCGGTTTGTTCGATCACGATGTAGCCGCCGGATTTCAGCCACACTTTTTTCTGTAACGCGCGGGAAATATCGCCTTCCAGGTTAAAAGCATCGAATATGGGTTCACTGCCATCGTAAAGTTCAATAGAATTGCGCAGACCCGGCATGAAGGTTTCTATGAATTTTTTAATTGTATCGTAGGCAGTTTTCGAATCTATGATCAGACGCTCCGCTTCGCTGGTCAGCAGATCACGCAGGGCCCGCAAACTGACATCGAGCTCCTTGTGCAGCAAGGCCGGAGCTGAAGCGGCCTGATATCTTTTTAGGATGTTCTTCCAAAGGTTGTTCAGAAATTTCATTTCGCGGGACACCTTGCGGCTGTCTACGCCCTCACTGGCTGTTCGGGCAATGTAACCGATGTGATCTTCCCGCAGATCACCGATCATCTGCTTCAACCGGCTTCTCTCCTCCTCGTCTTCAATCTTGCGAGACACCCCGATGTGATCGGAATTCGCCATGAGAACCAGGTATCGTCCGGGCAAGGAAACGTGGCCGGTTACCCGGGCCCCCTTGGTACCGATGGGCGACTTGGCGACATGTACCAGGATTTCCTGCCCTTCCCGCAACAATTCCTCAATGTGTTTTTCTCGGTCGGTTGCGTTAAAAAAATCATCAGCCGCCGTATCCTTTGCGTTAGCGTCCTGTTGGGCATCGTCATTGCCGAAAGCTTGTGTATAGTCGTCTTGGCTATAAAAACGTTCATCGATGACATCGTTCACATGCAAAAAGGCGGCTTGTTCGAGACCAATATTGACAAACGCGGCTTGCATGCCGGGCAATACCCGTTGTACTCGGCCTTTGTAGATGTTCCCGGCAATATCCGAGCCGTCTTTTCTCTGAACAAACAGCTCCACGATAGTCCCATCTTCCTGAATGGCGACCCGGGTTTCGTGTTCTGCAACGTTAACGATCAGTCGTCGATACATAGTTCCTGCGCGGATTATCGCAAAGCGCGGTGGCTCAGGTTTCTATACATACCGGCCGGGTTCCCAATTTGACAATGCGCGCGCTGCGTATACTGTCCTGGTCCAGTCCGAAAATACTACCGAGAACATCAGCCGGCCGCACGGTTTTACCAGCATCCGTGCTTAGGCTTAAAGATAACTCTTTTTCAGACGAAATTACAATATTTTCAACCATTTTTTTAAGATCGAGCTCTTTCCGGCGACCTTTTTTACTGGTTTTGGTAAAGATCCATTCCGAAGCCTTCGTAAATTCGGCCAAGCATTGTTCAGCCAACACGCCGTCGTCAAGTTCGACCGCGTAGTTTACCCGGGGTTTGGTTGCGTCTTTTGTCTTCCGGGCCACAGAAATTGACCGGGCCCGCAACCCCCGGGGCAGCTCCTGGTTCAGCCGTTGAATAAGTACCTGCTCGTCCTCCCCCTTTAAAATAGAGACCTTTAAGAACTCTTCCAGGCTTTCCATACCCAGAGGCAGTGTGTCCTGAAAGGAAAGTTTGGCCTTGGGATGATGCCCCCGGGTAAATTTAACCGGGACATCGGCCCTTTTAAGGGCGCGCGCAAAAATGCTGGCCATTTCCAGGTGACCAAGAAAGCGGGCATCGCCGGTTTTGGAAAATTGGATCTGGACCGCGCGGAAGGATTCGTCGTCTACAGACAGATTTTGAGGCGGCATGCTTTCCTTTTGGTCAGAATTGTCAATGGAAAGCAACGGTTCCAAAGATTCGAAATCACAGACACCGCAGTCGTTGCATTCACCGAGCCGGCAGTCATTAGACGTTTGACCGCTAAGCGCCTGCTGCCACTCTGTCTGTAAATAGGTCTTGTTAACGCCGATATCAATAATATCCCATGGCAAAGGTTCATCCAGGGAACGCTGTCGCCGGGTATAAAAATCCACGTTGATATCGCTCTCATCTATGGCCGCCTGCCAGATATCCAACCTTAATTTATCGCCCCACCCGTCAAAACGGCATCCTCGGCGATAGGCATTCACCAGCAATCGGCTGAGCCGGCGGTCACCCCGCGACCAGAGCCCTTCCAGGAGGCTGATTTCGGGGTTTTGCCACTTGAATTGGATCCCCGGCAGTTTCAAGGCGCTCCTGAGTCGATTCAGATTTTCCCGGGATGCTTCCAGTGATATCTGAGAAGACCACTGAAAAGGTGTATGCGGTTTGGGGATAAAGGTCCCCACGCTGACATTGAGGTTGCGCCGGCGCGCTTTTGCATCGCGACTGTGTCGCAATGATTTGACCAACCGGATCAACGCATCCAAGTCTTCCGGGGTCTCTGTGGGGAGGCCGGTCATAAAGTAAAGTTTGACCAGTTTCCAGCCCAATGAAAAGGCGTCATCGACCGTGTTTTGAATGTCCTCTTGGGAAATGTTTTTGTTTATGACATCCCGCAGTCTCTGGCTGCCGGCTTCCGGGGCGATGGTAAATCCGGTTTTTCGAACCTTTTTTATCTGCTGCATCAGTTCAGGTGTCAGGGTACCGGCCCGCAGGGAGGGTAGCGAAATGGCAATATGCTGGTTTTCACAAGTCGCCATCAAATATTCCATAAGTTCCGTGATGTGACTGTAATCACCGGTGCTCAGCGACAAAAGCGACAGGTCTTCATAACCGGTCATTTTCAGACTGTCCCGAGACAGCTCGGCCAGTGTAGCCGCGGCTCGTTCCCGCACCGGCCGATATATCATGCCGGCCTGGCAAAACCGGCACCCCCGGGTGCACCCTCGGGAAAGCTCCAGCCGCAAGCGGTCGTGGACCGGCCGCCCATAGGGAACCAGGGGGGTGGTCGGAAACGGGGATAGATCAAGGTTGGAGACGACGGCACGTGGTATGGCTGTTTTGGTGGTTCTTTCCGGTCTGAGGGTCTGAAATCCGTGGTCGTCATAAACGGCCTGGTAGAATGTCGGGATATAAACGCCCGCAAGGCCGTCCCACGTTTTGAGCAGGGACTCCTTGTCCCGGGTCCCGGCCTGCTTCCACTCGAGCCAGGCGGCCGCCATGTCCTGGACGACCTGCTCGCCATCTCCGATGACCACAGCATCGAAAAAATCCGCCACCGGTTCCGGATTGCACATACAGGGTCCCCCGGCAATGACAAATGGGTGGGACTCGTCCCGCTCGCGGGCGTAAAATGGAATGCCCCCCAAATCGAGCATGGTCAGCATGTTGGTATAATTCAACTCGTACAGAAGGCTGAAACCGATGATATCCATATTCGCCAGCGGTGTTCGGCTTTCAAGGGTACCCAACGGAATTCCGGTGTTGCGCAGTTGGGCCTCCATGTCACTGCCCGGTGCAAAAACCCGCTCGGCACAGATGTCCGCCTTTGCGTTGAGAATGTGGTAGAGAATCTGCATACCGAAATGGGAGGTGCCGATCTGGTAAAGGTCCGGGAAAGCCAGGGCCACCTTTAAAGCAATGGCCTGGTGATCCTTGTGAACGCTGTTGATCTCGTTCCCAAGATACTGACTCGGCTGTTCCACAAAGGGCAGTAGGTCTTGAACGCTTTTTTTGGGCATGTTATAAATTTTTACCTGTATTTCTGAAGAAAAAGGAATCTAAATGCCAGAAAAACACACGGCAAGCAATAGAAACATCTGTATTATAAACAGAATCTTCCTGGTTTTTCTGATTTGTTGCCTCCTGGCCCCCTTGCCCGCTCTTGCTGAAAAATATAACCGTGAAACCGCAGTTGTCAAAACCGTTAAACGGGTGGGGCCGGCGGTGGTAAACATCAGTTCAGAGTATGAAACCCGGCCGGAGCAGAACCCGTTCAACTCGTTTGGCATGGACCCATTTTTCGAGCGCTTTTTCAAAGATTTCTTCGATCATGGGTACAACCGGCAGCAAAAGCGAACCAGTCTGGGGTCCGGGGTCATCATAGATGGCAACCGCGGCTTCATCCTGACCAACGCGCATGTCATCACGCGCGCAGGCACGATAACCGTTACCCTCAAAGATGAGCGTGAGTTCAACGCCCAGATTGTAGGCGCCGACCCGGATTCCGACCTGGCGGTGTTGAAGATCGAATCCCCAGGATCTCTCCCGGATATCCAGATGTCCCGCAGCGACGACCTGTTGATCGGCGAAACGGTGATCGCCATCGGCAACCCTTTCGGTTTTTCGCACACCGTGTCGACTGGTGTGATCAGTGCCGTAAACCGGAGTGTTCGCACCGAGGCCCGTACGTTTCATGATTTTATCCAGATTGATGCACCGATCAATCCGGGTAATTCAGGCGGCCCCCTGCTTAATATTAACGGCGACCTGATTGGCATCAACACCGCCATATATGCCGATGCCCGCGGCATTGGTTTTGCCATCCCCATCAACAAAGCCCGCCGCATCGTTTCCGACCTGATCGCTTACGGCGAAGTCATCCAGGCCTGGATCGGGCTGCTGGTTCAGGACCTGAATCGGGAACTGGTTGAATATTACAAAATCCCTACCGGAAAAGGGGTCATCGTGGAATCGGTTGCCCGCAAGGGCCCGGCGGATCGTGCCGGTATAAAGAGCGGCGACATTATCATGAAGATAAACAACCGCCCGGTTCCTTCCAACAGCGCCTTTCAGGATATCATGCGCGGGGTGGCCGCCGGACAGACTATCCATGTCCATCTTAAACGCCGTGACAAGTTTATAACCGCCCAGGTCAATGCCACGGTTTTTCCGCCAGAGCAAGCCCTGGCCCTGGCCGAGCGGTTACTCGGGGTAGCCGTCGCGGACCTGGATCGTAGCGCCCGCCGAAAATATCGTGTGGTTGCAGACTCGGGCGTGCTGATTACCGACCTGCGCACCGGCACCTACTTGGACCGGATCGGGGCCGGACCGAGAGATGTCATTCGCCGCATCGATGATTACAATATCAACAATGTTGAGGATTTTAAGGTTGCCATCGTCAAATTTCGCCGGAAAAAATCGGTGGTCCTGCTGCTGCAGCGCGGACATCGTGGGTATTATATTACGGTTAAACTATAAAATAACGAAAAGTCATTAAGCGAGGGAATTCATGCTGCGCCAAAAGATAGTAAAACTGCTGGGGTCGAAAAATCCGGTGGACCAAGTGCTGATCAAAGGGTGGGTGCGCACCCGCCGAGATTCAAAAGGTTTCTCCTTTCTGGAAATCAACGACGGCTCGTGCCTGAAAAATATTCAAGTCATTGCCGACGAGACTCTCGCCAATTATGATGAGATTCGCAGGATCACCACCGGTTCTGCTGTGGCTATTAACGGCCGGCTGGTTGCATCCCAGGGCAAGGGACAGAGTTGGGAAATACAAGCTGAGGCGGTTGATATCATCAACATCGCTCCAGACAACTTCCCCTTGCAAAAAAAACGGCACACCGATGAATTTTTACGCACTATCGCCCACCTGCGTCCGCGGACGAACAAATACGGCGCGGTATTTCGTATTCGGTCGGAACTGGCTTTTGCCGTACATAAGTTCTTCCGGGACCGTGACTTTCGCTATATCCACACCCCGATTATCACCGGGAGTGACTGCGAGGGGGCCGGCGAGTTGTTTCGGATCACGACGCTGGCACCGGATAAAACCGCTATCAAAGATGGCGTGGCCGACTATTCGGATGACTTTTTCGGTACCGAAGCCAACCTCACCGTTTCCGGTCAGCTTTCAGCGGAAATGCTGGCCTTGTCGCTGGGAGATGTCTATACGTTCGGACCGACCTTCCGGGCGGAAAACTCCAATACCAGCCGGCACGTGTCCGAATTCTGGATGGTGGAGCCGGAAATGGCCTTTTGCGACCTGGTCGGTAATATGCAGCTGGGAGAAGATCTGATCAAATTTCTGGTTGCCTGGATCATCGATCATTGTGCGGAGGACCTGAACCTGTTTGCCCGGTTCGTAGACAAAACCCTGATGCCCACGCTCGAAAATATCGTGTCTTCCGACTTTGTGCGCCTGCCCTATGCTGATGCTGTGGATATTTTGAAGAAGTCCGGAAAGAAATTTGAATATGCGGTGGAGTTTGGCAAAGATCTCCAGGCGGAGCACGAGCGTTACCTGTCCGAGCAGCACTTCAAGAAACCGGTCACCCTGTTCGATTACCCCAAGGAAATTAAACCGTTCTACATGCGTCTCAACGATGACGGCCGCACCGTGGCGGCCATGGATGTGCTGGTCCCCAGAATCGGCGAAATTATCGGCGGCAGCCAGCGCGAAGAACGGCTGGAGATACTGGAAGACCGCATCGCCGAAACCGGCATGGATATGGAACCCTACTGGTGGTACCTGGATGCCCGGCGATTCGGCAGTGTGGAACACAGCGGATTCGGCATGGGGTTCGAGCGGGTATTGATGCTGGTGACAGGCATCACCAATATCCGGGACGTGATTCCTTTTCCGCGCACACCCGGTAGTATTGAATTTTAAGTCCCGCTTTTCAGGTGGGCGCAATCGCAAATGCCGACCATTCCCCCCGCTGCTTCCCCCTGTCCTCGATAATCAAGGTAAATTGCTGGGGTAGTTTTTTGTTGGCAAATGACAACCCAATCCATTCTTCCGATGGCGCCAGCGACTGTAGAAATTCACGTTCATGCCCTTTGATGACGAGTTGTAGTCCTGTGTTATTGGGCCCGGAGCGGTAAAGGATAGTATCGCCTCGCTGCAATTCCAGGACAATTCTTCCCGTATCCGAGTCGGATTTATTGAAGAAGCAGATGACGGGATCTCCGGGAACGACCGATTGCAAATTGAGGGTGGCGGTCATCGAATTTTCAACAATCTTTATTCCTGAAAGTTTTTGCCGATCTACATCGACGAGATAGACAGTGGTGAAGGGAAACGTCGGCAACGCATCGATGGTTGCCGCCGAGGTCATGATGTCTTTAGCCACCCATTAAAAGGCTCCTGTCAATAAAAAACACTTCCCCATCGCAAAAAGGGTCATTTTTGCAGGAACAACCTACCCTGAACGATTGCCTCCTACCGATGCCTGCATCCGGTTTTTCAAT